>Ga0256827_10000984_pt1 | contig 18007 bp, 11 predicted proteins | sample CV84metaG_FD_185977 | JGI IMG/M metagenome (GOLD analysis project Ga0256827, IMG submission 185977) | Hydrothermal vent microbial communities from East Pacific Rise, Pacific Ocean - CV84 | ecosystem: Environmental > Aquatic > Marine > Hydrothermal vents | place: Pacific Ocean: East Pacific Rise... | reverse complement strand
TATGGTTGAAGCATCTACTATTGTAGATAAATATGATTTAGATTTAGCCACAAAGTACCATCTCTCTTGTGCTCCTTTAACCCTTAAATCTCCCTATATTATCTCAGCATTTGAGGAGTATCTTCACGCTTTAGAAAGAAAAGAGCCTGTGCCATATAACCCTCCATCTCTCAATGGAAACTATGCACAAACAACGGACGAACTTTTAAAAGCTGAAGATATGGTAAAAGAGATTTCACTCTATCTTTGGTTAAGCTATCGTTTTAATGATTATTTTATTGATGAAAAAAAAGCACGAACATATAGAGGGGTCTTAAATAGATATATAGAACTATCTCTACAACAAGGTCGATTTGTACAAACTTGTAGGATATGTCATACTCCACTTCCAGCTAATTCAAAATATAATATCTGTCAAAAATGTTTTAAGAAAAATTATAGACATAATCACTCTCATAACAGAAGAAGATAGCAATTTAAACTTTTATCTTCTTCTTTTTTTGGAAGATAAAAGTTTATGTGCATCATAAGCAAGTCGTAAAACACCTATTGCATAATTGGAGGAGTTGTTATATCTCATAATCTTTTGAACATATTTTTTTGTATATTGTAAACTAGATTTCTTACAACTAAAACACTCATATTTTTTTCCTGTTCTTTTACTTTTTGCATAAACAAAAGAGGCATCTTTTTTCTTAAAATCAAAATCATACCAATCTGACTCAACTTTTTGCATATTAGGAATTTCTTTCCAATTAATAAGAGTATTCCACGAAGCTTTTTTGTGTAGAAATTTACTTGCAGAAACTATGGCATCTTCCATCTTTGTTAAATCGGCTACACTGTTTTTATAACTATCTGTATAACTAAAACTATTTGGCATAAACTGAGGTATTCCAACTGCCCCAGCATAGGAACTTGGAAGATTACATTTATAGGGTTCAACACCTTTTTTATAACAATACTCAATAATAGATGCCATATTTGTTTTTCCCATATTTAAGAGCCATTTTTCACGAGATGTTTTTGCTTTCGTTCTTACTACCATTGTATTAAATACTATAAATGCATCGTGTTTTGGAGTAATTCTTCCCAATCTTGTTTCTTTCATCAAAATAGCAGAAACTATCTCTCTATTTACACCATATTTTTTTTCACTATAATCATAAACTTTTTTATATTTTTGAAGATTTTTAACCATTTCTGGAATATATTTTGCCAAAGTGTTATTTGCTTTTTTTTCATTTGCTCTATGTGTTTTAATCTGACGAGGTTGTAGATATTTCCAACTTATTTCATCATAAAATTGGGTTTTAAAATAGGATAAAAGAAATTTATTTGCATATTCAACAGAAACCCCTTTTTTTGTGACCTTCGTACATATATCTATATAATCTTTATTTTTGAATTCACAATCTGAATATTTTGCGAAAAGTGTTGTTGTTAGTAATCCTATTAAAAATAATTTAATCATATCTATCCTCTTTTATTATAGGTAGTATATCAAAATATAAGTAATGAAGTTATTATGGAAGATTATTGGATGGTGCCGACACGAGGATTTGAACCCCGGGCCTGCTGATTACAAATCAGCTGCTCTAGCCAACTGAGCTATGTCGGCAAATAATTGAATATTTATTAGGTCGAAATTATATCTTTTAAACCTTTTAGAAAGTTTAAATATGTAATAATATTGGTTCAATAATCAAAGGAAAATATATGTATGTTAAAAAGTTAATAATATTACTTACTCTTATTACATTTCTTGTCAATTTTAGTGGATGTAGTGAAGAAAAAGTAGTTGTGGATGTAGATTCAGGGAGTATCTCTGGTTTAGTACAAGATACAAATGGAAATCCATTATCAGGTGTAAAAGTAATTTTTATGGATAAAAAAACAACTACAAACGAAGGTGGGATTTACTGTTTTGATAATGTTCCCTCCGTAACTCTTGAAACTAATCAATCTTTAACTATTATGGCACCAATAGGTTATCTTGGTGCAACAGTAACTATAATTGATTCAGTAAATAATAATAATGAGTTATTTGCAGATGTTGGAACAGCAGTTTTACCAGAATTGAACTCTACTGTTAGTGGGGTTGTAAGAGATTTAGATACTGGTAGTGTTGTTGTTGGTGCTGAAGTTAATTTTGATATGTTAAAAGGGGGGACAGATTCTGTAACAGCTCAAGAACAGCTTCAAAATGGAGTTACAACTACTTATGCAGTTTCTACATATAAAACAACTACTGATATTCACGGTAATTTTACATTAACAAATATCCCTTCCGACTCTACATTTTCAGTTTATATTCCTGAGTATAATATCGATTCTGAAAATGAAAATCTACAAATCCTTACAAATAATGAGGGCTATCAAGTTAGCAATATAATTAATGTTACAAAGATAAATCTTGAAGATAAAATAAAGCCTTATATTAAAGATATTAATTATGTTGTTGATAATAGTGTTGCTCGTGCTGTTCTTGATAATAATATGAACAATAGTATTACAATTAATTTTTCAGAATTAATAAATTTTAGATTAGATGAAGAGGGTCTTATCGCTTATAGTGGGAAAGATGGAGATGAGAAAAAAATTGATATTGAAGTTTCATCTGCCAAAGAGGATAATAAATTAACTATAACATTTAATCAAACTTTAGTTGCAGGAGATAATTTAGATATTCATCTTCTTAAGCATAATTTTGTGGATAAAAATGGTAATATATTAACATTAAACAACAATTTAGGTTATGATTATGATAATAAAAATTATATCTCTTTAAAACTAAAAATATTTAAAGAGTTAAACTTAAAAGCAGAATCTGTTTTAGATGCAAAACAGCTTAAAGAGCATATCAGCAATGAAGAAAATGATGATTCTCTTATTCAAGCTAAATCAGATGCTTTTAAAGATGTTTTAGATGGAACAGAGAAATTTCAACAACTTAATAAAGCTGAAGCTCAAAGTAGATTGGAAGAGTTGATTATAAATCTTGGGGGAAAAGGGATAGAGGTAGATAAAACTCGTATCTCATTTACTCCTGAAAATGCAGATAAATATATTATTAGTGTAGAAGATACGACAAACAATCCTATACCACAATCAAATGTTGCTAATAGTTTAAAAATCAGTTCAAATGCAGATGTGTTAAAAGATTTTAATAATACGAATAGTTTGGAAATTTCCGTAGATGATATGAATAATGTTGAAATATATCTTGATAATGTAACACCTAATGATATTGTAACAATTACACCATTTGATGAACTCGGTTACAAAGGAACACCTACTCTAATCACACTTGTAGATAATGTAGTTCCAACAACTGTTTTACAAACTTCATATTATGAAAATACGAATTCAGGGGATAATGGTGTAGTTGAAGTTGTTTATGGAAATGGTGGTGAACTTTCAGATAGAGATGATACAACAATTATAGGGACACCTTATTTAGCGATTACGAACTCTCTTTTAGATAATCTTAAACATAATGGTTCAGTTGCAAATGGAACAGCTGGAAATACACCTGATAAATCATTATATGCTGAACTTTATAGTAAAAGTACGAAACATATTGAAGGTGTTTATGATGCGAAAGGATTTGCTATATTTAATACAGATACAAGTTTAGCAAGAACTATTGGTGTATCTTTTTCTGAAAATATAGCTCTTGGAGATATGAATAGTTCATCCTTTAATGGAACAGCAGATATGTTGAGTAACTTTAAAGTAAGTAATGATGTTGAAAGATTTGTTGATGGAAATACTATTTTAAATGTAGATTTAATTAATATGAAAGTTAAAAATATTATTCAGTTAGCAAATAATGAGCATCTTAAAACGATTGATTATAGTGGTATTACAGATGAAGCTGGAAATATGGCGACAGATGCTACGAATGCAAAAGTGATTATAAAAGATAAACTTTCCCCTTTAGTTGAAAGTGCAAAATTTGATAATACAGGGAATGTAACTATTAAATTTAATGAAGCGATTCGATTAGTAAGTGGTCAAACAGAGATTACAATCTCTGGTTCAGGTAGTTCGACTGCTTCCTATAATGGAAACAATCGATGGAATTTGAGTGAAAATAATAGTAAACTGACTATTGAATTGTCTGAATTTAAAAATGGTGATTCTATCAATAATAAAAGTTTCTGGGATAAAGAGCTATATGCGTCACCAACCTATTATAATGATGCGATAGAAAGAGCTCATGCTTATTTGGAGTTTAATACAGTTAAAGATACTCGTGATAATAGTTGGGATAGTTATATTCAAGATACAAGAGATGAAAGTGAAGTATCTGCACCTAGTTTTGAGATACCATTTATGATAAATCCATTAGAGGTAGATGTAAAGTTTGCCGATGGTTCACCAGCAACAGATAGTAATAAAACAAACTCAACAATTATATATAGTTTCAATAATCCTATTCAAGCAGGGAGTGCTGATGATGGTGTTCTTGATATTTTTGAAGATAAACATAAGCAACCTGATGGTTCATATCTTATTACTGAGTTAGATGAGATTAAAGAGCGTTTTAGTATCTCAATCTTTAAAGATAAAGAGGGTGAGATTTTAAATAATAATGGAAGTACTAATGTAAGTTTATCAGCAGATAGAAAAACAATGACTTTCTCTTTTACAGCAGTGGATGATAATGGTGAAAAACTCGGGAAAAATGATGAGATAATTGCTAAAAAAGATGGTGTTAGATATATAAATGCTTATGATACAGATAACACTAAATTAAAAAATAGTGTTAGTATAGAATACTCTAAGTAAGGGAAGAAAATGAAAAAGAGTATATTTTTAATAACTATTGGAGTGATAACACTATTTGCTAGTTCACAAAAAGTTTGTTCTAATGTAGAGATTCTTACTGGTGTTCTTACTCCAAAAAGTAGTGCTATTCTTGAAAAACAGGTATTTGAAAAGAGTTGTAAAGTGATTGAGATTAAAGGAAATTATGCTGTACGTTGTGGATGTTATAAAAATGAAGCAGAGGTTTATCCTCTTTTTCGAAAATTAAAAAAGAAATATCCTCAAGCAAAAATAACAAAATCTTATATGTATAGATTTAAAAATAAAATAGTAGAAAAAAAGATTGTTCCTAAAGAGGTAAAGGTAGTAGAGCAGATTGAAGTCCCTTCTGCACAAAAAATACCAATAGTCCCAAAAGAGATGGAGAAGAAAAAAGTTTCTAAAAAAATAGAGCCTGTTGTGGAGATTGAAATTGATAATAATGAGGAGTTAGTTGCTTCTGAAGAGTTAAATACAACTGATGATAAAACTAAATATGAAGAGATTATAGTTTTCTCAAAGAGTTCTAACATTGTTATCTCAGTAGGTCTAGGATATTCTTTATCGGATATAGCCGTTAATAAATCTAATCAAGTTAAATATGATGAAAATATTAAATTAAATCTATTGTCTTTTAATCTAGGTGCTGATTACTATTTTAATGCTCTCTCTTTTGGTGTAGATTATCAATATTCTCAAAACTCTCAAATACGATATAACAATACAATGGGTAATTTAACTTATAATTTTAAAACTATTTTTGGTTCACCTTATATAGGAATTTTAGCAGGGTTTAGTAACATCTGTTGGACAGATTATCCTGTGAAAAATATAAAAAAGTTAGATAGTAGTTGGTCATTAGCAACAGGATTAAAGATAGGTGCTAAAATCCCTATAACAAAAGAGATAGATTTTTATTCACAATATAGATATATATTTATAGATTCTAAAACATTAGCTAAAAATGGAGTTTATTCAACATCTATAAAGATAGAAGCTCAAGAAAGTTTTCTTTTTGGTCTTAGTTATAAATTATAAGTTTTTAATCCCTTAAAGAGCTAATAGAGGGATTGCAACTTATTTTATGAGGCATATCAACAACCTTGAAATTTGATAATTCTTTTAATGATGCTACGGTTGCATCTCTATAATTTTTTCCACTATTTATATATATAATAAATCCATTTTCATAGAGTGCTAGACGTGAAGCTAAGGCGATGGAGTATGTTGTTAAAATAGCATCATTTTTCATACTCTTTTTTATCTCACTAAAATACTCTTTTGTCCAAAGTGTTGGGTTGGAACTTGGAGAGAAAGCATCTTGATAGACTATATCAAATTTATGATAAAATTGTTTGACATAGTTCCTTGCATCCCCTAAAAAAACCTCTATATGAAACTGTTCATCTTCATATAATCCATCTTGAGATATTTTTTCAATAATATCTTTAAATGGTGCAAACTCTTGAGGATAGTTAAACTCTTTAAGTGATTTTACAAGAGAACTATCTAACTCTGGAGAGTATATATAAAGTTTTGAAGTGAGATTTTTCTTTTTATAATAATATAAAGTTGCTAAAGTATTAAATCCTAAACCATAACAAATATCTAAAATAACTATCTTTTGTTGATGCTCTTTTAATTTAAAAGCTGGATAGATGTGTTTTACTAAAGATTCATTTAATGCACCATCTTTTGTAGAGTGATAATGCTCATTGTACTCTTTAGAGTATGCTGTATAAGAACCATCATTACTAAGAGTCATCGTATGGAGTGCGTCATCGAACATTAGAGTACCTCTGTTTTTATAATTTGTTAAAAAGATTATAGCTAAGATATGATAAAATGTTATATATTAAATATTTTTTGGAGAGTTACCTAAATTGATACAAATAATTAAATATATATTAATTACTATTGTAGTTTTTACCCCTTTAATCCTTACTGCTAAACCATTAGAAAAAGTTTCATTACAGCTCCAATGGCAAGACCAATTTCAATTTGCAGGGTATTATATGGCAAAAGAGAAGGGCTATTATAAAGATGTTGGATTAGATGTTGAGTTAAAAAAGTTTAATGCAGAAATCAATATAGTAAAAGAGATTACAAAGAAAAGAGTAACCTATGGTATTGGTCGTTCTTCGTTACTTATTAACAAATCAAGAGGTGCAAAAATAAAACTTTTAGCTTCTATTTTTCAATCTTCTCCAACTATACTTTTAGCTACAAAAACTTCCAATATAGTATCTATAAATGATTTTAAAAATAAAAGAATTATGACATTTTCAAATCCATATCAAACATTATCTATACAAGCTATGATAAATCAAAATGGGTTATCAATAGATGATATGGTTTTACAAAAAGACTCTTTTAATGTAGATGACTTAATCAATAAAAAAACAGATTTAATGTTTGCTTATATATCAAATGAACCTTTCTTATTGGATAAAAAAGGTGTGAAATATACTGTTTTTGACCCTAAAGAGCATGGTTTTGATTTTTATAGTGATATACTTTTTACAAGTGATGAAGAGGTTTTAAAACATAAGCAGAGAACTATTGATTTTACAAAAGCTTCTCTTAAAGGTTGGGAATATGCTTTTTCACATATTAATGAAACAGTTAAACTTATCTTAAAAAAATATAATCCTCAACATAAATCAAAAGAGGCACTTCTTTATGAAGCTAAAAAATTAAAAGAGTTAGCATATTATAAAACAGATAAATTAGGTTATATAGATACTCATAAAATAGAAAGAATAAATGCTGTTTATAATGTTATGGGATTTATTAAACATAAAGTTAATTTAAAAAATCTCATTTTTGATATTAATAAAATTGATGAAACTTCTTTTAGTGTTGAAGAGCAAAATTATTTAGCTAGAAAAAAAGTCTTAAATGTTTGTATAGACCCAGATTGGATGCCTTTTGAATCATTTAAAAATAAAAAGCATATAGGATTGAGTGCTGATTATTTGCAAATATTTAGAAAAAAATTAACGATACCACTTAATGTTATTTATACTGAAAGTTGGAAACAGACTTTAGAGTTTGCAAAAAATAGAAAATGTGATATTGTTTCTTTAATTACTGAAACTCCAGAAAGAGAAAAATATCTTAATTTTACAAAGCCACTGATAACTACTCCTATCGTTTTTGCAACTAGACTTGATATTAGTTTTATTATAAATTTTAAATCTATAAAAAATGAAAAGATTGCTATACCTGCTGGGTATAGTATTATCCAGTATTTAAAAACTTCTTTTCCAAACTTAGAGATTGTTGAGGTTAAAAATCTAACTGAAGCACTTGAACAGGTAAAAGAGGGCAAAGTATATGGAGCAGTTGGCTCTTTAGCAACTATAACTTATTTAATGCATAAAAAATATGCTGGAGATGTTAAAATCTCTGGAAAATTTGAAAAAGAGCTAGCTGTTCCTATGGGGATTAGAAACGATAATAATATTTTAATCAATATTTTTGAAAAACTTATTACACAGATAAGTGATGAAGAGCGTTATAAAATTTTTAATAAATGGATAACTTTAGTGGTTGAAAAAGAGCCAGATTATACAACTATTTTTCAGATGATAGCTATTTTTATATTGATACTTTTTTTAATTATTATATTTATGTTGAAACAAAATTTAAAAAAAGATAAATTACTTTTAGAACAATCACAAGAAGCTCAAAAACAGTTAAATAAATCTTTAAAACTTTTTGGTGAAAATGTTATATCATTAAATATAGATACAGATGGTATAATCATCTATGTGAGTAAAGCTCTATGTGATATATCGGAATACAGTTGTGATGATATTATTGGAAAGCATTATACTATTTTAAGAGATAGTGATATGTCTGAAGATGAACTAATAGCGATATGGAAAATCCTTAAATCGGGTAAGCCGTGGTATGGAGAGATAAAAAATCGTAAGAAGGGTGGTGAATATTTTTGGGCAAAAATGTCAATTATTCCTGAGTTTGATGATGATAATAATATCATCTCTTATATCTCTATACAGCAAGATATTACTCCTCAAAAAGTGAAAGAGGAGTTTATGGCAAATATGAGTCATGAACTTAGAACACCTTTAAATGCTATTATAGGTTTTAGTGGAATTTTAAAAAATAAAGAGAGTGATTTTGACCATAGAAAACTTTCTCAGCAGATAAATAGTAGTTCTTTGGGGTTATTAGCACTTATTAATGATATTTTAGACCTATCTAAAATTCAAAATACAACTTTTAAAATAGAAAAACATACTTTTAATGCTTATCAAGAGATAGAGATGCATGCTAAACAGTTCAAAGGTTTAACACTCCAAAAAGAGCTTCATTTTGAAAATAATATTGATATAAATTTGAAGGGGGAGTTTTTTGGTGATTGGCTTAGAATTTCACAAATAATTTTAAATCTTATCTCTAATGCTATAAAATTTACAGCAAAAAGTGGAACAATTAGATATACAACGATTTATGAAAATAACTCTCTTATTGTTATTATTTATGATAATGGTATAGGGATGGATAAAAAAACTCAAGATAGAATTTTTAAACCTTTTGAACAAGCAGATGGTTCAACTACTAGAAAATATGGTGGTACTGGTCTTGGTTTAAGTATAACTCAAAAACTTGTTGAAATGATGGATGGAAAGATAGAATTAACATCGCAACCAGATGTTGGCACAACTTTTAAAGTTACTCTTCCTTTAGAAAAAATCTCTGCAATAGAGGTTCAGGTTGATGAAAAAATCGTAGAGGAGGATGATAAGGAAGATAGTTTAGAGGGGAATATTTTAGTGGTTGAAGATAACAAAACAAATCAGATGCTTATAACAATGCTCTTAGATGAGTTTGGATTGACAACTGATATAGCCAATGATGGTGTAGAGGCAGTAGATATATATGACCCTAAAACACACAATCTTATACTTATGGATGAAAATATGCCAAATATGAATGGAATAGAAGCGATGAAAATTTTAAAAGAGAAGTATAAAGAGGAGTGTGGTGCCATCATTGCACTTACAGCAAATGCGATGAGTGGAGATAGAGAAAAATTTTTAGCACAGGGAATGGATGGTTATATCTCTAAACCTATTGATGAAGATAAACTTTATATTGAGATAAAAAGATTTTTAAAAATGAAAGATAGACCATCTTGTTAAAATTTCATCAAATAATTCTTAGAAAATTTTTACTTATATTTTTTATACTTTTTATAATAGTTGGGGCGATAGTCTATCTCTGGACAAAAGAGTTTTATATTTATCAAACAAAAAACTCTTTATTAAATAATATTGAAATTCTTTCCTTTGATATAGATAAAAACAGTGATTTAGATACTCTTGCGAAAAAGATAAAAGATAATTTAAAACTTAGATTAACTATCATATCTGTTGATGGGAAAGTGATAGCTGAATCTCATAAAGATAAAACAAAGATGGATAATCATAAATATAGAGATGAAATTATACAAGCAAATAATGAAGATTTTGGATATAAGATAAGACATTCTGATACATTGGATATAAACTTACTTTATATAGCAAAACGATATAAGTTTGATAATAGTTATATATATATACGTTTAGCTACTGAGTTAAAAAGTATCAATGAAGAGATAGTATCTTTAGGGTTTAAAATTTTCACAGTATTAGCACTTTTTTTTCTTGTAATATTTATTGTTACATATAGAATTAGTAAAGAGTTAGAGAGGGAGATATTGAAAATTGTAACTTTTTTAACTTCACTTACGAAAAAAAATAAAAGTACATATATCGGTTCTGATTTCTCTTTAGAATTTTTTCATATCACAAAGCTTTTAACAAAAGTTGCACAAATTATTGTCAAAAAAGAGAAACAAAAATCAAAATATACTGCTAAACTTCAGGTATCAAATAAACAAAAAGATGACATTATCTCTGCCATTTCTCATGAGTTTAAAAATCCTATTGCAGTGATAAATGGCTACTCTCAAACCCTCTTAGATGATGAAAATATCAATAAAAATATTCGTAAAAAATTTCTAACTAAGATATATAAAAATGGTACTAAACTAAGTGCACTTATAGATACTTTACGGTTATCCATAAAATTAGATAGTGGACATCAATCTATCAATTTTAGCACTTTAAATCTTTATGATTTAGTTGTTGAGAGTGTTGAAAATATAGAGATAAGTTATCCAAAAAGAGAGATAAAAATAGAGGGAGTAAAAGATATAACAATAAAGGCTGATAATGCTCTTTTTAGTGTAGTTATCTCCAATCTTTTAGAAAATGCTTGTAAATATTCGGAAGATGAAGTGATTATAAGAGTAACTCAAGAGAGTATATCAGTTATAGATAGTGGTATAGGGATTAATGAAAATGATTTAGAAAATATCACTAATAAATTTTATAGAGTTCATGAAAATAGTTGGAACAATTCTCTAGGTTTAGGTCTTTTCATAGTTAGTAATATCGTTAAATTACATAGTTTTAAACTTAACATAGAGAGTGTTGCTAATGAGGGTTCTACATTTAGAATTTTATTTTAAATGTATTGGAGTAGAGAATGTTTAGATTTATAGAAACCATAGGTGATAAAACTATCCAATCTTTTCACTCCATCTATGAAGCATTGAAATTTACTTTTTTATGTCTTATACATATGGTAAATCCAAGAAGTTATAATCCAGCAATGAGAATGGTTTTAATAAAGCAGATATATTTTACAGCTGTTACCATATTACCTCTTTTTATTATTATGGCATCTATTTTTGGTTCTATTATTATAGGTATGGTTATCGTTGTTGCTACTCAATACTCTTTACAAGATAATATTGGTTCTATCATCGTTACATTTGTTATAAATGAGTTCTCACCATTTTTTACAGCACTACTTATATCTTTACGTTCAGGTACAGCAGTGAATACAGAGATAGCAATAATGAGTGTTAATCAAGAGTTAAACACTTTAAAAGAGTATGATATAGACCTTATAGATTATCTTTTCTTACCCCGTATTATTAGTGGTGTGATTAGTGTTACATTTTTATCTATACTTTTTGCACTTATAATGTTAAGTAGTGGCTATCTTTTTACACTCTTTTATATGGGAATGGATTTTCATATATATACATCACTTCTCTTAAATGCAGTAGAGATAAAAGATTTGATTGTTCTTCTTGTTAAAAGTATCGCCTTTGGCTTTGTGATTATGCTTATTCCTATATACAGTGGATTTAAAACAGCAAATAGTTATTCAGCTGTTCCAATATCTGTTCTTAATGGAATGGTAAAGCTTTTTATAGCTATATTTTTTATAGAGGTGCTAGCATTATTAATTCAGTCAATTTAAGATTTTTTTCATCAGAAGAGGATGCAGATAAATATATTTTAACTCAGAAAAATTATTCTCTTATCTCAACAAAAACTCCTCTAATATTAAATCTAAATATGTTAGAAAATATCGCTTTAATTAAAGAGGTAAAAGAGTTTATGCCCACTTACCAAGCACAAAGAGAGGGTTTAGAACTTTTATCTAAATTAAAATTAGCACACATAGGGGTAAAAAGAGTAGCACAATGTTCTAATGAAGAACTTTTTTATGTGATGTTTATACGTGCTATGATGAGTAAAAAAGATGATATTATTATAGATATGCCATACTCCATTATTCATAATTTAGCAGATGTTATAAAATTGATTTCAAATATAGAACTACTTAATAATCAGCAAAAAAATCTCTTTATTTTAGATAGTTTAAATCATAAAATAAGGTATAATTCTTTATGATTACCCAAGATTCCATAGAAGCCTTAAAGGCAAGACTTGATGTTGTTGATGTTGTTGGTTCTTATATAGAACTTAAAAAAGCTGGTACAAACTTTAAAGCACCTTGCCCTTTTCACGATGAAAAATCTCCCTCTTTTGTAGTAAGCCCATCAAAACAGATATATCACTGTTTTGGTTGTGGAGCAGGTGGGGATAGTGTTAAATTTGTTATGGAATATGAAAAACTCAATTATCCTGAAGCTTTAGAAAAATTAGCTGATACATATAATTTTACATTGGGTTATACAACAAATAAATATAATAAACCAAAATCAAAAATTATGGATATTGTTAATAATTGGTATCAAAACCTTTTAACATCACATCAAACTGCATCACAATATATTAAACAAAGAGGTATTTATGAGAGTAGTGTTGAAAAATTTGGTATAGGATATGCACCAGATTCAGATACAACAGTAAACTATATAAAATCTCAAATGCTCAACATCTCAGAAGCGATAGAGATGGGTGTATTAGGATATAATGAAGAAACAAGAAACACTTATGCTCGTTTTATAGAAAGAGTTATGTTTCCTATCCACTCAACGAATGGAACTGTTGTAGGATTTGGTGGAAGAACGATAACAGGACATCAAGCAAAATATATAAACTCTCCTGAAACCCCCTATTTTAACAAATCACGTCTTTTATATGCTTATCATCATGCAAGACAAGATATATATAAACGTAAAGAGATAATTATAACAGAGGGATATTTAGATGTAATAATGTTACATCAAGCTGGATTTACAAATGCAGTAGCAACATTGGGAACAGCTTTAACAGCGGAACATATTCCTCTTCTTCGTAAAGGTGAACCTAAAATTTTAATGGCTTATGATGGAGATAAAGCTGGACGTACAGCAGCATTAAAAGCTTCTAAACTTTTAAGTGCTTCAGGATTTGATGGGGGTGTTGTTATATTTGGAGATGGTTTAGACCCTGCAGATATGGTAAAAAATGGTGATGTAGAACTATTGTCAAATATGTTTCGTACTACACAACCATTTATAGAGTTTGTTTTAAGTGAAATTCTTTCTCTTTATAATTTAAAAGACCCTAAAGCAAAAGAGGCAGGAATGAATGAAGCAACAGCCTATCTTAAAACAGTTTCAGCATTTTTACAGGAGTCGTATAAACCCTATTTAGCTTCTCGTTTAGGGGTAAGTCCCTCTCTTATAAGAGTAAAAAGTTCTCAAATGAATCAAGAACAACAATTTATTCAAAAAAATAGTCACAAAGATATGTGGGAACTTTCTTTAATTAAAACTGTTTTAGAGTACCCTCAATTTACAGACCAAATTTTAGATTTATTAGACCCCTCTTTTTTACAATTTCATTCTCTCGAATTTACATTAGCACTTCAAGGAAAAAGAGAGGCTCCTCAACTGATGGCGATAATGGTCGATGATACTATAAAAGCATTAGATAATGAAGAGGATATTCAAGCTGAACTTATTATTTTTTTAATACGCTATTTTGAAAAAGAGTTGAAAAAAATAAATTTTTTATCTTCTATATCTTTTGAGGAGAAAGCTTTTTATATTCGTAAATTTCGTGGGAATATAGCAAGTTTGAAACGGGGAGAGTTAGTTAGTACCAAAGATTTACTAAGATGAGGTTTTTTCTGTTTTTAACTTTATTGTTTAGTATATCTTATGCTCAACCTTATGTAACTCAAAAGCTCATAAAAAGAGTAGCTAAAAAATATGATATATTTGCTAAAAAGCGTTTTTTATATCTTCAAAAGATGGTTCAAGATAAAAAAAGTGTGGATGACTTTTCAAAGCTTAAAGCTGTTAATCAATTTTTTAATGATGTTAGGTATCGTTCAGATATGAAAGTTTATCATCGAAAAGATTATTGGGCTACTCCATGGGAGTTTTTAGCAAAGGATATGGGGGATTGTGAAGATTATGTAATTAGCAAATATTTCGCATTGAAATATCTAGGTATAAATCCTCGAAAGATGTTTTTTACCTATGTTAAATCAACAAAGTTTAAAGCATCACATATGGTTTTAACTTATTTTAAAACACCTCGTTCTGAGCCTCTTATCTTAGATAATAACAATCGAAGGATATTCCCTGCAAGTAAAAGACGAGATTTGATACCTATTTATAACTTTAATGGGGATACTCTTTATAAAAAGAAGAGAAAAGGAAAGAAGAGAAAAACACATAAAAAATGGGATGAGTTACAACGTAATATGAAGAATAATAAAATCTAATAAGGAATGAAAATATGACACTTTTTAAACAGATAGCAATAATGTTATCACTATTTTTAATCATAATTTTAACAACTGTTTTAGTGTTGAACTTTAACAGTGCAAATAATGCAGTGCAAGATAGACTTTACGAGGATGCAAAAAATACAGCAACATCGTTGAGTCTTTCTCTTGGAACAGCTAATGGAGATATATCTATAATGTCCACAATGATAAATGCTAACTTTGATAGTGGTAATTATCGTGAGATAAGTTTAGAAGATATACAAGAGTATACGGTAGTGGATGAAAATATGCTTTATGATAGAAAGGTTGAGAGTAAACAAGCTAATGTCCCGATGTGGTTTTTAAACTTTGTTCATATTGAAGCACCTATTGCATCTGCAAATGTATCTGCTGGGTGGAATCAAGTTGGAATACTTCATGTTCAAAGTGATGTTTCTTTTGCCTATACACAACTTTACACTATTTTAATAAATCTTCTTATCTCATTTTCAGTCCTAGTAGTTTTTGGTTTAATATTTTTATATCTTATACTCTCTACAATCTTAAAACCTTTAAAAGAGGTACAACATCAGGCTGAAGCAGTTACACGTAATGAGTTTATTATTCAAACAGATATTCCTTACACAGCAGAGTTTAAAGATGTTGTACTAGGGATTAATAATATGGTTTCAAAGATGAAAGCTATGTTTGAAAAAGGAAATGAAGAGTTAAAACGTCAAAAAGAGTTGGAATATAGTGATAGTGCAACAGGTCTTAGAAATAGAAAATATCTTATAGATAAACTACCAGAGTTTTTGAAGATAGATGCATCCTCTAAAGGTGGTATAAATATTATGCTATCTTTGAGTGGTGTAGTAGAAGCAAATGAGAAGATAGGACATAAAGAGGTGGATAGACTTTTTATGGAGATAGCAAATATTTTTAAAGCTTATTCTAGTAACTATCCAAACTCGATTAGTGCAAGAATGAATGGAACAGAGTTTGCTATTTTACTACCAGATTGTCATAATAAAGATGGTTTAGAGTTGGCAAAAGGGATTCAAAATTCAACTAATGAACTTATAGAAAAAATTGGTTTAGATACTCGTGTAACTTTTTTATCTTTAGGGCTTTATGAGTATAACTATACTCAAAACATAGGACAACTTCTTTCATCTTCAGATAATGCGCTCTCTAAAGCAAAATTTACAGAGGATAATATTCATCTTGATATTGCTGAAGATAGTGTTGAAGTTATGGGTAAAACAGCTTGGAATAGTATCATAAATAAAGCATTAGAAACTAATAGCTTTAATTTTATCTCTTGGAAGGCAGTTGATGCAAAAAGAAAGAAAGAGGCACATAATGTTTTAAGTCTTATCTTAAAACTAGAAGATACTACATACTATTATGGTCAATTTATGGCAGCGGCAAATCGTGCAGGGTTAAGCAATGCTATTTATAGTAATATTCTTCATAAGATGTTTCAAACACCAGATATGACTCTAAAAGGTTCTGTATGTTCATTAAGACTCTCCTATGAGTATTTGGAACTACAAGAAACTTATGAAGAGTTATACTCTCTTTTAAATAAATTTGGTTCAAAGTTGCCATTAAAATTAATTTTAGAGATACCAGATAAATTAATGCGTCAAAACTCTCAAAATATTCAGGCATATAAAGCACTTTTTGAGAAATATAATATAGAGATAGGGATATATGAGTTTATAGGAGAGAGTCAAGATTATCATTATTTACAAGATTTAAGACCTGTATATATAAAAGCTGAAAGTAGTTATTTTTTAACACAAAGTTATCAAAGTATCTCTGCATTACGACTCATCACAGATACACTAGGTATATCTCTTATCGCATCAGGAGTTATGGATATGGAGACACTACATAAATTAAAAGAAAAAGATATACATATTGTTCAAGGGCGTGTTACGGAGATGCTAGAGTTAAAGTGAGATAGATATATCTACTATGGCAAAGTAGAATAGGAAAGATGTTAATATTTTAGAGGAATGTTTAGATATAATTTTATTGCGGTTTTGCTTGTGGCTATATGCAACAGCGACAACTGCGCATATAGTTTTAGTAAATCCTAAACCGTAAAGGTTAGTGATTTATATGTCAAAGATTATTATAGCGATAATCATTGAAGTTGCGAAAGAGATAGTAAAATATCTTTTTGAGTAACTAAAACGTTGAGGGAGGTTTTACCTCTCTCGTATGCAAATTATAACTTTTTTATCTTTAATTATTCTTGTTACGAATTCACCGTTATAGCATTAGCAATTCTCAACATAGTTTCCTCTTTCCCAATCACAGCCATAATAACATCTATATTTGGCCCACCCATTTTTCCTAAAAGTGCTACACGAAGAGGCATTCCTATCTTTCCAAAACCTATCTCCATCTCAGTTACAACCTCTTCCATTAAAGAGTGAAATTCACTTGGAAGTTTTGCATCTGATGCACTTAATTTCGCTCCAAAAGCATTTAAAATAGGAATAGGTTCACCCTTAAATGCTTTTTTAACAGCTTTTGCATCATAAGACTCTGGTGTTGTTACTATCTCTTCTATTAATGATGCTAACTCTTTTAAAGTTTTTGCACGCTCTTTAAGTGCATCAAGTAAAATATCTTTTGTTTCATCTGAAGTGAATGTGATGTTATAAGCTTTTAAAAGCTCCTCTAATTCACTATTTGAACTATTTTTAATATAGTGAGCATTTAACCAATCAAGTTTTTCAGTATTGTATATAGATGCTGATTTATTTATATCTTTTGGGTTAAATAACTCTATCATCTCTTCAAATGAAAATATCTCTTGGTCACCGTGACTCCAACCTAAACGTACTAAAAAGTTAAGTAATGCTTGAGGAGTATAACCCATCTCTTTATAAGCCATAACATCTGTTGCACCATCACGCTTAGAGAGTTTTTTACCCTTAGAGTTATGTATCATAGGTACATGATAAAACATAGGTATATCAAATCCTAAAGCTTCATATACTACTATCTGTTTAGGAGTATTTGAAAGGTGGTCATCTCCACGGATAACTTCATTTATACTCATTAGATAATCATCTATCGCTACTACAAAATTATAAGTTGGTGCACCATCAGCACGAGCAATAAC
>Ga0256827_10000983_pt1 | contig 18010 bp, 11 predicted proteins | sample CV84metaG_FD_185977 | JGI IMG/M metagenome (GOLD analysis project Ga0256827, IMG submission 185977) | Hydrothermal vent microbial communities from East Pacific Rise, Pacific Ocean - CV84 | ecosystem: Environmental > Aquatic > Marine > Hydrothermal vents | place: Pacific Ocean: East Pacific Rise... | reverse complement strand
CAAATATATCAACAACTTTTAATGGAGAGGGTTCAGCATATAGAGCAAGTGATAATAAGTTTTATGCTTTTAAAGGGAATAGTGATGACCATGGACCAAGTGACCTTTATACTATTGATGTTGATACAGGAGATACAACCAAAGTTAAGAACAACATTATAAGTGGGGCTGTTGATGGAGCTGAGTTCTATTTTGACCCTTCACTCAACAAAGAGATACTATATATTATTAGTAGAGAGCATAACTCTAAACTCTATGCTTTTGACCCTGATGACTGGAGTTCTTTGAGTGGTTATCCTAAAAATACTAATACAGATTTATCAAGTTTAGCAATCAATCCTATTACAGGAGAGGCTTATGCTATTGATGACTATAATTATCATAATGTTCATCCACCTCTATATCAAATAAATCTAAAAACAGGAGCTACAACTCTCATAACAACACTTCAAAATTTAGCAGATGCTGAAGGATTGGCTTTTGCTAGTGATGGAAACTTGTATATAGAAGATGAGGGACGAGATGACCTTGTTGGAAAAAGACTATATATGGTCAATCTACAAACAGGAGAATTAACTCCATCAGCAATTACAAATGCCAATGGAGATATAGAAGGACTATCATGTAACGGTACACAGATGGCTATGGAGTATCCAATCATTAAAATTGATGAAAATAGCTCTATAGTTGAAGGTAATACAACTAGCACAAATTTAAATTTCCTTATAACACTAAATAAACCTGCTATAGAAGATATTTTTCTCTCATATAAAATAATAGATGAGACTACTGTAGCAGGAGAAGATTACCTAATTGAAAGTAATAAGACAATTCTTATTCCAAAAGATTCAACATCTTCCACTATTACGATAAAAGTAAAAGGTGATGTTGTTGTAGAGAATAATGAGACTTTTATATTAAAATTAACCAAAGTAAATAGTGCAATTTTTGACTCTAATTCTATAATATCCAGAGGAACTATTATTGATGATGATCATATAGACAGTAGTGCTCCTTTCTCTTGTAGTGAAGATAGTTATCTAACAACAAGTAATGACTTATACTCTCTTAACAGATGGTAGTAATAGTTCACTAAAAAATAACTATACCACAGATAGTATCAATGCTATTGGATACAATATAAAAGATAATTTTATTTGGGGTTGGGATTTAACTCAGAAAAAAGTAGTTAGAATAGATGCAAACTATACAATAGAACTTTTTGAAACATCAGTAGATACATCTGAACATGATATTAGCAATGCTTCTAAAAATGGATTTACCTCTGGAGATATATCAAAAGAAGGAATTTTATATCTTGCAAAACCATCTCTTGACCATAAGCTTCATAGATTTGACTTAAACTCTGGCAGACCTGTCTATCTTGGTTCTAATGAGTTAAATAGCTCTATACATTTTGGAGACTTTGCAATTAACCCAATTGATAATTTTTTATATACTACAGCAGATAAAATCCTATATAGAATAAATCCAAACAATGCAAATGTAGAAAATTTAGGTTTAGTTCAAGGTGATTTAAAAACTACCGATAGTGGATATTTTCACTCTTATGTTTTTGATAAAGATGGGAATATGTACTTCTACAGTAACTCAAATGGTAAAAAAGTATTCAAATTAAATTTATCTGATTTTAATAATCCGAGTACAGAAGCAAAGACATTTACTACTTTAACTTGGGTAGCAGGTTCAGGTGATGGAGCAAGATGTGCAAATGCAAAAATGCCTGATGCATTAGAACCTATAGGGTGTATTGCAAATGCATTTATGTTTCAAAATACAAATACTGATATTTCTGCATTAAACTTAACTAATGGAGATATGAAACTTGCTCAATCAGAACCAATCTCTCAAGATACTATTAACTCTCAAGGGTTTAATAAAAAAGATGGCTATTTTTGGGGTTATAACCAGACTAAAAAAGATGGGACTATAACAAAAATAGGTCTTAATCCTAGTGGGAAATGGGCAACAAAAGAGTTTAAAATTGATGGGCTAGATGGCTTTAGCTCTTATGTTGGAGATATCAACTCTGATGGTCATTTATATCTAAAAGAGGGAGGAAATAGTAAACGAGTTGTAATTATTGACCTAGATCCAAACTCAAACAACTATCTAACCAAACTACCAGAAATTCAACTGAGTAAAAACCTAACTACAGCCGATTGGGCATTTAATCCAAATGATAATATGCTCTATGCAGTTAATAATGGTGCAGGTACAAAATATCTATATAAAATAGACCCAAATAATGGAAATATAATATATAAAAAAGATACCAAGCTGAAAGGAAGCAGAGGCTTTGGAGCTAGTTTTTTTGATGCAAATGGATTCTATTATGTCTACGATAACTATAGTGGAGAAATTTTCAGAATAGATGTTGCTAACTCTCCTACGGCTATACTATTTTCAACAGCAGGAGTTGTTAGTAAAAATGATGGTGCAATGTGTACCGATGCAGAGTTCAAATTCGATTTTGGAGATTTACCAGATAACTATCCTACTCTGTTAGAGAGTGATGGAGCTAGACACTCTCTACCTACTTATGGAGAACCTATTATCTATATGGGAAGTGGTGTTACTCATGAGAACAATGGAAAACCATCAACCAATGCATCTTTAGATTCAAAAGATGATGGAGTTAAATTAAACAGTGGTTCTCTACAAGGAAAAACTATTAATGCAGGAGCTACAACTACTCTAGAGATTATAACTCATGGAGATGGTTATTTAAGTGCATGGATTGATTGGAATAATGATGGAGACTTTAATGATAATTTAGAAAAAATCGCAACCAATATAGATGGAAGTGATGGAGTAATTAACCTAACATTCACATCTCCAAGTAATGATACTGATATAGTTACGTATGCTAGATTTAGATATAGCTATCAACAAAATTTAAACCCAACAGGAAGTGCAATTAATGGAGAAGTAGAGGATTATAAAATAACTATTCATGCTAATCTTGAACCATTTAGTTGTAGCCAAAGATTATATCTATCTAACAGAAGCGAACTTGGTACAGGAAGTGTAGATAGTGGAGCAACATGGTTACATGGTTTCTATGCAATGACCCCTGTATATAGCCCTATTGGAACTGGATTTACAAGTGAAAATGGAGGATATAATGCTATTGGATACAATGTAAAAGACAACTTTATATATGCACTTTATGGAAATCAACTGCTTAAAATTGATAAAAATGCCCATGTTAAAAATTTAGGAGCTATTGAAGGACTTGCAAATAACCAACTCTATGCAGGAGAGTTTGATAGAGATGGATTCTATTATGTCTCAGGTGGGGGAGGTAATGATAATAAGATGTATAAGATTGATATTGCACAAAAAAAAGTTATAAAAACAATCACTCTATCTTCTGCTGTTCGTTTTTGGGATATGGCTATTGATAAATCAGGAGACTACTTCTATACAATGCTTATAAAAGATGGTGACAGTGGTAGTAGTTTTAATAATGATAAATTTGCTAAAATAAATATCTCTACAGGAGAGATTACAACAATTGGAGATAGCCATAAAGATAAAGAGTCATATATTAGTCTAATATTTTCTGATAAAAATGGAAAAGTTATAGCTATAGCAAATGATAATGGAATGTATGAAATAAATGCTCTAAAAGGAACAGCATATAGAATAAAATCTACTCCTATATTAAACTTTTATAATGATGGTACAAGTTGTCCTAATGCTACATTTGTACTTCCTCCACATATTCCTAGACTCTCTATTAGTGATGTAGCAAAAGCCGAAGGAGATGATGGTCAAACTAATTTTGAGTTTGAAGTATCTATTGATGCTGATTTACCTATGATGCCAATGGGTATGCCTGCAATGTTCTTCTATCGAATCTTTGATGGAGATGAGAATGAGATTACTCCTCCTCATGATGTAGCATTACAGAGCGATCATGATTTTACAGGTGGTAGTGGTATTGGTATAAATATGAATATTTTTTCTAATGATAGAACTCAAACAATCTCTGTACCTGTTTATGGAGATACAAAAGTTGAAAAAGATGAAGAGTTCTTTGTAGAGATCTATTTTCCAGATTTTTTCCCAGCTAACTTCTGTATGATGGGGAAAAATAGAGCTGTTGGATTAATTTTAAATGATGACATGAGGTTTAAAGTTATACGAACCAATGGAGACATTACTAATGACTCACTCTATACTCAAATAACAGGACGAGATTTTGATTACTCAATTGTAGCCGATGGAGATATTAATATAAATAGTATGACTCTAAAAATAGAGTTGATAGATAACAACGATTCTACTAATAATATTTTATATAAAGGTTATAAATATATAGAGAGTGGTAATAGAGTTGATATTACAGATAACAGTGATTTAGCTCTACTAAAAGCTACCAAAGATGCAAGTTTTAGAGTCTCTTTCCTAAAAGATGAAAATGGAACAATTGTTCATGGAAATCATGCAAGTGAAGAGGCATATAGTAATCTAGAGAATAGAGTTGGATATACACAAGTATCAAATGAGAGCAGTGATCATTTCGCTATTAGACCTGCTGGATATAAAATAGAGATAAAAGACAAAGATGAAGACAACCAAACCTTAACTTATCGTGATAGTAGTTATAGTGGAGATGATGCACTAAAATTATTTGCTGGATATGCGTATAAAATTGATGTAAGAGCAGTTGCCTATGATATAGATAACTCTACAATAATAGGCTATACAACAAATAGTACCAGTGATATAAACACTACTCTAATATTTAATGATAAAACAGCTTGTAATGATAAATCTAATGCAAAACTAGATTATAAATTTAACAATGGTGCTATATACAATGCCTCTTTTAAACACAATAATGTAGGAGAGTATAAACTTTATATGGAGGATACAACTTGGACAGTTATTGACCAAAATAGTGATTCATCTATAGCAGGATGTATTCCAAATAGTAGTGCTATTTCAGATAATGGAAATGAAAAATCAGGATGTAATATATCTACAGATAATATTGATAAATATCATGATATAAAAATAAATTTCAACCCTTACTCATTTAATATTAATCATATAGTACTTGATAACTATAATAAAGATGGAAGAGATTACCTATATATGAATAACCTTAACAGTAGCAGTCAAATGTCTGTTCAGATTCATAGTAATATCATAGCAGAAAGTTACAATGGAGAGCAATTAAGTAACTTTACAAAAAGCTGTGTAGCAAAAAAGAGCCTTTTATCTTTAGATTTTAAACCAACATTCAAAGGAAACTACAGTAATAATAATGGACAAATAAAGATAAAAACCCAACAAGGTTCATCTGTATATCCTCAACAGATTGTAAAAGTTAATGGAAATAATGGAAATGTAGAGTATTTTAAAGATATTAATATAAAGTCAGAGTACTTTTTAGATGAAAATGAGGGAAATCTTACCCTTGATATACTCTATAATATGGAAAAGAATATTCATGAAGAGACAAATCCAATTAAAATTTTATTTGATCATTTTGATATTAACACAACCAGTTCAAAAGCTATGTTTAAAGGAAAAGAGATTTTTCCTATTCAAAAAGAGAACTCAGGATCAATTAACAAAACAAGAATCTTCTTCTATGCACGTATACGTTCAGATAGAGAGGTCTATCCAGAGACAGCAAAAAGAGTTATACACACACCATTAATGATTGAAATTTATTGTAAAGTCAAACATGATGAAAATTGGTGTAAAGAAGATATGAGAATTAAAGATATTGGTATTAGTGGTTACGAAAGCTATCAGGGATGGTATATTGATAGAGACCATAATAGTAGTATAGATGGAAATGTAACAGCATTAAATAGTAGTAATCCTGATTTTGTCGTATCACCAACAGATATACCTCCATTTAAAACAGGAAGAATCGATGATATCTATGTTAAATACAGTAAAAAAGTTCCAGATTCATTAATTACTACCCAAGTTGATATTATAACTCAATCATGGCTTCGTTATAATCGGGATACATCTACAGATGGTACTCCAAACTTTAAATTAAGAATTAAAGATGTATCTGAAATGACAGGTATTGGAGCAGGAGGAAATCAAGCAGAGATTACCAAAAAACTTGACCCCAATGGAAAAATAGATTGGTAAAGGAGTAAAAGATGTCTATAAAACATACAAAACCAGCTATTGCAATGATAGAGCTTATCTTTGCTCTAGTTATTATGGGTATTGTTCTACTCTCTGCACCAATGTTAATTCATCAATCTATGCAGAGTGGAAATGTAGCAATGCAACAAGAATCTATCTCGGCAGGAGCAGCACATACAGGTGTGCTTCTCTCTATGCATTGGGATGAAGCCAATGCCAATTTAGCCATAGGAACTTCTCCTATTTTAGATACAAATAGAACAGTAACTCCTGATCCTCTAGATTTTAACGGAGGTGATTTAGGTGGATTAAAAGGTGTTTCTGGACGGATATCGTTAGTTGGAGGAGTTACAGCCTATACACCAACAACATCATTTGGACCAGAGATAAATGGCTCTATTGATAATAATGAAACTGATTTTACCCTATATGATGACATTGATGACTACCAAAATAGCCATCTAGGAATCACTGTCTATAATACACAAAATAGCTCTGCTGATATAGGAGATTATGTTGATGTAAATTTAGATATGCATACCATAGTTAGCTATGTTGAAGATAGACCATCATCCAATACACTCTCTACAAATATAAATGTAGGAGGAGTTTTATCTAATACTATTGCTGTACCCACCAATATAAAATTTATTCAAGTTAATGTTACATCTACAGGTGGATTTAAAGAGTTAGAAAAAAATATTTCTATTAGAGCATTCTCTTGTAATATTGGGACATTTGTTCCACAAGGAGATACTGAACTATGAAAAAGATTCATACAGGATTTACGCTTATTGAAGTTATCTTTGTTCTTATTATTTTAGGAATTGTTTCATCAATAAGCTCCTCTATTATTGTGCAAGTTTATGAGAACTATATTACTCAAAATGCACTATATAAAGTAACAACAAAAACAGAATTAATTGCCAATCAAATTGTTAATAGATTAACCTATCGTATTCAAGGAACAACTATTGCAAAAGATCCAGATAAATCAGGATTTATAGAGAATACAGACTGGATTATGCTTAAAAATATTCCAAAATTTGATAATAATTTTACAACAATTGAATGGATAGGATATGATAATGATAGTTTAACATCACAAGAGAACCCTGGTTGGTCAGGTGTTACAGACTACACTACTGCAACTATCAATAGTGTCTATACACCTGCATCACATCTAAACAATGTGGCAACAATAATGTCAAATCTTTCAGGTGGAAAAGTTGACTTAAGTAATACAAATCCAGCAACAGTAATATTCTCTCAAAAGACCGAATATTATCGTACAGGAATGCCTTATAGCCCAACATGCATGGGATTGATTGATACAAATGATGTCAATTGTACCTTTCGTGTAGGACACAATGGAGATACAAACTTAACATTTGTAGATGGTAAACATAAAATTGTTACAGAGCGTTATAAGTTAGCATGGAGTGCTTATGCATTAGTTCCAGAAGATGAAGCACCTATTGGAGATGGACTATATAATCTATACCTTTATTATAATTATCAACCGTGGAATCATGAAGGATATAGGAGTGGAACTAAAAAGCTTATGGGTAGAAATATCTCTGTATTTAAATTTACAGAAAATGGAGGAGTTATCCAGTTTAAGCTATGTGCATCTGAAAATATTGGAGAAACTTATAATATAAGTACATGTAAAGAGAAGGCGATTATTAGATGATAAATATAAAAAAGAGAAAAGCATTCTCTATGATTACTGCTATTTTTGTCATTGTTCTTATGGCATCTATCTCTGCTTTAATTATGAATGTTTCAGGTAAAACAATCAAAGCAACAACACTACAATACCAAAAAGAACAAGCCAGTATATTGGCAAGAAGCTATACAGAGTTAGCAATTATGTATGTACTATATTATGATAGAAACAGTACTGTAGGTGGAGATTGTATAGAGACAATTAATGACCATTTTGGTGATCCATTTCCTAATGGATATGAAATAAATATCAATTTACACTATATTGGAAATGGAGAACTGCTTAATGGATGTACAAAAACACTATCTCCTATTGCAGGGACAGAGGGTACATGGAGCAATACTGATTCGGGATTCTATACTACAGTCTCGTTAATGATTGATACATATATCTCTTATAAAGATTTTGATAACCCTTCAAATAAAGATATTACCTATTATAGGAGAACAATACAGAAACTTTAATTTTTTTTACATTTTAATATTAATTTTTTCTATCTATTTACTATCCATTTATCTATTCTGGGTATAATATCTTTACAAAACATTCACAGATATAAAATGTGATATGTTGTTTGTAAGACAATAGTAAAAGGATAAATTATGAGTAAAAATATAGTGGGAAGACGTTTTGACCTATCAGACTCTATAAGAGAACATATCTCTGCAAGTATTGATGCTTTAGACAAGTATAATTTAGAAATTATTTCAAGTAACACCATCGTAACAGCTAACAACAAATCTAAAGAAGGGGTAGCTGTAGAGCTTGTCCTAAATTTAAAAGATAAAAACACTATCGTTATTACTCAAAGAGATAAAGATGTTTATAGTGCAACCGATTTAGCTATTGAAAGAGCTAAAAAAGCACTTAGAAGACATGCAGATAAAGTTAAAAGCCACAAAGTAATGTCATTTAAAGATTTAGGTCTTGAGGCGGAAGCTGTACTTGATTTAGAACCAGAAGAGGTAGAGTTAGTTCCAATGGATTTAGAACTTCATAAACCACTAGATTTTGAAGAAGCAATCGACGCTTTAAAAGCAGAGAAAAAACGACAATTTATAGTATTTAACGATCATGATGGTCTTATGAGAGTTATGTATAAAAGAGCTGATGGGAAATTTGGTCTCTATTAATATTTTGGTGCGTTAATAAACGCACCCTACAAGTTATTTAACCTCTTTTTTGCTTTTTCAACTATATGTTCATCATCTGCCAATGCTAACCACTTAAATTGAACTCCACTCTGAACTGTTCCATCTACAATATCTCCTGACTTTCTAAATCTTAAATCTAATCGTGCTATCTCAAAACCACTTATTGTTTGAGTAAATGCCTCTAGACGACCATTCTTCTTATCTTTTGTAAATAAAAAACAGTAACTCTTTAGACCCAAACGCCCTACTCTTCCTCTAAGTTGATGGAGTGTTGCCAACCCCAAACGCTCTGCACCAACAATTACAATTATAGTTAAACGAGGTAATGAGATACCTACCTCTACAACCGTTGTAGCTAAAAGAATATTCCCTCTATCTCTAAACTCCTCTAATACTTTCTCTTTGTTTTTATCTTTTCCATGAGTTACATAAACATGTTCAAACCGTTTTTCCCAAAAACCTCGCCCTTCATCCAAAGATTGATATGGAATCTCTTTACTCTCTTCAACCAGAGGATAGATAATAAGTATCTGGTGATTTTGAGCTATCTCACACTTAATACTCTCTAACAATCCAGCAAAATCCTCTCTACCTATAATCCTGCTTGTTATATCTTTTTCAAATGGAGTAGAGGTAATTAGACTCACATCAATAAGTTCAGACTGCATCATTGCTTGCGTTCTGGGTATTGGTGTAGCAGAGAATTGTAAAAAGTGTGGTTTATTCTCTCCCCTAGATACCATAGCCTCTAACATAGCTCTCTGTTTTGTTCCAAAACGGTGTTGTTCATCCACCATAACAAGTGGAGCTTGAGGCATATCATCTTTAAATAAAATTGCATGTGTTCCAATAATAAAATCTGCTTCAAGATAATTACCTTTACTCTTTTTACCTTGCATTACTAGTGCCACACACATCTCTTTAGGTAGATGAGTAATAGCCTCTTCATAAATCTGAATAGCAAGTAGAGAGGTTGGTGCCATAAGAATACTCTTTTGAGGATATGCAATAACAGCAGAAGCTAAAATAACCATAGTTTTACCCGAACCAACATCTCCAATAATCATACGTTTTGCTGATTTTTTCTTGGAATATAAATCTTTTTTAACCTCATCAATAACTTTTTTCTGTTCAGTTGTTAACTCAAAAGGTAATTTATTAATAAAGCCATTTAATGAGCCTGTCAATGATGCTAATGCAGGAAAATCTGCCCGTTTACCTCTTAACTTTTTCAGATGATTAAATGCTTCTATAAACTTTAAAATTTCACTATCAGAACTATCAATATCCTCTTCTACTCTTGGGTAGTGTAACCCTAACAAAGTCTTAACCTCTTTTTCTTTTAATCCCTCACCATATAGACTCTGTTCATTAATATAATAGGCTATCAAACTCTGCATACTACTCTGTTTTATTGAAACGCTATATTTTGGAATTATCTCTCCTACTCTCTTTAATGATTTAGCTTGATTTATCTGTAGTTGTCCACGATACTCTTCTACTTTTCCTTGAATATAGTGTCTTGTTCCAACTTTATAGAGTTGATGATGATATGGAGTAACACGAAAAAGCATTGAGTTTAGCTGTTTTGAGAAATTGATTAAAAAGAACCCTATACGCAACTTTCCATTAAATGCTGTAACCTCATTAACTACAGCTTCAAATGTTTGAACCTCTCCTAATTTAATAGACTTAGATAGAGTACTATTATTATATGAAGAGGGAATTAACAATGCCAAATCTAACAGAGAGACAATTTTTAACTTTTGAAACAGTTCTTTTGCTTCATTCACACCTATCTCCTTTTTATTGGAACTCTATTATACATAAAATTAAACATAAAGCAAAAAAAAATATCAAATTGCAATATTTTAGATAAAATACAGTAAAAGATTTAATTGTGATTAAAACATTCATCTTTCTAAAAACTTTACATTTAAATGTTTATTTTTGTAACCCAAATAGGTTTGCTCATTGAGTTTTTATAACGACCATTCCATTTAACTTTTTTTTGTCATAGAATACATCAAAAAACTTTAACAAACTAAAGGATTCCTATTACACCTCTTTCAACAACCATCAATCCTTTTAATATTTTATATATAGAAGATGATTACTTTGCTAGAAAGGCGACCTCTGTATTACTTCAAGAGTTTGCAACCAACCTAATTACCGCAGAGAATGGAATGGATGGTCTACATAAATTCCAAACCAATTCTATTGATTTAATTATCACAGACCTAGATATGCCAAAATTAAATGGAACTAATTTTATAAAAAAAATTCGAGAGATAAACAGTAGTGTACCAATTATTATTATATCTGCATATAATGATATAGAGACACTAAAAAGCAGTATAAATTATGGCGTTCAAGGCTATATTTCTAAACCATTAAACATAAAAGAGCTTACTCAAAAGATTAATGATGTTAAAAAAGATATGGAGACATCCTTTCAAATTATTAATATCAATCATCCTTTAAATAGTCTTGATAAGCTTCTACAATCAACTCCAAATACCATTGTTGTTCTTATCAAAATGGAAGAGTTCAAATATATTAATAGTACTTTGGATAACGAAAAAAGTAAAGAACTTCAAAAAATATTTGCTAAAGAGCTATTTAAATATATGCCAGATAGATGTAACTTTTCAAAAGTTTACATACTTGATAATGGTGAATTTATTTTCTTAAAAAGACACCATATGCATATTGAAACACATCAAATATGTGATGAAGTAAAAATGTTTCAAAATCGAGTAAATAATGCAAAAATTAAAATAGCTAATATAGACTATACATTATCAATTATAACCAGTCTTGCCTACGGAAAAGATGCTCTAGAAAATGCAAGAATTGGAATCTCTAGACTATTAGAGACTAAAGAAGATTTTATTATTGCAGATGCACTTTTAGAAAAAGAAAAAGAGTTATCTTATAAAAAACTTGAAACATTTAAAATGTTAAAAAGAGCTATTGATTCATATAATATCATCTCCTATTTTCAACCTATTGTTAATAATAAAACAAAAAAAATAGAAAAATACGAATCCTTAGTACGGCTTATAGATGAAAAGAAAAATATTATCTCTCCATACTTCTTTTTAGATACAGCAAAAGAGGGTAAATACTACCAACGAATTACATCTATTGTCCTTCAAAACTCATTTAAAGCTCTATACAGTACAAATACAAATATATCTATTAACCTATCAGCATTAGATATTGAGAAAAAAGAGACACGTAGAGAGTTTTTCACACTATTAGACGAAAACCAAAGCCAGACTCATCGTATTGTTATTGAACTTATTGAAGATGAAAATATTAATGACACAAAAATAATTAAAAAGTTTATGAAAAAAGTTAAAGAGTTTAATGTTAAAATCGCTATTGATGATTTTGGTACAGGACTCTCAAACTTTTCAAGAGTATTAACATATCAACCAGACTTTATAAAAATTGATGGTTCACTTATAAAAGATATAGAAAATAGTAGCTTCTCACAACATATGGTTGAGACCATTGTTGATTTTTCAAAAAAGCAGAATATAAAAACTATTGCCGAATATGTAGAGAATGAAAAAATTTTTAATATTCTTTGCAACTTAGGAGTTGACTACTCCCAAGGTCACTACTTTGGAAAAGCAGAGATTTTAAATAATTCACAAGAATCATTAATTTTAACAAAAAAATAGTACATACCTCCTCTTAGGTAAATAGATTTTTCTACTTATCTCTTTAGCATTAAACAGAACATCCATAAAAAATAGATTTAAAAATATAAAAATATTTGATATTTTTTATCTATTAAAAATAATAGTAATCTAAATAATTATAAACGAGTTAAAGAATTTAATGTTAAAATTGCCATTGGTTATTTAAATGGAAAACTCTTAAACATTTATTGATTTAGATATAATGATTTAAAAAGGATAAGTTTATTAATGAAAATAGATAATATAATTTATAAACAGTGGCAACAATATATAAGTATTACTGTTAGTATGGCACTTCTATATTTTCTTTCAGGAAAATTAATTTTTACTATTTCAGACAATCTTATAAATCATATGATTGTAAGTATTGTAGTTTTTCTTCCTGAAGGATTTTCCCTTGCAGGAGTTATAATATTTGGAAAAAAAGTATGGGTTGGTATCTTTTTAGGGCAACTATTTTTAGCACTAGAACAACATATACCTTTAGATACAGCCATTATTATCTCTGCAATAAATGCATTAGAAGCTGTTATTGTATTACAACTTATAAATTATTTTAAATTAGATAAAAAGTTTCTAAAGTTAAAAGATACCATAGGCTTAATTCTTATAGTCCTCTTTATAGCACAACCATTCTCTTCTATACTGGGGAATATCGCTCTATTGAATGCCTCTATTATTTCAGAACAAGATTTTTTAAAAAGCCTATTCTCTTGGTGGTTTGGAAATACAATGGCACAACTTCTTGTTGCACCAATGTTAATCTATCTCTATGCCAATCATAAAAAAATTAAAATGGACAGAGTTTTTCTAACAATTATACTCTTCTCACTACTAAGTTATCTACTATTTTTTATGGACTCTATCAATAGCCTATCTTTGCTACTAAGTATTACAAGTCCTCTAGTTATACTTCTCTCTATATATAAAGATATTACCTATGCAACCATTGCCATAACAACAATTAGCCTCTTTGCAACCTATGCTACAAATCAGGGTGTAGGTGCATTTGTAACAGGTTCAGAACTAGACAATGTTATAAATATAAACTTTTACATTGTAACTCATATATTTTTAGTACTCATTGTTGGTATCCTTTTTTTAGAAAAGAAAGAGAACGAAGAGACAATTTTGCAACAGAATAGAGATTTAGAAGATATGATGTTGACACAGTCACGTTTGGCTCAGATGGGACAAATATTAAATATGGTAGCTCATCAATGGAGACAGCCACTTAATAACCTATTACTTATTAACGAAGTTTTAGTTCATCAATACAATAAAGGTCAAATAACACAAGGAGATATAGAGGAATTTCAAGAAGATTCAACTATTCAAATTAAACAGATGTCTGGAACAATCGACGATTTTAGAGATTTCTTTCATCCAAGAAAAGATAAAGTAGATTTTTTACTAAATGATATAATTGAACATCTACTTCTTATTATGAAACCCATTTTTAAACTATCAGAGATAAAAGTTAATCTAAAAGAAGAAGAGAATCTATATATCTATGGCTACCCAAATGAGATAGCACAAGCTCTTTTAAATATCTTATATAATGCAAAAGATGCCTTTATTGACAATAATATTGAAAACAGAATCATGAATATAGAACTAAAAAAAGAGAATAATACAATTACTTTATCTATTAGAGATAATGCTGGAGGTATTCCACAAAAAATTATAGATCAGATCTTCAATCCCTATTTCTCAACAAAAACAGATAAAAAAGGGACAGGATTGGGTCTACATATGTCTAAAATTATTATAGAAAAAAATATGAAAGGTAAACTCCTAGTTCATAATGCAGAAAAAGGAGCAGAGTTTATCATTAAATTTAAAGCAGAGTAAAAACTCTACTTTTTATTCCCCGTAACAACTGAAAACGAAATATTAGCTATCTCTTTATGAGCTAATATAAAATCATTAAGCTCTTTTAAACTCATAGCCTCTATCTTTTTCAGATTCTCTACCGATGCCCCAAGTGGACGATTGGTGTAAAACTCTTGAAATGCACGATTTAACCGTTGAGACAAAGTCTCGTTTCTAAGTGGTTCAGAGCCTAAAATAAACTGTTTTGCAGAGGTTAGCTCCTCACTCGTCACACCTTTGTCTAAAAAGAGTTCTACCACCTCTTGAACTGATTTAACAGCCTCATTACCTGTGGCTATCTTTGTCTGTAGGTAACCAGAAAAATAAGAGTGAGTTTTATTGATATTAAAACGACTATATACAGAGTATACTAATCCCTTTTTAACACGAATCTCTTCCATCAAACGAGAACCAAACCCAGAGCTACCCAAAATAAACGAAGCCACCTGTGCAAGATATCGCTCTTTAGAGTCATAAGCCACATTTAATGGAGAACCAAAATATACATAAGCCTGTTGACTCTTCTCTATTGTCTCTTTAATCTTTTTTTGTGCCACAGCCTTCATTGTTGTAATATCTTTACTATCTACATGAGGAAGCAGAGCCAAAATCTCTTTTGCCAAAGCCTTAGCCTCGGTCTGATTAACATCTCCACCCATTACAATAATTGCATTCTCTAAACCAATATGCTCTGTAACATGCTTTTTAATATCATCCAATATAATACTATTTACACTCTCTACCGTTCCCAAAGATGATTTTGCCAATGGAGTATTAGGAAAGAGCATACCTTTCATCTTTAACGAAGAGATATAGTCAAAATCACTCTCTTTTTGCTTTAAAGAGCCAATAGTTTGTGTTTTTATCTTTTTTAATGTATCTTCACTATAATTAGGGTCTTCTAAAAGCTCTTTAAAACATTCTATTCCATACTTAAACTCACTCTTTAGCGAACCTAGTTCCATAACAAAAGTCTCTTTTCCAACATGCACACCCAAAGATATTGCTCTATTTTCAAGCTTTGTTGCAAAACCTGTAGAGCCATCTTTTTTTGTACCCTCATTTAATAGTTTTGCTGTTAATTTAACTAAACCATCTTTTTTGCCACTTAATGAACCTGAATTCTTAAAAATCAACTGCATCGAAACAATTGGTAAATTTTTATCCTCTTCAAAAATAAAAGGTACTTTAGTATTATTTATATCTATATGGCTAAGGTTAGCACTCATTAATATTCCTTGTATCATTATTATTAATATAACTATTTTTTTCACGCGTTAAAACCTTTCTAAAATATTATAAGCTGTATTACGTTTAGCAGGATTCTCTCCTACATCACGAATTAACTCTATCATTTCGGCTTGATTCATTGTGTTCTTTGCCCCTGCCGAAGATACTACGTTCTCTTCCATCATTGTAGAACCTAAATCATTTGCTCCAAATTTTAGTGCCATCTGACCAATATAGCTTCCTTGAGTAACCCAAGAGCTTTGAATACTTGGAACATTATCCAAAAATAACCGAGCAACAGCCAAATAACGAAGATATTGATTAGAGGTAGTTTTGGTAATGGTTGGAAGCTCACGTTTAAGCTCTGTATGGTCGCTCTGATAAGACCACATAATAAAGGCTCTAAATCCACCAGTCTCATCCTGAAGCTTACGAACATGCTCAAAATGCTCCACAATCTCGCGTGTTGTCTCAACTGTTCCATACATCATTGTAGCTGTAGATTTAATTCCAAGCTTGTGAGCCTCTCTATGAACCTCTAGCCACTTCTCTGTTCCCAATTTTTTAGGAGCAATAATATCACGAACTCTATCAGAAAGCACCTCTGCACCAGCCCCAGGGATAGAGCTTAGACCTTTGGCTTTAAGCCGTGCCAAAACCTCTGCCACACTCAAATGAGAACGCTTAGCAATATAATCAATCTCTATTGCCGAAAATCCATGAATTGTAATAGTTGGGTATTTATTATGAATATGCTCCACCAAATCCTCATACCACTCTAGCTCCAACTTAGGATGAACTCCACCCTGAAAAAGAATCTGAGTTCCACCAATAGCAATAAGCTCATCTATCTTCTGGTCAATCTCATCAAAAGTTAAAATATAGGCATCTTCCTTCTTCTCGTGAGTATAAAAAGCACAAAACTTACAATCAACCCAACAGATATTGGTATAGTTAATATTTCTATCCACAACAAAAGTAGTAACCCCTTTTGGGTGCATCTTCTTTTTCATCTCACTAGCCATACGCCCAAGCGTCTTTAAATCGGCATTTTCTATCAACTCTACAGCTTCATCAACTGTCATTCTTTTGCTGTTTAAGGCACTCATTTTTATCCTTTATAGAGTTAAAAGCTCTACTAAAATTGGTCTGTGCGATTATACTATGCTATTTTTAAAGTTCTGTTTTTTATTATTCTAAATTCTTAATTTTATAACTCAAAAAAAATTCAACCCCCGAAAAGAGTAGAGCCAACGCCAATGCCATATCCACCATCCCAACCAAAACCAAGAAATAGTAGTTTCCAGAAGCACTATGAGACAAAAATGCACCCAAAGAGATAACCATAATTAAAAATATAAAAAATTCAATACGATAAAAGTTCCAAATTTTTGGCTCTTTTAACGAATCAATTCTTAATAGATTCGTTTTACAACTTTTTCTAAAGATATATTTTGTTTTTAATAACGAAAGTAAAAATCCTATTAGCAGAAATAAAACCATAAGAGATAGATTACTATCTAAACTATACGCCTCTGAAAAAAGTTTATATGATTTTAAAGCAAGAGCTATAAATCCAATATACCAAACAACCATTGCTAAGAGCTTGAGCGATTTTCTCTTTTTTTCATAATCCATTATAACTTAGACCTAATACTCTTTCAAATACCAATAGTAAATAGTATTCCCATACCCTGCCGAAAAGAATCCATCTTCATCAAAAAATTTAATAGTAGAAGGGATACTCTTTTGACCTTTCAGAATATGGCTCTTTCTACCAGTTGCCACGTCAAAAAGTTGTAAATCACTATCTTCATTGCTAGAGTAAACACCCAATTTTCCACTTGGGCTTAGACCAACAGCATAGACTAAAAAGTTGCTTCTAATTGAGTATGGTTTAGCATCTTTTGGATAGACCCCTACCCTTCGGTCTTGACCTGCTGTTATAATTGTTCCATTTTTATAAGCTAGTTTATAGATGTTGTCCAAGTTCAGAGGCTTAAACTCTTTTAATACATCTCCCTTTTTACTATCTAACAGCATCACTTGACCACTCTCACTAGCTGTCACCATAGTAGTTCTATCTTCGCTCATAACCATATCAGAAAAAGAACTCTGTTCAATATGTTCATTAAAAACAGTATGGCTAT
>Ga0256827_10000982_pt1 | contig 18012 bp, 8 predicted proteins | sample CV84metaG_FD_185977 | JGI IMG/M metagenome (GOLD analysis project Ga0256827, IMG submission 185977) | Hydrothermal vent microbial communities from East Pacific Rise, Pacific Ocean - CV84 | ecosystem: Environmental > Aquatic > Marine > Hydrothermal vents | place: Pacific Ocean: East Pacific Rise... | reverse complement strand
TGCTAATGATAAATTGCCAATTTCATCAAGAAAGATTGTCCCTTTATTAGCCATTTCAAATTTGCCAACTCTATCTTCTTTGGCGTCGGTATAACTACCTTTTTTATGACCGAAAAGCTCACTTTCAAAAAGAGTTTCGCTAATTGCACCCATATCAACAGTTAGCAAAATATTATTTCTTCGCTTTGAATAATTATGTATTTCTTTGGCAATAAGCTCTTTACCAGTGCCGTTTTCTCCAGTGATAAATATATTTGCATCCGTAGCTGCAACTTTTTTAACCATCTGCATTACATCAAGCATGGGTTTGCTCTCTCCTATCAATTCGTAATTATTAGGATTCAATTCCGAAATAAGATTCTTGCTAGTACTTTTCAGTGTTTTGTTTTCTACCTTGCTATTGCGAAGTTTTGATGCAGATTGTAGCGTAGCGAGTAATTTATTATTGTCCCATGGTTTGAGAATAAAATTGAAAGCACCTTCTTTTACAGCCCTCACTGCCAATTCAACATCGCCATGAGCAGTTATCATAATTACTATTATTGATGAGTCAAAATTCAGTATTTCATTTAGCCAAAATATGCCTTCGTTACCATTATTAATCCCTGATTTGAAATTCATATCAAGCAAAATAATATCAATATTCTCGCTTTGAAGTGTGGAAATTAGATTTGCAGGATTATTAAGAGTAATAACTTCATCAAACTCTGTTTGTACTAGCATTTGGAGTGCAGTAAGTACGCTCTTATTATCATCTACTATTAGAATTTTATTGCCCATCGTTGTTTTATATGGTTTTGATAACTATTTGCCTAAAATTGATAAAGTTAACGAGAGCAAAGATACAAAACTGTAAAATATTTAAACATAGAGTGTAAAAATATTTGACAGATTATTTTAAAATAATCAAAAGCATTAATGATAATTTTATGTTATTCAGATAATTACAGGCTTAGGCATAGTATGTGAAAGAAAAAGGTAAATACTAAAATATTTATGAAATTTTATATCAAACTAATAATATTAGGATTAATATTAACGAACAATGTCGCTAAAGCCCAAAAGCTTTGGAAATTAAGCGATTGCGTGAATTATGCCATCGAAAATAATATTGATTTAAGTATAAATACCAATAATTTGGTAAAGCAGGATATTAATTTATACGAGAGTAAAGCAAATTTATTTCCCAGTCTGAATATTGGTAGTGGATTGGAAATAAATTATGGTAGAAATATTGATGGTACTACCAATGATATTACCTATAGTCAAACAATTTCAAATAATCTATGGCTAAATTCATCAGTAGATTTATTTCAAGGATTGGTGAAGCAAAACACTATTAGTTTCAATAAATATATGCTTGCCGCCAATAAGCAAGAGAATGAAATATTAAAGAATAAGATAATTTTTGATTTGATAACAGCATATTATATTTCGTTGTATAGTGAAGGCTTGACAGATGTGGCAAAAAGCCAAGTAGCTTTGTCGCAGCAACAATATGAGCGTATGCAAAAGCTTGTGGATGTGGGCAAAGAATCGCCAATAACCATTCAAGATTTGAAAAGTCAATGGGTAGCCGACAAACTGAGCCTAACTAAAGCGGAGAATTTGTCACGAGAAAAAACTCTAGAATTAAAGCAGCTCCTTCGACTAAATACTGATTCGGAATTTGCCGTAGATACTAGCAGTATTAATACAATGGAGATGAGGGTAATTCCTAGTTTGGAAGAGGTTTATAATAGTGCTATGAACATAATGCCAGAGATAAAGCAGCAAGAATTTTTGATTAAAGCTAGTAAAAAAAACTTGGCTATTTCCAAAGGCAAAGTGTCGCCTCGTCTGTATATGTCGGCAGGTCTTAATTCATACTATTTTGATGGAAGTACTGTGGATTATAGCGGTCAATTGACAAATAATCAGAATCAGTATATCAACTTTGGACTAGTAATACCACTTTTTAATAATGCTTCGGTACATAGCGAAATAAAACGTAAGCGAATTGATTTTGACAATCAGAAATTAAAGAGTGAAAAACAGAAAGAACAAATACTTACTCAGGTACAAAAGGTATATAATAATGTAAAATCTGCTGAAAGTGAATATAATTCATCATTGGAATTATATAAATACAGTAAACTGTCATTTAGAAGTGTATCGAAAAAGCTTGAAAAGGGAATAGCTAGCACAAGTGATTTTGAGCTTGCAAAACAAAGGTTGGTAACAGCAAAAGTTGCTATGCTTAAGGCTAAGCTTACTTATTTGATGTACTATCAAATTTTGGAATATTACAAAATGGGTAATTGGAATCATGTTTATTAAAAATAAATGATGTAATGATACAATGGTTTGATGTTCAAAGATTGAAAGACTGAAGACTGATAACTGAAGACTTAAACACAAAGAAACAATGGATAGAAAGATTGAACAGAAGAAAGGATTGAAACGTAAGCATATTTATTATGCTATTGGGGGGATATTGTTTATAGGATTAATTTATAAGGCGTTTTTTACGGAACGTATTTCTACTTTTTCGGCAGATATAGAGAAGCTTAGTGTGGAGGTAGTTAAGGATGGTGTTTTCAACGATTATATAACGGTAACAGGAAGTGTAGAGCCAATTGCAACAATTTATCTTGATGCCATGGAAGGCGGAAGAGTAGAGGAGCGCATAATTGAAGAAGGGGCAATGGTTAAAAAAGGAGATGTGATATTGCGTCTTAGTAACCCCGATTTGAGCTTAAGTATATTGAATAGTGAGGCTCAGCTTGCCGAAAAGAGTAATTTTTTAAGAAATACTATGGTTGTACTTGAACAGGAGAAATTACAAGTTCAAAAAGAGCTGTTGCGACTTAAATACGATATAAAACGTAAAAAAAGAGCTTACGAGCAGAATGCAGCTTTAATATCAGATAAACTTATTTCGCAAGAAGAATATATAAAATCACAAGAGGATTATGAATTTGCGATGGGAAGTTATGAGCTAAACTTAAAAAAGCAACGCCAAGATTCTATTTATAGAAATATTCAGGTAACACAAATGGAAGATAATTTACATAATATGGAGTTGAATCTACAATTAGTGCGTCAACGTAAGGACAACTTGAATGTAACATCGCCAATTGATGGGCAACTTACAGTACTTGATGCTGAAATTGGGCAATCGATACCAAAGAATAGTAGAATTGGACAAATAGATATTCTTAGCTCTTATAAGGTTGTGGCACAAATTGATGAGCATTATATCGACAAAGTTAAGAAAGGACTAATTGCAGTTATCGAAAGGCAAGGCAAAGAGTATGAACTGAAAATAAGGAAGGTCTTCCCTGATGTGCGTAGTGGGAGATTTACTGTTGAAATGCTTTTTGCGAAAGATATGCCACATAATATGCGCACAGGACAAACTTATTATGCAAGATTGCAGCTTGGCAATCCACAAAAAGCATTGCTATTACCACGAGGAAGCTTTTTTCAGGAAACTGGTGGACAATGGATATTTGTGGTATCGGAAGATGGAAAATATGCCGAAAAACGAGCTATTAAGATTGGTCGACAAAATCCTAAATATTATGAAGTAATTGAAGGACTTAAAGCTGGCGAAAAAGTGATTGTTTCTGGTTATAGTGGTTTTGGAGATAATGAGAGGTTGAGTTTTTAACTAATCAATGGTGTAATTATACAATGATTTAATGATGTAATGCCCTTCGGCTAGTTCAGTATGACAACGATATAATAAATTAATAGAATGGATATAAATAGAAACATACAAAATGCATTTAGAATAATTTCACGTCATAAATTGTTCTCTTTCATAAATATTATTGGTCTGTCGATAGGTTTTGCTACAAGCTTTCTTTTACTAACATATTTAATCAATGAGCTTGGATATAATCAATTCTATACAAATAAAGATAGAATTTACCGTGTATTAGTACATAAGCCAGATTACGAAATGGTGCAACCTTCTGCTCCTTATTATTTTTCGGAAAGCATTAAAAATGAATATCCTGAAATAAAGGAGAGTGCAAGGTATGGTTATATGTGGGGTATTACTTTTGAAAAAGATAGCTCTTGGATAAAAGAGAGAAATACCTATGCTTGCGACCCTTCATTTTTCGATATTTTTAAGTTTCATATAATAAGTGGAGATAGATCAAACTTTTTAAAATCGCCAGAGTCAGTAGTAATAACAGAAAAAATTGCTAGAAAATACTTTCCTGATACAATTGCATTAGGGCAACAACTTAAAATGAATATTTCTGGAGAAATATACCTTTTAACCGTAGATGGAGTTATTGAGGATATACCTAAAAAGTCAACCATTAGAGCTGATGTTTTTTGTCAATTTGATTTAGATTGGCAACGAAAAAAAATTTATTTAACAAAAGACGTCTATTTAGATTGGGGTAATCCAATTTGCGAGACCTATATTTTATTAGATAATAATAACAATATTAAAAGCATAGAAGATAAACTCCCAAAGTTTAAACAAAAATATCTAGGCAAAGAGAATAATGTTTTTTATTCTATGCAAAACCTTAATGATATATATTTTCATTCTAATAATTTAGGAAATACACGCACTTGGGGCAGTATAAATACAATTTACACTTTCTCTATTGTTTCTATTCTTATTCTAATAATAGCCATATTTAATTACCTAATCCTTGCAACAGTCCAATCAGTAACTCGGTTTAAAGAAATAGGCATTAGAAAAGTTATAGGAGCTAATAATAAAGAACTTATAATCCAGATTATTACTGAAAATGTATTAATGAGTATCATTGCTGTACCAATTTCATTCCTTATAATGGAGCTTTCGCTTCCATTTATCAATCAGTTGTTACAAAGTGATTTAACTATTGATTATTTATCAAACTATCAGTTTATTATTGGTGTAATATTTATTAGCCTTATTGTAGGAATTTTAGCAGGGACATACCTTTCTGTATTGCTATCAAAATATAATCCAATAAAAATACTAACAGAAAAAACTAGAATAAATAATTCAAAATCATTTTTTCGTTATGGATTAATGATATTTCAAATAATAATATTTGTGGTTTTTGTAATTTCATCACAAATTGTTTCTAGACAAATAAATTATGCAAAAAACATCAATCAAGGTTATAATAAAGAAAACATCATAAAAATATATCTCGAAGATGATTTTATTCCGCACATATCTAGCTTTATAGAAGAAATTAAGAAAAATTCAGAAGTAATTAACGCCGGGGCAACTAGTTATGCGCCACCAGATATGGGATGGCAAAAGGGAACAATGAAAGATTACAAAAACAATAATGAAGATGTTGTTTGCGAGTTTTTAGATGTTAATTATAACTTCTTAGAAACAATGGAATTTTCACTTTTGCAAGGGCGAACATTCTCAAAAGAGTTCTTATCTGATACTTTATCAGTGTTAATATCAGAATCTACAATTAATAAATTGCATTTGGATAAAAACCCTATTGGACAATATATTACAAATTTTGATAATACAATAAAGTACAAAATAATAGGTGTTTTTAAAGATATACTTATGCGCACTGTTAAACAAAAGCCTTTGCCTTTAATAGTAAAGTTTACTAATGATAATCTTTACGAAATAGTTGTGCGGTATAGAGCTGGTACACAAAAGGAAACAGTAGCAAAAATTGAGTCTATAATGCAAAAGTATAATGGTGGCATTGACATGGATTATATATCGGTAAACGACTATATAGATATGATGTATGAAGAAGATGAAAGCCTAAAAGAGACCTTAACTGCATTCACATTTTTGGCAATACTAATCTCAAGTCTTGGGCTTTTTGGATTCTCGTTATTTATTATCAAGCAAAAAATAAAAACTATTGCTATAAGGAAATTACATGGAGCAAGCACTTTATCAATATTAAAGCTGATTTTTAAAGAGTTTCTAATATTAGTAATTATTGCAAATATTATTGCTTTTCCTATAGCATATTATATTTCAAACTTATGGCTAAGCGAATTTGTTTACAGAATAGGTTTCAATCTACTACCTTATTTTATTGCAGTATTATTATCAAGCTTAATTGTTTTCTTAACAGTAATTATGAGTGCATATAAAACGGCAAATACAAATCCAGCGAATTCTTTAAAATACGAGTAAAGTTAATGATACAATGATGTTATTTAGAAAGATAGAGCGGGAAAAATTTATCAGTTTACTGAAAGTGCTAATAATGGGTATTGGCGTGGCAAGTGCATTGGTGCTATTTTATATTGCTATAAGTGAGTTTAATACTGATAATTTCTATAAGGACAAAGATAGAACTTATCAATGTTTTGTGGACTATAAATCTCCCGACTGGAATTTCACTGGCACGCATTTGATGCAGCCATTTATTCCTGCATTAGTTGATTATTTTCCTGAAGTTGAAGTAGGTACGGTGATTTTTCATAATGAAGACCTTAATTTTGAGTATAATGATAATATAATAAAAGCAAATACGCTCTATGCCGATTCGTTTTATTTTAAGGTTTTCAATAGAAAAATATTGGCAAGAAAATCAAACGATTTTTTATCTCATGTAAATAAGGCTGTTGTTACTAAAGAGTTTGCTCTAAAATATTTTGGTGATAATGAATCTGCTGTTTCAAAGGTAATTAAGCTTAACGGCGTTCGCCCCATTGAAATAACTGCTGTTATCGAAAACTGGCCTGCTAATTCTAGCCAATCTAGTGATGTTATTATTTCATTTGAAACTCTTAAAGATGAAAAAAGGCTATATATGGGCTGGGGCGGTGGCGACAGTTTCCAAGGCTATATTAAAATAAACAAAAATACATCTGCTGAAAGAATTGAAAAAGAAATTCCCAATTTCATCACAAAATACGTTGACGTAAAAGCAGAAGAGGCAAAAGGCATGTTTACAAAGTACTTACTTATTCCCATTACAAAGGCTGATGTAACAGAAAAACCTGTCAAAAAAGTAATTCTATTGATAATGATTTTTATTGGTGTATTGATTATGGGTTTAGTATTCTTTAATACTCTACTCATAAATTTATCAGCATCAGATAAGTTTCATCGAACTACTTCGATACTTAGAATACTTGGTGCTACAAATTCTGATTTACAAAAAAATGCACTTTTAGAAAGTCTTTTCTTTCTTATTATTACTGCAATAGTTGCTTACGTATTTGCTTGGATATTGAACCCCTTAATTAGTGTAATTTTTGGTTATAGCTTTTTTGAATTATTGCTTAATCCTTCATATTTATGGGTTGCTATTTTAAGTTTTTTGTCCATATTTTTAGTTAATTATTTGGTACAAATGTTTTGGATTTCAGGGTTTTTCTCAGCCAAAAAGACTTTAGTATCTAGAAGAAAGAATAATCGTTTTCAAAAGGCATTACTTACATTACAAATAGGAATTTCGTTTAGTTTACTCATATTTTTGTACTTTATTCATGCTCAATTGTCGTTTGCAAGCAGTTTTGATAAAGGATATAATTCTGATAATCTGATTTATATAGAACTAAATAATGAACCCCTTTATAAAAATCATACAACAATAAAAGATGAAATTAAAAATCTCAAAAATGTAGAATCTGTTTGTCTTTCCAATGGTGTAATAACTCAGGGATTGAGCGGAAATGGTTTTTATATAGATCCTGCACAAGAGAACCTTAAAATATTTAGACAATTAGCTGTTGATGAAGACTTTTTTACAACCATAGGCATGAATTTGCAAGGAAAAGCTTTTTTGCCAACCGAAGACAAGATGTCTATTATTGTAAACGAGGAGGTTGGTAAAATTATGAATAATCCAAACCCTGTTGGACATTATTTATACAGAGGAGGAGCGCGAGAAATTAAGGCTGTGGTTCCTGATTTTATTGCAGGCTCTATTCAGTCTAAAATGCAGCCAACGGTATTTGTTAAGTATACAGAACCATCTGTTTATTCAACACTTAGCATTAGACTTTCTAAAAACAATCAGAAAGAAGCTATTGAAGAAATAGAAGCAGCAATAAGCAGAATAGTACCTGATCAGTATATTCAGATTAGATTCTATAATGCCGATATTGACGAGAACTACAAATTCGATAGAACTGTAGAGAAAACCATAAGCTTTTTTACACTACTAGCAATACTTATAACAATTTCGGGCTTAGTGGGTTTTAGTATAAATATGGTAAAAAAGCGCAGTAAGGAGATTGGAATTAGAAAGGTTAGTGGAGCTTCGAGTTTATCAATATTGTTATTGCTAAACAGACATTTTATTCTCAATACTCTTATTGCATTACTATTGTTTATCCCACTATCGTATTTATTGGTAGTAATATGGCTTGAGAATTATGCTTATGCAGTTAATATAAGTCCATTTGTATTTATTGTGGCATCGGTACTTCTAATACTTATTGTTTTGATAATAGTAAGTTTAGCTAGCCTCCGATATGCACAAATAGACCCAGTAAAAACAATAAGGTATGAGTGATATTTTGAAGAGAATATCGATAGCTATAGGGTTAAGAGGGAAAAATCTTCCATTGCCATTTCACTCTTTAGGGCAGGGGAAGAAAATGGTAAGGGAAGATTTTTGGAGAAAAAAAGATTACGATAACTATCGGATTAAGAGTTAAGAATATAAATTAATAAATATAAACATCATGATTGAAATTAAAGATTTAACAAAGGTTTTTAGAACCGAAGACATTGAGACTTATGCTCTCAACAAAGTAAAAATTAATATTGAAAAAGGCGAATTTGTGTCTGTAATGGGACCTTCAGGTTGTGGAAAATCCACCTTGCTAAATATTATTGGCTTGCTAGACAATCCTACCGAAGGCAGCTATGTTTTTAAAGAAATTGAGGTGGCCAAACTCAAAGAAAAAGACCGTACTAAGTTCCGTAAGGGGAATATTGGTTTCGTATTTCAGAGTTTTAATCTTATTGATGAGCTTAATGTGTATGAAAACATTGAGTTGCCATTAATTTACTTAAAGATGAAAGCCTCCGAGCGTAAGCAAAAGGTAGAAGAGGTAATGCAAAGGATGAAAATTGGACACCGTGCTAAGCATTTCCCTCAGCAATTATCTGGAGGACAGCAACAACGTGTAGCCATTGCTAGAGCTGTAGTTGCAAATCCAAGTCTAATTTTAGCCGATGAGCCAACGGGTAATCTCGATTCTAAAAATGGAATTGAAGTAATGAATTTACTTTCTGAGTTAAATCAAGAAGGAGCTACAATAGTAATGGTAACACATTCCGAAAGAGATGCAAACTTCGCACATCGAACTATCAATATGCTTGATGGAGAGGTGATAGTGGAGAGGGTTAATGAAAAGTAAATTTATTAATCATGATTTAGTCGAATCTTGTGATAGTATCTATTATTTATAAAAGAGATTGGTGTTCGTAAATTAAAAAGCACAAAAATAACATTCGGGATGGACGCGTTGAGGTATGAATGATTTAATGATACAATTACATTAAAATAACAAGTCACGGTGTGAGTTGTTGATTAATAGTTTTTGTTAATAATAAAAAATGAGATTTTTATTATGAATTCACGCCGTGACTGTTATGTGTTTAATGATACAACAATGGTTCGTTAGATAATTATAATTAGCTGATTAATAACATCTTGCAAAATAGATGTAGATATAATTACAGTGTTGGGTATCAGGATTATATGTGCTCTGTCTCACTACTTGATACTCAAATCTATTAATATTATATATTCAACATATACCCAACATGAACACTTATATTAAAATTACATTACGCCGGCTGTTTGCCGACAAAACAAATTCAATAATTAAATTATCGGGTTTGCTTATTGGTTTGTCAGTTGCTTTTATTGTTCTTATATTTAGTTTGAATGAGTTAAGGTATGATTCATTTCATAAAAATAGAGACAATATTTATAGAATACTCAATAACAATGGGGGTAGTAATATAACTTGGTATAATACACCGTATGTTTTGGGTAGTTTACTTGCTGAATCGTTACCTGAGGTTGAGGCTAAGGCATCAATGTACTCAATTAATAATTTTGAGATTAAAAAGGATAATCAGTTTATTTCTAAAAAAAACATACTATGTACCGAGTCATCATTTTTTAAAATATTCTCGTTTAAAATTATAAACGGTGATATGAATAATTTTAATGCTGACAATTCAATAATAATATCGCAAAGTATTGCATATGAGTATTTTGGTGATAAAGACCCCCTTGGTCAAACACTGGAGTTGAAACTGAATAATACTAAGCATTTAATGACTGTGGTAGCAGTTGTTGAGGATTTGCCTATTAATTCAAGCATAAAGTCTGATTTTTTCTGCAACATCGATTTTGGTATAACTCATCTTACGCAAAGTATGATGAATGCAACCAATGTAAAAGTAGATGCTGATACAATTAAAACATCGTGGAACTATGGAGTATTTTTCACAAATTTTTTATTGCTTTCGCAGAATGTTGATATTGAAGAGTTTGGTGTTAAAATGGATAAGCTGGTTGGTGATTTGTGTTCGCAAGGTATGGTGTCTGATTTTTATTTGCAACCATTTAATAAAATGTATTTTAATTCGGCAACTCTGTCCGGAAACAATAATATTGAGAAAGGTAATAAACAGGTTTTGGCAATATTAATGCTTGTGGGGTTTATTATTTTGGTTTTGGCAAATATTAACTATATAAATATATCAATAGCACAACTTTTTTCAAAATCAAAAGATGTTGCAATTCGGAAAGTTTGTGGCGCTCAGCGCAGTGTTTTAATTTGGCAATCAATATACGAATCGGTGTTTGTGTCAATTATAGCATTACCTTTTGCAATGTTAATTGCCAATGTTTTTCTTCCTGTAATAGGTAAAATATTGGAAAAACCATATACATTGAGTCTTACCCATAATTGGGGATGGATTGTAATAATTGTTATGGTTACAATTATTGTTGGAGCATTGTCGGGCTATTTTGTTGCATTAAAAACAACCTCGTCAAATGTGGTTGAGGTAATGAATAAAACAAAGCAAGTCAATGGTAACTCATTCAATTTATCGAAAGGAATGTTAGTTTTTCAGTTAGCAATTTTTGTGTTTTTAACAATTGCAACAATATCAGTTTTTAAACAACTCTACTTTTCAGTAAATAAAGATTTGGGGTTTAGTACACAAAATTTATTGACAATAGATGTAAGTGATAAAATTAACTCGCCTAATTATCAGACTCTTAAAAGCGAGTTGTTGAAAATACCATCAGTAAATCAGGTTAGCGGTGCTATATGGATGCCTCCAACAAATAACAATATGGTTTTAAATATGCCAAAGGTTAACGAGCCCGGTAAAATGATTTCGACCCAAGGGCTTTTTGTCGACTATGGCTTTGAAGAGACTATAGGTTTACACTTAATTAAAGGCGAATTCTTTAATAAAGAAAAGGGCGTGTCGGGTGTGTTGGTTAACGAATCGGCAGCAAAAGCCTTGGGTTTAACCAATATTATTGGCGAAAAGTTAGGCTTTGGTGAGGTTGTGGGGCTGGTAAAAGATTTTCATCTTAAATCAATTCATGAAATTATTCCGCCAACAATTATTGTACAGAATTCAAATATGATAAACAAAGTACTTATCAGAACAAACGGCAACAATATGCTGCAAACCATCGACAATATAAAAGAGACTTGGCATAAATTGGATGTTGAAAATCAACCTGAAATAGTATTCTATAACGATAAAATCCAAAAACTTTATGAGTCGGATATGAAATTTGCAGCAATTATCACTGTTTTTACTTTTCTGTCCATTTTTATCTCTGTTTTGGGCTTGATAGGAATCTCGTTGATATCAACAAAAAAGCGGATAAAAGAGATTGGCATCCGCAAAGTAAACGGAGCAACAATATCGGAGTTGATGAATATGTTAAACCGTGATTTTGTGAAGTGGGTATTAATAGCTTTTGTAATTGCCACACCCATTGCTTATTATGTAATGAACAGTTGGTTGCAAAATTTTGCCTACAAAACAACACTAAGCTGGTGGGTTTTTGCCTTGGCAGGAAGCATAACCCTAACAATAGCATTACTGACGGTAAGCTGGCAAACCTTTAGGGCTGCACGCAAGAATCCTGTGGAGGCTTTGAGGTATGAATAGTTTTTTTTCAGTGGACAGTCTTCAGTGGGCAGTCCTCAGTCCTGATGTCTATCAAAATCAGTTGGCAGTAAGTTTGATTTAGTATTATACTTTAATATTGGTAAACAATGAAAAAAATAGTCCAGAGCATAAAAAGGTATCCTGTTTCGACGGGCTTAAATATGCTGAGTTTAATAATTGCCTTTTCGGGAATAATTACACTTTTGCTTTATATATCGTTTGAGAATAGTTTTGATAAGCATAATAAGAATTTCGATAATGTTTATAAAATTCAGGTTGGCAAAGATGGAAGTTCAGTTCCTGCTGTAATGTCGAAAGTAATAAAACGAGACGTGCCAGAGATTTCTGCAATTACGCCAATTTGGTTCAACAACAGTTTGTTCTCTCTACCTAATAATAACGATAAGAGCAAGTTTTATAGCAAATCAATGATGTATGTCACTAATGATGTTTTTGATATTTTTACATTCGATTTTATTATTGGTAGTAAGGAAAATGCTCTAACAAAGCCAAAAACTATAGTATTAACAGAAAGCCTAGCGGATCTTCTTTTTGGCAATACCAATCCTGTTGGAAAAGAAGTTGCTGTTCAAAATCAAACGTTTATCTGTACTGGAGTAATTAAGGATTTACCAAAAACGTCTTCATTTCAAACGGACTGTTTGCTGTCTTTTGAAACACTCTTACAGCAAGAGAATAAATGGGTTGATCAATGGTCGGAATGGAGTTTTGTAATATTTGCAAAGATTAATAAAAATGAGAATCCTACTGATATTACCACTAAGCTAAATAGTATTGAGGAAATTGTAGAAAAGTATAAAGAAGAAGGAGAGCCCACTCTCGATGATTTCTTTTACTTAATGCCCCTCAAAGATTTACATTTTTCATTTACTGGATTATTCTCTTATGTAAACAAAACTGTGTTAAATGTGCTTTACCTTCTTGCCTTTATTTTGGCAATAATGGGAATTGTAAACTTTATTAATTTGCTTACATCGCAGTCAATGCAAAGGGCAAAAGCATTTACAATAAAGCGAGTACTTGGGGCTAGCCGTCTAAACATGACAACACAAATAATTATTGAATCGGTAATTATTTCATTATTTGCTCTATTTATCGCATTATTATTGCATAGCCTTCTATTTCAGACAATTGAAGATATTTTGCAAATTGATGGGTTAAGCTTTGAGAATAGAGAGTATTGGTATTTTTATTTTGTTGTAATGGCTGTAGTTTATGGATTTATAGCTAGCCTTTATCCTGCACGATATATCACATCCACAGAAATAGCGCAGTCAATAAAAGGAGTGGTAAAATTCTCTGGCAATGGAAAACGTATAAGAAATATTTTGCTTGTTCTTCAGTTTTCCTTTACAATAATGCTAATAATTGGTTCAATATCAATTAATAAACAGATAATGTATTGGCATAATTTCAATACAGGAATTAATACAGAAAGCATTGTTTATTTGCAGACTACGAGTAATATAAAAGAACATAGCGACGCCTTTGCCAAAGAGCTGTTGAAGGATAATAATATCACCGATTATACCTATTCGTCATTTGTACCAGGTGCAGTTGGGATGAAATGGGGAAGAACAATTGATAATCAAAATATCTCAATAACCTGTTGGCCTATTGATGAGCGATTTCTTGATTTTTTCAATATAGAAATTACAGAAGGGCGAAAATTCTCAGATAATATTGAGGCTGATAAGAATAAATTTATTCTCAATGAAGCTGCTGTAAAAGAGTTTAATTGGGACAAACCTTTGGAAAAAAAGATGCAAGGTTTTGGTTTCGATGGTGAGATTATTGGCGTTGCCAAAGATTTTAATTTCTCATCATTAAAAGAAAACATCCAGCCCTTGCAATTTTGGCTAACCAATGAAAGGCATTACGTTATTATGTTGAAAATCTCAAACGGAAATATTACAGAGAGCATAAAACATATAGAAAATACATGGAACAAATTTGAGCAAGAAGCAACTTTTAGATACACTTTTCTTGATGAAAAATTGCAAGCACAATACAATCGGGAGGAAGGAATTGCATATTTTATTGAGTTTGTTGCACTTTGGAGTATTCTGCTATCGATAACTGGTTTACTCGGCTTGTCATTATTTGTAGCACGCCAACGAACCAAGGAAATAGGTATTCGCCGAGCAAATGGCGCAACTATCAAAGAAATATTGCTAATGCTTAATTACGATTTTGTAAAATGGATTTTAATAGCATTTGTAATTGCCGTTCCTGTAGCTTATTATGCGGTAAATAAATGGTTAGAAAGCTTTGCTTATAGAACAGAACTTTCGTGGTGGGTATTTGCTTTGGCAGGAGTTTTTACTTTATTTATTTCCGTTTTAGCAGTGAGTATTCAAACTTTTAGAGTTGCACGCAAGAATCCTGTGGAGGCTTTGAGGTATGAGTAGTTTTTTTCAGTCTTCAGTCTTCAGTTGGTAGTCTTCAGTCGGCAGTCGGGATTAGCCTTTTGAAAGTGTAGAAAAGATTTATAAAGAGAGTTTGCACAATAATAACTAAACAGAAAAATCGTAATATGAAACTATTTATATACAATATAAAACATGCGTTTAATAATTTAAAGAAAACCGCATCCTATTCATTGCTTACTATCATTGGATTAAGTATTGGTTTGTTTGTGTTTTTAAGCATTTCATTATTTGTGTATAATGAAAATACGGTTGACCAAAACATCACTAATTTTCAACGAATCTATCGTTTGTACGATGCTAAGGAAAATAATTGCGGAATTGGATATGAATTAGCTGATGTGATAAACCAAAATTATCCAAAGGTTGAAGCTAATTGTGTAATGAACCGTTTTGAATGGCCAATGCTGCTTCGTGCTAATAATAAAAGTATTAGATTTAAAACAGGTATTTCTACAACTAATAGCTTTTTCGACGTTTTTGATATTCAGTTTATTAGTAAAATTTGCGATAAACCTTTTCCTGAAAAGGAGTCCATTATTCTAACTCAAGCTTCAGCAAAAAAACTATTTGGAGAAAAAGACCCTTTGGGACAAGCCATTAATGTTAATAATTTTTTTACTGCAAAAGTTTCTGCCATTATTGAAGGATTTCCTAAAAATACGAGTATCGAAGCCGATTATCTGTTGAATTGTGAAGACAAAGAAATGAGAATGTCCACTACCTGCAATAATGGAGACTGCTATAATCCCATGAGCCATTATATAATGTTGAAAGATAAATCATCCGAAACGCAGTTTATCACACAATTCAATAAAACAATACCACAATTCCAGTCAAGGGTAGATAGCTTTGCTTTACAAGAGCTTGCTGATATTTATCTTTCAGAATATAAGGAAGATAGTGGTAGTAAAATGGGCAATAAATCGTTCATAAATATTGTTTCTATTATCGGAATGATTATTTTGATTCTAGCTATTATAAATTATTTGAATTTTTCCCTTTCGCTGCAACATTCTAAAATAAAAGAAGTTAGTATCAAAAAGGTAAATGGAGCAGGAACACTTCAATTATTCTTCTATTATCTTGCTGAAACGCTTATCATTATTGTTATTTCTACAGGGTTTTCAATCTCACTAATTTATGCATTTAAAGATTCCATTAGTTCTGTTCTTGATGGCGACTTAAATGTTCATATACTACAAGAACCTGTATTTATCACCATGTTTATGGTAGTTCTCCTAATTATTTTGTTAATCAATAGCATAATTCCTGCCTATTCATTATTAAAGTTAAATATAATTGATGGTTTGAATAATGCCGTGAAAAGAAACGATAGAAGTAGAGTAAAAACCATTTTCACAACAACACAATTTACTGCTTCTATGGTTCTTTTAATCTCAGTATTTTTTATTCATAAACAGCTTTCGTATATTGAGACAAAAGACATAGGTTTTAATCATCATAATCTATTGAGAATTAATGTATCAAATAATCTTAAAAACGATAACGGCTTAGAGCAAGGAATAAGAGAATTAAATTTTGTAGAAAACACAAGCTACAGTTTTGGCTGCCCCGGCGAGATTAATATGACAATGGGTAGCGGAATTGACGATATTGACATGGATATTCAATGTATTTATGTTGACAGTAATTTCCTTAAAACTTTCGAGATTTCAATAATAAATGGGCGTAATTTTCTCGGTGGTGATTTTCATAAAGCAGGACTATTTAATGAAGCTGCCATGAAAGAAATAGGATGGGACAATCTTGAAAATAGAAAATTTAACAATGGTAGAAAAGAAGGCTATGATATAATTGGAGTTGTGAATGATTTTAATGTTTCATCATTACACAACATTCAAGAACCTGTTTGCTTGCTCTATGACAGTTATAATTCATCATCAATTTTATCAGTAAGAATCACTCCTGGACAAATTAAGCAACAAATTAAACAGCTAAAAGAAGTTTGGGAATCTATATCAGAAGATCCCTTTAAATTCCAATTCTATGATGAATTTTTTAATGCGCAATATCAGAAAGAAAGACGGCTTTCAAATTCTATTACTTTGATGGCTATTATTGCAATTATTCTTACTTTGATTGGTGTTTTAGGGCAGGTTATTCAAACTTGTGCATACAGAACAAAAGAAATTGGAATCCGAAAAGTAAATGGTGCTAAAGTGATTGAAATAGTAAATATGCTTAATTTGAATTTCGCAAAATGGGTTTTCATTGCTTTCATTTTAGCTACTCCTATTGCATATTATAGCATTAATTTATGGCTCAATAATTTTGCATATAAAACCCCAATAAGTTGGTGGGTTTTTATTGTAGCAGGTTTAATAATTCTAGTTATCACTTTTGTTACGGTTAGTTGGCAAACTATTAAAGTCGCAAGTAGAAACCCCGTAGAATCACTTAGAAATGAATAGCAATAAAAGATTAATAAATTTGATTTAAGAACCATGAATATAAATATTTTAGCAAGGAAAATAAATAAAAACCGCAGGTATTTCTTTATAAATATCATTGGGCTTTCGTTGGCTTTATCATCACTACTATTAGTGTTTTCTTTTGTCAAAAACGAACTTAATTATGATAGATTTCATTCTAAAGCAGAGAGGATATACAGGCTAACCCAGAATACAAATACGGGCATTAGTTCAATGATTGATGCACGATTTTTTACTGCAAGTTATTCGGAATTAAAAGAAAATCACCCCGAAATAGAGCAGATTACAGGGCTATCTTCTTTCAGAAAAGCAATTGTAACTATCAACGAAAACTCTTTTTATAGCACTAAAGCTTTTCGTGCTGACAGTTCCTTTTTTGAGGTTTTTGATTTCGAATTGCTTGTTGGGAATAAGGAAACTCTTTTCAAAATTCCTGATCAGGCAGCAATAACAGAGAGCATGGCAATGAAATATTTTGGTACTACTGATGTTGTCGGAAAGCAAATTAAACTAATGCATCAGCGAATTAACGAAGCCAAAATATATACAATTAAGGGTGTTCTGAAAGACTTCCCCACAAACTCGCATTTTAAAGCTGAAATACTTTGCTCTTATCCTAAAACCAATAATTCACTTTGGGCTTATACCTACGTCTTACTTAGCAAAGGTGCTGATTATAATACTGTTCAAGATAGTATTCAAAGCGACTGGGACGAGGAACTTAAAGACAGAGGTATTCAGCCTTTGGTTAATTTGCAGCCATTAACGGATATTCATTTGCATAGCCATAAAACCCGAGAATTAGAAGCCAATGGAAATATAAATACCTTAATTCTACTGATTAGTGGAGTTCTGATAATTCTTATTATTGCCTTAATAAATTTTATTAATCTAAATTATGTTCAGTTTTTGTCGCAACTCAAAAATATTAAAATAAGAATAGTAAATGGAGCAAGTAGATTTATCATCGCCAAAGAATTTA
>Ga0256827_10000981_pt1 | contig 18032 bp, 13 predicted proteins | sample CV84metaG_FD_185977 | JGI IMG/M metagenome (GOLD analysis project Ga0256827, IMG submission 185977) | Hydrothermal vent microbial communities from East Pacific Rise, Pacific Ocean - CV84 | ecosystem: Environmental > Aquatic > Marine > Hydrothermal vents | place: Pacific Ocean: East Pacific Rise... | reverse complement strand
TAATTGGAGAGATTCTGTTGATGAAAACTTGTAATCAACAGAATAATTCGCTATAATTTCGACCTCACATAAAAATGTGCACTCATAGCTCAGCTGGATAGAGCATCGGTTTGCGGTACCGAAGGTCACAGGTTCGAATCCTGTTGGGTGTACCATCTCTTTTTTCTTATTTTTACTCATATTTCGTACATTTTTATTTAATATGCTTGATGTATATCTCATTCAAATTACCCAAAATCTGAATGAAACTAAGAAAAAATATTCTTTTTCTCCCTACAGTTTTTTCCCAAATATTAACACATTAAAAAATCTATAAGCCCATGCTGTAAATAGAAGTATCCAGATAGTTATGGCTAGATGAAAAAAGAGTAAAAAACTCTCTCCTGTAATTGCTAGTGAAGTTATAATACGTGCAAGAATTACAACTTGAGTTCCATAGAAGAGGTAGGTAGTATATTTGTCTGCTTTCATCATATTTCCTGAGTGTCCAATGGTGACACGTGTACCAAAACCTATGAGCATTGTAAAAAAGAATCCTAAAGCTAGAGCATGAATACCTAAGTAGAGTGTTGTTGTTCCTGTAGTTAAAGTAATAAGGTTACTAATGGATGAGAGTAAAAATGCTACTGGAATCCAAAATAGAGCTATATGTAAGATCCATACTAAAGGGTTAGTGTTAGGGAAAGGAAGTTTCCAACGGTAAAGTTCTCTTGCTGTTAAGTAGGCAATGAATAGGTCAACTAGAAATGATGAATTTGCTTGAATGAGTTCTAAAAATATATGTAGTCCAAGAAGTCCAACAATGACTTTAAAACGCTCTTTATGCTTCTCAATAGGGGCATGAGAGAAGAAAGGAACCATTCGTTGTGCAACTGTAAAAAATACTAAGAATAGATAGAGAAAGATGGAGAGTTGAATAGCCAAAAGGTAGACTTGAGGTATCCAGAGTGATGTTAACAACAGAAAATGAGCAAAGAGACCAATGGCTGTTGCAAGGAGTATCCAAAATTGATCCTCTTTATCTTCCATGGTAGATTTCTTGTAAACACTAAGAAGTGTTTTTGCTCCTAAGAAATGCCCAATGAGTGTTAAAAATATACCTGTACTAAAGAGTGGTGTAGAGAAGAGAACTCCTAAAAGAACTAAGAGTGAACCAGAGCTAAAAAAGAGTAGAGTTCGTATATACACCTCTTTTTTAATGGATTCTGTTGCTGAAAATCTTGGAAAGGTTGTAAATAAGAATGCTAAAAAAGCAGGAGTAAAAAGAAGATAGATAATAGTATAGGCATGATAAAGTTTTGCAGGAATGGTTGAACTTAAAGTACCCGTAAACATAAGTGCAAACAGTATCATAGATATGAGAGCATTAATAAAAGCCAATACAAAAAATGCTTGATGAGGTTGAGAAAGAAAGTAGTGATTTTTAAATTTATTGATAAGTGAAATCATGAGCGTTTACCCTGCTAAATTTTTTTCTTATAATAGCAGAGTAAAACAAAGAGTATGGTTGATATTTGTCAAATAGTATTGGTATTTATGTTAAAATTGACCCTCTAAAAATGGAATAATTTGTTTTTTACGACTCATTACTTTTGGTAACCATACTTGGTTATCTATTAATGTTTTTTCAAAGGCACTCTCAATTTTTGAGTTGTCATTACTTAGAACTAAAAGTTGTGAACCCTCTTGCATAATATCTGTAAGAAGTAATAGTACAGTATGACGTTCACCCTCTGCTTTAAGTTCAGCCATCGCTTCAAAAAGCTCCTCTTTCATGTTATCAAAAACAGAAAGGTCAACAACTTCTAGTTGTCCAACACCTACTTTTTCTCCACCCATATTAAAGTCTTTAAAGTCTCTAAGCACCAAAGCTCTTTTAGTGTCATTTAGTACATCAGACTTTACAATGAACATTTCCATTCCAAGTGCTTTAGGATCTTCAATACCAGCAATTTCTGCCAGTTCTTTAACAGCTTTAGTGTCCTCTTTAGTACATGTTGGTGATTTAAAAATAACTGTGTCAGATAAAATGGCACACATCATCATGCCTGCTAAATTTTTTGGAATCTCTACATTATAGTAGTCAAACATCTGTTTTACAATGGTGTTTGAACAACCAACAGGACGTACCCACATCTCTAGTGGTGCAGCTGTTTTTAGGTCGCCTAGTTTATGGTGATCAACAATTCCTAAAATATTTGCTTCGCTAATATCTTCTGGACTTTGAGAACTCTCCATAAAGTCAATAAGGTAAACATCTTCTCCAGCATAGTTTGTTTTAAGCATAGGTGCTTCAAAACCAAACTTTTCTAAAATAAAAGCAGTCTCAGGGTTAATCTCACCTTGGCGAGTAGGAGTACACTCTTCTCCAAGTTGATTTTTTAAGTATGAAAGTGAATGTGCTCCAACAATTGAGTCAGAGTCAGGTGTAGTATGTCCAAAAATATATGTTGACATTGCTATCCTTTATATAGGGAATTTTTTTGGCATTATAACCACTCTATCTTTTTAATAACTTTTAAACTCTTTGTAGACAAAACTACTAATAAGTAAAACTATTAAAATTGCTACGGTTGTAATGAAATAAGTAAGAGATGAGCTGGCTTCTCCTCCAAAGGTATAACCAATCATGGTCATAGCAAAATTCCATACTGCATTAGAGATAAAAATTAGTGGTATAAACCAATATAGATTCATTTTTGCAATACCAGCTGGAAGTGAGATATATTGTCCTAATCCAAAAGTAAGAGGAGCAAGAGCTACAGAGAGTTTTCCATATTTATTAAAAAATTTTTGAACCTTAGCAATTTTTGTAGGATTAATAAACTTCTTAGAGATATAATTGGCTAAAAAATAGTTAATAGTAGCTCCAATAGTTGTACCAGATGCTGTGACAATAACAATGAGTGCAATATCAAATTTACCCTCAGAGGCTAAAAAACCAGCTGGTAATAAAATAAGCTGTGTGGGAAGAGGAATAAAGGTACCAACTAAAATCATATAAAAGAAAAATCCAAGGTATCCGATGCTAAATATCATCTCTATTAATAGCTCTAGCATGGCTTTCCTTAATATAAATTGTTATTTTTAAACAAATAATTAGTTGTTAAAGTTTAAAATTATTGATATAGATTAAAATTAATAATTAAATTTTATCTAATCTTTATAATTAAACTTGATTAATCTTATTTAAACGCGAATTATACTAGAATTATCAATAAAATATAATACATGTTACAAAACTATGGAGCAACAATGAAAATATTATTAATAAACAATAATCCAGTAGTATCGAGGTTGACAGCCTTAAGTGCAAGAAAAGAAGATATAGAGATAGATGAGATACAAGAGGTAACTGAGTTAAATTCTGACTCTTATGATATTGTTTTTGTAGATGGTGATTCATGGACAAAAGATGTTCGTGATGTAATTTCTGAAAATATTAAAGTACAAAAATCTGTACTTTTTTATGCTGATGGAGAAGAAGATGAAAAAAAAGATTTTGATTTAAGTATACTAAAACCATTCCTCCCCTCAGAAGTGTCAGCTGTAATTCGATCAGTAGAAAAGAGTAAGTCAATGGTTACAGTTAAAGATGAAACTTTAATGGATGATAATCATTTTAATATTTTAGATGATAGTAATGAGTTAGAAAAGGAAGTTTTATTTGATCTATCTTCTTCTAGTATAGAAAAAGATGAGAAAGAAGTAGAAGATAATTTTTCTTTAGATGAAAAAGATACATTTGATACAAAACTTGAAGAGGCATTTCCCTTAAAAATAAATAGTTTAGATGATGATTTATTTGAAGATAAAGTTGAAGATATTATTGAGAAAAAAGAAGAAAAAGAGCAGAATAATGAGCTTGAAAAAGAGTTAGATGAAATTAATGAAGATCTTTTTGAACTTGATTTAGAGGATGAAAATAAATTTTCATTAGATAATGAACTCTTCTCAGAAGAGAATAAAGAGAGTTCTAATGATGATTTATTAGATTTAGATGTAAATTCAAATGAAATTAAATTAGAAGATGAAGAGAATAGAGAAGAGATGACTTTAAAAGTAGAAGAGGAGTCAGTTGAATTAGAAGAGTTAGAACCTGCGACAAAAATTTTAGATGAAAATGAGATTGAAAATATCAAAGGTCTTTTAAGTGAAGATACAAGTAATGATATGGTTCTTGAAGATTTAATGCCACCAATGCCTTCATCAATAGTTGAAGAGAACAAAAAAGAGAAAAAATCTAAAAAAGAGAGTTCTAAAAAAGTTAAAGAGTCATCAGTTTTAGATACCAATGTTTTAGTTGAGACATTAACAGCTATGCCTGTTGAAAAGCTTAGAGAACTTCTTGCTGGTTCAAAAGTTAAAATTAGTATTAAATTTCCTAAAGCAAAATAATGCAAGGAGCCATTTTAGTTCTCTCTGGTCCTTCTGGAGCAGGTAAAAGTACCATTATTAACCATGCAAGTGCTGAAATTGGTGAATATTATTTTTCTATTTCTACTACGACTCGTCAACCTAGAGAGGGTGAAGTAGATGGGGTAGATTATTATTTTGTAACACATAAAGTTTTTGAAGATGGCATAAAAGCAGGTGATTTTCTTGAGTATGCAACGGTACATGGAAACTATTATGGAACATCTCTTAAGCCAGTTAATGAAGCATTAGCAAGTGGAAAACTTGTTATTTTTGATATTGATATTCAAGGACATCGATTAGTTAGAGCTAAAATGGGTGATTATGTGACTTCTGCATTTATTACTCCTCCTTCACTTAAAGAGTTAGAGAAGAGACTTTATGCACGTGCAACGGATGATACATCTATTATTGAACGTAGAGTAGAGAATGCAAAAGAGGAAATTAAGGCTGTAAGTGAGTTTGATTTTGTCATTATTAATGATGAAATTCCAAAAGCAGCACAAGAGTTTGCTACTATCGCTAATGCTTCTAGATTGAAACAAAGTGCCGAAGAGTTAGAAAATTTAGTTAAAATTTGGGATAATTAACCAAAATAGAGTATAATCTTTTTAAATAAACTTCATATCTTGTATGAGGAAACATATATAAAAGGATTTACAATATGCCAGGTGGAATTGAATTAGCTGTAATTGTCGGAGTAGTTATACTTCTTTTTGGAGGGAAAAAAATACCAGAACTTGCTAAAGGTTTAGGTAAAGGTATTAAAGATTTCAAAACAGCTGTAAAAGATGATGATACAGTTGTTGCTACTAAAGAGAGTGTTAAAGAGATTAAAGAAGAAGTAAAAGAAGCTGCTACTGAAGTAAAAGAGACTACAAAGCAAGCATAATTGTTATTCTCATAATTATAAATTATGAGAATTTTTGTACTTTAAAGAGCATATCTTTGAAGTATTTATTTTAATATTATACAACCCTACATACCTACGGAACATACATGAAAATCAAATTAGAACTTAATAAAATTATTGAAACAGCACTTCAGAGTGTTAATATTGAAGCAGATGAAATTGTTATCTCAGATGCAACAAAACCAGAGTTTGGTGATTACCAGTTTAATGGTATTATGAAACTAGCAAAACAGCTTAAAAGAAATCCTAGGGAAATCGCTACGGAAGTTGTTGATAAGATAGATACTACAGGTATGATTTCTAAGGTTGAAGTTGCAGGACCTGGATTTATTAATATTTGGCTTAGTAATGAGTGGCTTAGTGAAGAGACAACAACTATTTTAGATGATAGTAGAGTAGGGGTTGGTTTTGTAGAGAATGCAAAAAAAGTTGTGGTTGATTACTCTGGACCAAATATGGCAAAGCAGATGCATGTTGGTCATTTACGTTCAACAATTATTGGTGATACTCTTGCTACTCTTTTAGAGTTTTTAGGGGATGATGTCATACGTCAAAACCATATTGGTGATTGGGGTACACAATTTGGAATGCTTATTGCTTATCTTGAAGAGAAAGATACTGATGGAAATACACAAGAGCTTAAAGACCTAGAGCAGTTCTACAAAGATGCAAAGGTACGTTTTGATGAGAGTGAAGAGTTTGCAAATAAAGCTCGTGAATATGTAGTAAAAATTCAAGGTGGAGATGAGCATTGTCTAACACTTTGGCAAAGTTTCATTAATGCTTCTCTTGGTCACTGTGAAGAGGTTTACGATAAGTTAAATGTAAATTTAAATAGAGATGATGTAAGAGCAGAGAGCTTTTATAATGACCAACTTCCACAAGTAATTGAGACTTTAAAAGCTAAAGAGATTTCTACAACTTCTAATGGTGCAGAGTGTGTCTTTTTAGAGGGTGATGAGACTCCAATTATTGTTCAAAAAGGTGATGGTGGTTTTCTCTATGCGACTACAGATTTGGCAGCATTGAACTTTAGAGATAAAGAGTTAGAAGCAGATCGTATCTGTTATGTTGTAGATGCACGTCAAGCACAACACTTTAAACAAGTATTTACTATTGCTAAACAGGCTGGAATGGTAAAAGATGCAGTGGCTTTAGAACATATTGGTTTTGGAACCATGATGGATAAAAGTGGAAAACCATTTAAAACAAGAGATGGTGGAACTGTTAAATTAGTAGATCTTTTAGATGAAGCTGTTGTTCGTGCTAAAGATGCCATTAAAGACCGTGATGTTCATTCAGAAGAAGAGCTTGATGCTGTGGCAAAAGCCATTGGTATTGGTGCAGTTAAATACGCTGATTTAAGTATTTCTCGTGAGTCAAACTATATATTTAATTGGGATAAAATGCTCTCTTTTGAAGGAAATACATCGCTTTATATGCAGTATGCTTATGCACGTATTCAATCAATTTTACGTAAACATAATGCTGAGATTTCAGGTGAAATTATTATTGGAGATGAGGTTGAACATCGTTTAGCACTTATGCTTTTAAAGTTTGAAGATACACTAACTAGAGCCTCTATTGAAGCGACACCTCATACTATTACATCGTATCTTTATGATGTTGTAACGGTGTTTATGAAGTTTTATGAGTTAAACCCTATATTAAGAGATGATGTTGATGAAGAGACAAAAATGAGTCGTTTACAACTATCAATATTGACCTCTAAAGTCATTGAAAAAGGTTTAGATATTTTAGGTATTGAGGTAGTAGAAAAAATATAGAGGAGATAGAGAATGAGACTTTTAATGATTTTAATGCCATTGATAGCTATTGGTCTTAGCTATTTGATGTTTAAAAAAGATAGAGATATAAAAAAAATGATATTCTCTCTTTTATTACTTTTTTTTATTGTCTCCTTTTTTATTGTTGGGAATATCATGAGAGCAGTAATACCAATGTTTTTAATGCATATTACTGCTACAATAATGGCTTATGGAGCGATGCTCTATTATATTTTTAGTAAAAAGATTATTTGGATGGCATTAATTTCTCCTCTTATTACATTTTTTATATATTTATTATTGGTTTGGGTTGGAAATGAACATTTATCTTCTATATTTTAATAACATAATAAAAAAAATACTATTTATATCTTTTTGTTTTTTCCCTCTTAATGCATTGATTTATGAAGATGCTGAAAATTTGGGAATTGATAAATGGTCAATTATAGCCTCTACACATAAAGAAAAAATAGATAATATTTTTGATGAAAAAAAGCATAGTCGAGTTATTCGACTTAAAGGTGATAGGACAAAAAGTACTTTTGTACTTAAGTGTAAAGAGGCATCTAGATTAGTAGATTTTTCTAAAAGTACTTTTGAATGGGAGATGAACTATTCAGAAGATTTTGTTATTCTTATTGACATAGAGACAAAAGATGGGATGAGACAACTTATTTATACTTTAGGTAGAGATGGTAGTTCTTTTCAGTATGGATTAGGAGAATTATTTAAAAATCAATGGAAAAAATATCATAGAAATTTAGAAAAAGATCTTCAAATTTTTGAAAAAAATAATAAGCTTCTTAAGATTAAGAATTTTGTTATAAAAGGTAGTGGTTTTGTAGATAATATTCGACTAAATACTGTAAAAAAGAGAGTCAAGCCTCTTAAGAAGAAGATAGCTATAAAAAAAGAAGAAATTTTAAAAAAATCTCTTTCCCCTAATAAAAAAGTTGATGGTAATAAAATACCAGTAATTAACATTAATGGGAAAAATACAGTTTTTTTAACTGTAGGTGAAGAGTATATTGAAGAGGGAGCAACTGCTAAAAACCCTGATGGTTCAGAGATAAGTGTTAAAATTTCTCATAATATAGATATTTTAAAAGAGGGTGAATATGCTGTTATATATATTGCAACTAATAGTCTAGGTAACTCTTCAATTGATAAACGAAGAGTTGTGGTTGGAAAAGTATCTACACAAAAAAAGAGTGTTAATAAAAATAAAATGGTTAATAATGAGTTTGAAAATAATAGCTTTCATGAAAGGCATTTAGAGTTAAAGAGAATAGATAATGAAAATAGATTAGAGAGGATATATAATGAAGAGAAATATGTTCGTCCTCTTCGTCCAGGACTATAAAAGTCCTAAAAAATAGGTTAGATTTTAGTGTAAAACAAGTTCTAAAAATGTTTCTGTTTTAAGAGAAGCTCCACCAACTAAGACACCATCTACATTTTTTATAGAACTAATCTCTGCAATATTAGCACCTTTTACTGAACCACCATAAAGCAGAGGTTTATTGACAACTTTTTTAAGTGCGTTGTGTGTCTGAGTAATCTCTTCAACTGAGGCTGTTCTTCCTGTACCAATAGCCCAGATAGGTTCATAGGCAACTACAAAGTTTTCATAGCTTGTGTCAATTCCTTCAAATTGAGAAACTAAGTGTTCCATAACAGCTTCAAGCCCTTGCTCTCTAACCTCTAAAGATTCACCTATACAGTAGATAATTTCAAAATTTTGTTCTTTGAAGAATGCAAATTTTTTGGCTACATCTTCTTGAGATTCACCTAAAATATCACGTCGTTCACTATGTCCTATTAAAATAGTATTAATGTTGAACTCAGCTAGTTGATCTAGTCCAACTTCTCCTGTAAATGCACCATTATCTACCGGGTAAGCATTTTGTACTCCAATGGTAAAGTCTGCACTTTCATAATCGTCTAATGCTGTTAATGGAGGAAAAATATAAACTTTATCACTTGGATTTTTCTTTAAAAGTAGTTGTGCTTGTAGTTTTCCAAGATACTCTCTTGTAGATTGTCTTGTATGATTTGTTTTAAAATTTGCTGCGTATATCATGTTAACCTTTGTAGTGTGTAGTCCCCGACTACACCATTTTATAAAATTTTAAATATTTTAATGGTGTAGTCGGGGACTACACCCTACGGAACTTAAGCTTTAAGTGCTTCAATTCCTGGAAGTGTTTTACCCTCAAGGAGGTTAAGACTGGCTCCTCCACCAGTACTTACAAAAGTCATCTCTTCAACATCACCAGCTCTAAGAGCCACGTCAGCTGTGTCACCACCACCAACAATAGTCGTTGCATTTGCATCAGCAATATTATGAGACATTTTAAGGCTACCTTTTGCATATTTATCCATTTCATAAACACCCATTGGTCCATTCCAAATAATAGTCTGTGCATCACTTAAAACAGTACGGAAAAGTCTTGAAGATGCAGGTCCAATATCTAGTCCCATCCAACCATCTGGAATCTCTTGAGATGAAACATATTTAGACGGAACACTGTCAGAAAATTCAGGTGCGACAATAACATCTACAGGTAAGTAGAACTTAACTCCTTTTTTTCTAGCTTTTATCATAACTGTACGTGCTTCATCAAGAAGTTCATCTTCTACTAGAGAATTACCAATTTCATAACCTTGTGCTTTAAGGAAGGTAAATGCCATTCCTCCACCAATAATTACTTTGTCTACTTTATCAAGTAGCCGTCTAAGTGCCTCAAGTTTACCTGAAACTTTGGAACCACCAACAACAGCGACAAATGGACGAATTGGATTAGCTAATGTTTTATCAAAAAAGTTTACCTCTTTTGAAAGTAGGAATCCAGCAGCTCTATGATCAGCATCAAAAAGTCTTGCCATTGCATCAATTGAAGCATGTGCTCTATGACAAGCACCAAATGCATCATTTACATAAATATCAACCATTGAAGCTAACTCTTTTGCAAATGCTTCATCATTTTTAGTCTCTCCAGCTTCATAACGTAGATTTTCTAGAACTAAAACTTCACCTGATTTAAGTGCAGCTGCTTTAGTTTTTGCATCAGTTCCAACTACATCACTAGCTAGAGTTATCTCTGTCGCTAGTTTAAGAAGTGTATGCAGTCTAGTAACTACAGAAGCAAGAGAGAATTTTTCTTCGTAAACTCCTGGCTCCGGACGCTCATAGTGCGAAGCTAAAATAATTTTACAATCACGATCTAAACAGTAACGAATACTCTGTAAAGCACCACGAATTCTACGGTCATCAGTAATATTCCCATCTTCATCTTTTGGCACGTTAAAGTCACACCTAATAAATACTGTTTTTCCTGCTATTTCAATATCTTTTAAAGTATTCAACTTATGCTCCTTTACTCACGTGAACAGCCATGTCAACAAGACGTGCAGAGTAACCCCACTCATTGTCATACCATGAGAGAATTTTTACCATGTTTCCATCAATCACTTGAATCGTGTCCATAACTACAACAGTACTTTGCTCTTCACCTACAAAGTCTTGAGAAACTCTATACTCAAGGTCTACACCTAAAATACCTTTATGTGTTGTCTCAGAAGCTTTTTGGAATGCAGCTTGTACCTCTTCTACTGTTACATCTTTTCCTAGGTTTACGGTTAAATCAACCATTGAAACATCAGGAGTAGGAACACGAATTGCTTGACCATTAATTTTACCTGCAAGTTGAGGTAAAACTTTAGAGATAGCTTTTGCAGCTCCTGTTGTTGTTGGAACCAAGTTTGTTGCTCCACTTCGACCTTTTCTTGGGTCTTTTTTGTGTTTCGCATCAAGAATTGGTTGTGAACCTGTGTAAGAGTGAATTGTTGTCATGAGTCCAGACTCAATTCCAAAAGCATCGTCAAGAACTTTTGCCACAGGTGCTAGACCATTAGTTGTACAAGAGGCATTAGAGACAACAGCTTGACCTGCATATTCAGCTTCATTTGCACCAATAACAAAAGTTGCAGTGTCATCTTTTGCTGGAGCAGAGAAGACAACTTTTTCAATGCCATTGTCAAGATATGGTTGTACAGACTCAGCAGTTAAGAATGCACCAGTACATTCAAGTACAATTGTTGCACCACAATCAGCAAAACCAATCTTGGCAACATCACGTTCTGCAAAAAGTTTGGCTTTTGTAGAACCAATATTTACAAAACCATCTTTTACAACAACATCTTCTCTTCTTCCATGAACAGAGTCATATTTTAGACCATATTGAATCATCTCTTCTGCCCCAGTTGCGTTAACTGCCACTAATTCAATATCATCTCTATCGGCAATGATTCTTGCCACACATCTACCTATTCTCCCAAGTCCGTTTATTGCAACTTTAACTGCCATCTCTTTAACCCCTTTAGTAAATTTGTTTAAAGTACTTGACTATACTAAGTAACATGTTTTAACGATAAGAAAAAGGTACAGGTACAAGATAGATTTTTGTAGTACTAGCCTTAGCTAATTCAAAAAAATCTAACGTAGTAGATGTGCTTTTTTCTTATCGCCTATATGGTGGAATGAATTTATCTCATCTTTGTACCTAAAAATACTTGAATTAGCTAAGGCTAGTCCTTCGTATTTTTATGCACAAACCTAAGATAAATTCATTTCATTAAAACATGTTACTTAGTATAGTCAGGTACTTATGTTCAGCTATTTATGCTAAAATTCCTTATATGTTACATAAATAGAGGTTATCATTTGTTTAAAGAGCGTAGAGAAACCATTGCACTTTTTGGTGGTAGTTTCGACCCTCCACACATTGGACATAAAAGTGTGGTTGAAGAGGCATTAAAAGTTTTAGACATTGACAAGTTAATTGTAATTCCTACATTTTTAAACCCTTTTAAAAGCAAATCATACTTTACAACAGATGAACGTTTTAAACTTTCATTTGAACTCTTTGAAGAGTTTAACAAAGTTGTAGTAGATGATTATGAGATTAAAGAAGAAAAACCAACTGCAACAGCTAAGACTTTACGATATTTTCAACAAGTGTATAATGTTAAATATCTGATAGTTGGTGCAGATAATTTAGAAAACATTGAAAAATGGCATGAGTTTGAATGGTTAAACTCACAAGTTACTTGGGTTGTTGCCACAAGAAAAGGACATAGTGTCCAAAAAGATAAATTAAAAGATTGCAAAATCTTAAGCATAGATGTTGATATAAGTTCAACAGAAATTAGAAATAACATGACAAAGGAAAGTTCATACATGAGCATTAATGAAATGAGTGTTGAAGAGCGTGCAGAGCGTATCGTTACATTTTTAGACAGTAAAAAAGCAGAAGAGTTAGAGGTTTTTAACCTTGAAAATATTGAATATATTGCAGAACGTGTAGTAATTGCTAATGCAATTTCTTCAAAACATGCTGCTGCATTAGCAGATCAGTTAAAACAAGAGCTTAAGCCACTTGGTGAAGAGTTTTTACATGTAGATGAGAGTGAAGATTGGGTGGTTGTAGATTTAGGAGATATTCTAATTCATATTATGACTTCAGAAGCAAGACAAACTTATTCAATGGAAGAGTTTTTAGCAGAGCTTTCTGCTGGTAAATTTACCTCACCTTATATTTTGTAAAAATTTAATTTTACTTTCACAGAAGAGTTTTAATTTCTGTGAAAAAGGTATTTTTTAGTAATTTAAAATTGTATTTTTACTTTAAGAATTTTACTCAATTAATATATCTATACTAAGATAAAATCGTTTAAGTAATTTATCTCCTTTGTGCCACATACGTACATCTATTGCTATAGGGGTAATACTTTTATAATGTTCTCCTGATGTTAAATCATTATCGTCACTATTATACTCTAAATGTAAGGTATTATCCCAATCAGCATTGAGTCCTGAGTTCATTGTCCAACTACTATCATTTTTGGCTCTTAGCTTCATAGTATGTTCTATGCCATTATCATTAATTACTTTTATAGTTAAAATGTTGTAACCATTATTTGCCCAAACACCAGAAGTAGCTCCAATTTCTTCATTTAGTGCTACAAAATAGATAGAGGTACTATCATCTACAAATTTCTGACTACTCCAACTTTGGGTTGTGATGGTTTGACTCTCCCCTAACATTAAATCTTTGAGATTAAGAATGATATTGCCCATATACTCCTCATTGTTAGTAACTCTCTTTTTAGCTTTTAGCACAATTCTATGTCTTGCTGTATAGATTCGCCCTGACTCTAATTGATTATCACTGCTATCTATCCATGCAATAATTTTAGTTTTGGCTGTTGTTACGGCTGTAGGGTCATTGATTTTGAGTAGTTTACCCTCAACTCCATCAGCAGTAGCCACTTTGGCTATTCGTACTTTAATATCCTGTTCTTTGCCTTGGTCATCGACTACAGGAATAACCAGTGTTGAGTAACCTGCTTCTCCTCGTTTGGTTGGGGCTACCTCTTCATCCTCTCCTACTACATTATTTGAGGTGATAATATAGACCTCTGTAGCATCAAGCTCGAAGCTTTTGAGACTTTGACATTTTGAGAGATTACTATCACTACACATATCATTAACCATAACTGTAGCTAACTCTGTCCCTTGACCTCTACCTAATATCTTCTCATATATTTTGGCTCTTTGAGCATCAGAGATTTGAGCTTCATCTGTCTTGGCTTGTAAACTATCAAAAAGTACTGTTTTGTTAACATCACCCCAATAGACACCAGAGAAATAGTTATCATGATACCATCCACTAGTTGTGTTATCTAAAAATCTATCAAATAAACTCTCTACTTCACTTACAAATGAATCTTTATCATTTTTTGCTACCAAATAGAGTTGAGCCAAATATCTATTTTGGTATCCATAACTTCTATAAGAGCGATAGTCTGCTTCATAAGTATCAAGATAATTCCAAAGTTTATCTTTGAATACTTCTGCATTATCCCCTTTTCCATTTTGAATACTTGGGGCTTCTAATGATATAAATGCTATTACTTTACCTACAATAATCTCAAGATTCTCTCCTCCTCTTTTGCTATCATCTGCCAAAAAGAAACTATCTCTTTTGCTCATAAACTCATTGGCTAAATCAATCACCTTTTGAGGTTGGTCTTGGGTAGCAAAGTATCTTGCTAACTGATACCACGCATCAACATTGGTTGGAGCTACCTCTACTGCTTTTCTAAGAACAGCCTCAGCTGAATTACCATCTGTTTCCAATATTTTACCAATATGTTGAAGTATCATTGATTGGTTAAATCTATGCTCTCCAGCACCAGCAGGGGAAACACCTGTAACAACTCCTCCAAATCGTTCTAATCCTCTATCTCTAACTCCTTTGGTATATCGGTCATAGATACTATTTATCCCTGTTCCTGCTGACTCTTCAGAGCCTACTTGATACCCAATATCTATATAATATTGATTGGCAATAGTTGGATGGTTATAGACCCCTACCCAAGCTCTATGTCCAGGTTGACCTATTCCTATGGAAGGGCGATTGAGACACTCATTAACATGTTGTCCCATGGTTGATTGACGTCCACAAACTCCACCATCTTGAAGTATTCTATAGACGGTTCTATGAGGAGACCACTCACTCTCTCTAAACCAGACTTCTGGAGCATCATAAGCCCATGTATAATCGGTATATTTAATAAATCGTCTCTCGGCTTTCGCTCCACCATCTACAGCATTTGGTGGATATGTATCTCTTAATACTGCCTTGTCTGTCTCAAAAAATCTGCTCTTAACATAACCACACTCCTGTTTTTGAGCACTCTGTTCTAGTGCCATAAGTTGCCAAGGGTAGGCATTGTTTGAAGAGGTGTATTGCATAGAGGCATTAAATAGTGGCCAGTTTGGCTCATCATCCCCAAAATCAATAGGAGCTATCCTATCAAGTGATATTTTCCATTTTGCTAAATCATAAAAACTCATCAATCTATACTTATCACGTGTTAATCCCATAAGTTCAGAGAGTTCATTTGCCATATTGTCTCTAGGGTTAATCAGTCCATCTACTTTGCTCTTATACGTTTTAAAATTAGCAAAAAATTGTGATTTGGTTATTGAACCATTATTATCTAACCAATCTTGTATCTGTTGACAAGGATTCTCACTCTCATAACAGCTAAGTCTACTAAGTCCACTAGAGAGACGATAGAGATTGATTCCATCAAAAGAGACTCCATACTGTTTGCGTGTATCATAATTGGCATTGGAAATATCTATTCCTCCATTTGCCATATCTCTTAATTTACCTGTAACACCCCATAACTCATCAGATTCACTAACACTTAGGTCATACTTGATAGAGAGATAGTTTTTGAAATCATAATAACCAATTCCGTATCCTAAATCTTTGATAATGTGTTCATCTCTCCAAATTTGTTCTTTCTCTTCATATTGAGCAAGTTTAGCGTAATCAATAGTTTCATGTTCCCATGTATCACCAAAAGCTGCCTCTTGGTTTATACCTCTCTCTTTGGCATTAATAGCAAGTCCCAAAATTACATTTTTATACTCATCTACTAGTGAAGCGTTATTCTCTTGAGTAAACTTAGCTTTAAAATCAGCTAGATTTTTAACAGCATGAGGGTTGACAGGAAATCTTGAAGCATATAAACCCTCTTTGAGATAATGGTCACTCTCTATCCAACTCCATACACTATCATCTAATGGTGTTGAGATAAAATTACTATAAATATCTTTTGCTTTTGCATTAGCATAATTAAGATAACTTTCTGTTAGTTCATCCAAGTCACTATTGGTAGTAAATGCTTGAGATTTATTATCAAAATCCTCTTTTGCCTCATTGAGTGCTTGAGTATTGGTATTGGATTTAATATTAACCGTTGTTCGAGTCGTTGATGTTCCATCACTAACTTCTATTTCAAAAGTATAAGTTTTTATCTCTAATGAGTCACTAACTATAATGTTACCCTCACTATCAATGGTAAATGGTACATTACCAATAATCTGATAAGTTAAAGTATCACCTTGAGAATCAAATGCTTGAATAGAGGTTACTCTATCTCCTATAGCATTGGCACTTCTTATTTCAAATAGATTAGAATGTGTATTGAAATAAGGTTTGATATTTTCACTATTTAATGTCTCTATAAAGAGTTCATCTACAGGAATAAGTGTAAAACTCTCTTCGCCTACTTTTTTCCAACCTACACTAATATGTTCAGCACCTCCTCCTTCTTTTAAAAGAGCTTCAATAGGATAAATCTCTCCAGCATTTAATTTAATACTTTTGCTTTTAGCTGCACTACTCCAGTTTTGATAACTATCCCAGCCACCTTTACTAGCAATAACTTCTCCATTTAGATTAAGTTGCGTTCCATCATCTCCCACGATAGCAAAAATATACTCACCACTCTGTTTAGGTTGTAGTATTGCACTCATCTTTTGACCAAAGCTATCGGCACGACTCTCCTGCATATCCAAATTGTCAACAATTTTAGTCTCATCAGGAGCATCATTTTGATAGTGTGTAGAGTTCAATAAATCATTCACTGAACCACCATCTATATTGTTCCATCTCTCCTGTTTTACCCCATTGATTGAGAGTAATTTTACCTCTACAGAGGTACGATTTGTATCTGTTCCATCATCTACTTCTACTTCAAAACTATAGCTCTGTATTTCATTATGATTAAAAGTAGAACTAAGTCTAATTTCTCCATTATTATTAATAGTAAAAGGAACATTTCCAACAATGGAATAGCTTAAATCTTTATGAGCATAATTTAGTGCTACTACTTTTCCTATTCTTGTATCTATAGGAGTATCTATTTTTAAACCAAATCTATATTTTTCTTTTGGAAATTTAGCAATATAGTTTGACATAATAGGAACTTCACCATAAACTTTTACTTCACTAAGATGCAATGACCTATCACCACCTGTTGCCTCTAAATTTCCTTGCATGAGTATATATGACTTCTCTATAGGTGGGTTGTATGTAAAGACTTGAACTTCATCAGATGTTAAGTTTTTATCCATGGTTCCCATATCGGTACTACCAATAGTATGATTAGCATCATTAAGATACATTTTTACATTGGCTAAACGCCAAGGACGATGTTTATTATAGATAACAATTCTATGAATTTTTACACCATCTGGAAGCTTTAACTGCCACCAGTTATCTGGTGGATACTCATCAGCATGATTATAGCTAGTTTCATTTTCATCAATAACATATTTAGCATAACGATGATCATATGTATCTCCTTGTGTTGCTTGACCAAATAAGTGAGCAATATTTTGAGCAGGAGTAATTGATAGATTAAAAGAAGCTAAACTAACTGTTTCAATACCATCTGACACAGAGATAACAATATTATTACAATCCTCTATTTGTGTAGGTATACCACTAAGCTCACCTGTAGTGGTATTAAAGGTTGCCCATAATGGTTTGTTTACAATACTAAACGTCAAGGTATCACCATCACCATCAGTTGCACGAGGAAGGAACTGATAACTACTATATTGAGAAGTAACTAGTTTAGATGTTGATGAGATAATAGGAGCATCATTCACAGAACCAATTGTAATGGTTACTGTAGCAGGTTGAGAGGTAAGAGAGGCATCACTAGCTGTAAAACTAAAGCTATCACTTCCACTATAGTTTGCTGTTGGAGTATAGATACCATTTATATATGTTCCATGAGTAGGTGCTGTTGTAATAGAGTAGGTTAAACTATCTCCATCTACATCACTTCCTGTTAAAATAATACTTTTATTGCTATCTTCATTAAGCGTTATCGATTGAGGAGTAGCTATAGGAGTATCATTCACAGAACCAATTGTAATGGTTACTGTAGCAGGTTGAGAGGTAAGAGAGGCATCACTAGCTGTAAAACTAAAGCTATCACTTCCACTATAGTTTGCTGTTGGAGTATAGATACCATTTATA
>Ga0256827_10000979_pt1 | contig 18041 bp, 17 predicted proteins | sample CV84metaG_FD_185977 | JGI IMG/M metagenome (GOLD analysis project Ga0256827, IMG submission 185977) | Hydrothermal vent microbial communities from East Pacific Rise, Pacific Ocean - CV84 | ecosystem: Environmental > Aquatic > Marine > Hydrothermal vents | place: Pacific Ocean: East Pacific Rise... | reverse complement strand
CTTATCATAGTTATTTTTTTCGTGGAATATATTTAAACATAACGTTTGCATCTTTAAAAGAAAGGTCAATTTTTTCATATTGGGAAGATGTAAAATCAAAACAAAATAAAATATTTTTAGCATCTCTATTGTTTTTTGATAATTCAGATAACTTCTTTAAATCATCTTCTATTTCTAAATATATTTTTTTGCTATTTTTTTTAATAAATTTTATCTCAATAATTAAAGCAACACCTTCTTCAGAAAAGCTCCAATTAAAAGTACTATCATCTATATTTAAATATTCATTTTTAAATATAGATAAATCAGGTCGATATTTCAAATGATTATTTCCTCCATAAAAAGATACTTCGGTATGAATAGATAACCCATCTGATAAATTCATACTTTCAATATTTTTTTCAAATAAAGAAAATAAAGTGCATTTAAAATCATCTTCAGACAAAAAGTGTTTTTTACTTTCTTGATAAATTTCTTCTATATCAGATATTGTTTTTTCCAATATTTTATCAATATTTTTCTCCATTTTTCTTCCTAAATTTTAAAATAATATGAGTATATCAAAACAATATAACATTGTACTAAAAATTATTTGCACTCCCCCTTCCATACAAAAAACACCGAATAGAATTAGAGTCTAAACACGCCAATTTTAAAAATAAAAATGCTATATAACACTCTAAAGAAATATAAAAGTATTGTAAAACGGTATAAAAAGAGAATATAACTTATGGAACTCAATCCATTTATCCTAGATTTATTTATCAAAATAAAGCATATTTATTGATAAAAGTATATATTAATATAGTTATTTATCAAATAATACGCTATTATTTGATAAATAATTATAGTGGAGTTGTAATGATTGGACGAAAAAAAGAGTTAAAGATACTTAATGAGATATGTAATAATCAAAATAGCTCTTTTGTTGCTGTTTATGGTCGTAGGCGTATTGGTAAAACCTATTTGGTTAACTATATGTTTAAAGAGCATAGAAAAGAGTGTCTATTTTTTAACTATACAGGTATTTCAGAACTTCCTAAAGAGATTCAAATAGAAAATTTTATAGATAGAATTTATGAATGGTTTAGAGTTAAACCTTCCGAACCAATTTCTAATTGGAGTGCTGTCTTTAGATTTTTAAAATATACCATTGATGATGAAGTAGAGAAGCGAAATCATAAAGAGAAGGTCATTATTTTTTTAGATGAGATACCTTGGATAGACCCTAATAATAGAGATGGCTTTCTATCTGCCTTGGGTTATTTTTGGAATACCTATTGTGAAGAGCGTAATAATATTGTACTTGTTATTTGTGGTTCTAATGCCTCTTGGATAAAAAATAGAATATTTGAAGAATCAATGGGACCACTCTATAAACGTTTAACCCATAAAATTCCAATGTATCCATTTAACCTACATGAGACAAAAGAGTATTTAACCGATGAAAAAGGTTTTAATCTTGATAATAAATCTATTATGGAGATTTATATGGTTTTTGGAGGGGTTGCAAAATATCTCTCTTATCTTGATGCTCGGGATTCGATTGCTACCAATATCAATAAACTTTTTTTTGATACCGAAGGGTTTATGTTCAATGAGTATCACGCTGTTTTTCGTTCTCTTTTTATGGAGAGAGCAAACTACCATAAATCCTTGGTTGAGGTTCTCTGTACTAAAGCACGAGGGCTATCGGTAACAGAACTTTCAAAAGCACTAAATCTATCTATTGGAGGAAAACTGCTCTCAGCTATTAGTGAACTGGAAGATTCAGGATTTATTCAAGGCATTAGCAAGTTTGGTAATAAAAGAAAAGGAATTCGTTATATTGTGAGCGACCCTTATATTCTATTTCATCATAAATGGATAAAAGAGCTAAGCCGTAATGATGTAGCCAATTTGAATGAGGGGTATTGGAGTGCTGTTGTTGGCTCTCAAAAATATGCTCTTTGGACAGGTCGAAGTTTTGAAATGGTAGTAATTACCAATGTTAAAACATATTTAAATGCACGAGGAGCAGGAGGGCTTTTTTCAGGTGTTTATTACTGGAAATCTAAAGCCAAAACAGAGAATGAAACAGGTACGCAGATTGACATGGTGGTTGAGTATGGCAATGGAATTTATGATATTGTTGAGTGCAAGTTCTATAACCAAGAGTATGATATTTCAAAAGAGTATGCCCAGAATATGAAAAACAAAATGGTTATGTTTAGAAAATATGGTTTAAAACGAACCCAAAAAGGGGAGTTAAAAATGGTATTTCTAACCACTTATGGTTTGGTACGAAACTCAGCATATAATAGCTTGAATATATCAGGAGAGTTGACAATTGATGATTTGTTAGGTTAATGTAAAATCTAACTCTACAACAAATGCCCCATCTGCTCTTTCTTGACCTGTAAGTAGTCTTTGTTATAAGGATTGGCATCCATAATAATAGGTATTCTTTTTGTAATATCTATATTGTGTAAAGACTCTATTTTGGTAGGATTATTGGTTAAAAGCTGAATTTTTGTTAGATTAAAATAGCTTAAGATGTACTCTACTATCTCATAGGTTCGTTCATCGGCTTTAAAGCCTAGTTGATGATTTGCTTCGACGGTATCAAAACCTTTATCTTGCAGAGCATACGCATTGACTTTTCCAACCAAACCAATGTTTCTTCCCTCTTGGCGATGGTAGATAATCATACCACCCTCTTTTGCAATGAGCTGTTGGGCATAGACCAATTGCTCTCCACAATCGCACTTTTTTGACCCCAAAGCATCGCCTGTTAAACACTCTGAGTGTACTCTAACAATGGGGTTTTCACTCAAATCATCTGTATAGATTGCCAAATGCTCTTTATCTGCCTCTTTAAAGGCTTGAATGTTAAATATACCGTATTTGGTTGGGAGTTTTGCAACTTGTGAAATGTCAATTTTTCTCATGGGCAAAATTATATCAGTTTATGATAAAATTCAACAAACTAAAATTAAGGGAACAACATGTTTACACGATTTAGACGAAAAAGACTCAATCCCGTATTGAGAGATTTACTACAAGAGACACATTTACATACTAATGACTTTATCTATCCTCTATTTATTAGAAGTGGCGAGGGGATTAAAAATGAAGTTGGCTCAATGCCAGGTGTCTTTCAGATGAGTATAGATGAAGTTATCAAAGAGTGTTCGGTACTAAAAGAGTTGGGTCTCTACTCTATTATTCTCTTTGGAATTCCAGATACAAAAGATAGTGTGGGAAGTGATGCGATGTGTGACCATGGGATTATCGCTTCATCTATTCGTGCTATCAAAGAGGCTCATCCTGATATGTTTGTGATTACAGATTTATGTTTTTGTGAGTACACTGACCATGGTCACTGTGGGGTACTTGACCCAGTGTTAGAGACCGTAGATAATGATATTACATTGGACAACTTAGCAAAACAAGCTCAAGTTCATGCCAAAGCAGGAGCGGATATGATTGCACCTAGTGGTATGATGGATGGAATGATTACTACTATTAGAGAAGGGCTTGATGCAGGTGGCTTTAGCCATATTCCAATTATGTCCTACTCTACTAAATTCTCATCAGCTTACTATGGACCATTTAGAGATGTGGCAGAGAGTAGCCCAAGCTTTGGAGACAGAAGAAGTTATCAGATGAATCCAGCTAATCGAAAAGAGGCTATCTTGGAAAGTTTAGCAGATGAGGCAGAGGGTGCTGATATTTTAATGGTTAAACCAGCATTGGCTTATTTGGATATTGTACGAGACATCAAAGAGAACTCTTCTCTACCTTTGGCTATATATAATGTAAGTGGCGAATATTCTATGTTAAAAATGGCTGCAAAGGCAGGTGTTATAGATTATGAGAGAGTTATGATGGAGACAATGATTGGGTTTAAACGGGCAGGTGCTGATATTATCATTAGTTATCATGCAAAAGAGGTTGCCGAACTATTACGAAAATAGCAAGGCTAAAGGAGCCAACTTAAAGTTGACTCCTTACTTATAAAATATTATTCTCTATCTTTATCTATCTCTTCAGATAATTTTGCAAGCTCTTCTAAATAAGCAGATTGAACACTCTCTACAGGAACTTCCAATGCGGGTTCATCAACAGATTTCTGTTTAGAATTTTCTTCCTTCTCTTCAGTTTCAGCAATAGCCAGTTTTACACTGTTTGCCATCTGCTCAATATCCAACTCTTCCGCAACAGAAGGAGCCTCTACTCTTTTCACTTTGGGTATCTCTACAACACTCTCTTTTATTTTTTGAACCTCTTGTTCTACTTTAGGTATAGATACTTCAGGTGCTTTCTCTTCAGGCTCCTCTTCTATCGTTACTTTAAGTTCATCATCATCAACCATCTGAACGGATGAAGGAGGAAGCATCTCATTACTACTATCATTTGTTATATAAGTATATCCATAAATTGATATAGCAACAATAATGATTAATAATAGCAAAATTGTCAGTAATTTCGAAAGAGTACTAAGGGAAGAACTCTCCTCGGTTGAAGTATTATCAAGTATTTGAGATTTATAAGCTTGACAAAAATCAGCGTCATCCTCTGTAGTATTATTGAACAAACTGTTCCTTTTCTATTTAATTAATTTAAGATTTATTTAGACTATTCTAACATAAATTTGACTAAACTCTCTTTTAAATTTTATTTTTCTATATTTGCTACCCAAGAAGAGTGTTTATTTGCTATAATGTCAAGGTAAATAATTAAACCCAACTTATGTTTTATCATATTAAATGGGTTTGATAAATAAAAAAGAAAGGGAAAATTATGGATGCAACATTTTGGATGATAGGAATTTTTTTAATTCTTTCAATACTCGTAGTGATTCACTACACTGTTGGATTTTCAGGGTTTCTACCAGTCATGATTGTAGATTCTCAAAAAGCAGTGGTTCTAGATAACCGTTTAGGGAAAGATAGAGTTATTACAGAGGGGCTTAATCGTTATATACCAGGGATTGAGGTAGTAGTAAAAGAAGTGAGTATGAAGGAACATCCTATTGATCCGCCAGCTCAAGAGATTATCTCAAATGATAATATTAAATTGGTTGTTGACATGATTGCAACTATTAAAATAGTTGACCCTGTTAAAGCTGTTATGGATATTGAGGATTATGAAGAAGCTGTAAAAAGTTTGATTATGAGTAGTACTCTCAACCAGTTAGGTCAAAGAGACTTCAGTGATATTCAAAGAGAACAAGATTCCATATCAAAAAGCATCCGTGACCATATGAAAGAGGATTGTAAACGTTGGGGTATTGATGTTATCTTGGTTAAATTTGAAAATATTTCACCACCACCATCAATTAAAGATGCTATGGAAAAAGAGATTGTTGCAGAAAAAGAGGCAAAAGCATCTATTCTAAAAGCAGAAAGTGAACACAAAGTTCATGAACTCCATGCAGATAGTGAAAAAATACTTATAGAAAAACGTGCAGAAGCAACACATAAAGTTATTAAAGAGCTTAAAGAGTTAATGCCGAATCTATCTGATGAGTCTATTATGCAATTCTTAACTAAAACTGCCTATATTGACTCAATGAAAGAGTTATCTTCATCAAGTAACTCTAAGTTTGTACTCTATCCAACAGATGTACAACAACCTATGCAAAAAGTTATGAATGCAGAGTACATGTCTCGTACTCCAGTAACTGAAAGCTAAAAAATAAAACTTAAAAACTAAATAAAAGGAAAAAAATGTTTTTTATTACAGGAATGTCAACCTTTACTTGGGTTCTACTTGCATATGTAGCACTACATCTAGGTCATGATTATATTGATGCCCTAGGGAACTTAAGTCTGAACTCAGTTATTTTAACCCATCATATTAGTCCAGAAAGAGACTTTATTGTCAGAGTAAAAGAGCTCTTTTTAATTGTTGGTTCATTTGCACTATTCTTAGAAATTTCAAAAGCAGCAACTGCTAAAAATTTTGGGGCAACTGAAACACTATTAAGCTTTGTTGTTGCGATTGTTTTTGTTGTTATGTTCTTTATGGTTTCATGGGCACAAAATGCGACATTCTTAATCTTGGGAATGATGTCTTTAATTGATGCAACAGGTGGATTTATTATTGAGTTAAATGCTGCACGACGAGATATTAATATCGCTTAATGCTTCTTCCTTTAAATAGCACGTACATCGCTATTGGCGATGTACATGGATGTATCGATGAACTAAAAGCTCTTTTAGCTCGTCATGGTTTTACAACCAACAGTCAAAATCTACTTCAAATCAACAGAGAGAATAACAATAAATCTATCATTCTACTTGGAGATTTTATAGATAAAGGAGATGAAAAAAAAATTGCAGAAACCATTGAGTTTATCTACAAAAACTACCATTACCTCAATCAAACATCCCAACATCTCTACTTAATTTTAGGAAACCATGAAGCGATGGTCTATAGATACATAATCAATGACCCTAGCCTAAAGATTACACCCAAAACCATTAAGCAAAAAGAGAAATACTACAATACTGTAGCCCTTTTAGAAAAAAATTCTACATTAAAGAGCTATTTTATCGAACTGTACAAACTCTCTCAACCCTACTTTTACTACAACTATAGTTCATCTTTTTCAGTAACTTTTACCCATGCACCTTGTCCAGAAAAGTACCTTAGAAAAGAGGATGAATACTCAAAAAAACAGATGATTAAATGTGTTTCACGAAGCAGTAACCCCTTGGTAGAGTTAGATGAGTTAATTCCCTATACACATACTGAAGCAAGAGAAAATGAACATTACCATATCTTCGGACACCTTTCTCAGCCCAATATTCGCCAATATAAAAATAAAATCTGTATTGATACCTCTGCCATCTATGGAAAAGAGCTATCTTGTGCCATTGTTAAGAAAAATAGTTTAAGTTTTGATTCTATCCCCTTCTTGCATAAGCAACCCATAGGAGAACAGACAGAATCTCTACTATTTGATTTTTAAAAAATTAATTGGGTATAATTCCAACAACTATTCTGCCTCTATAAGGAGACACCATCAAAGCATTTGAAAAATTAAACCTACATCCTGATATTCTACAAGCGATTACAGATGTAAACTATACGAATACCACCTCTATACAGAAAAAAGTCATCCCTTTGGCGATGAAAAACCTAGATATCATTGGAGCATCCAAATCGGGAACAGGTAAAACAGCATCGTATGTTCTGCCCATGCTTCATAAACTACAAAAGATTATAAAACATGAAAACAAAGTCATTAGAGCTTTGATTATTGTACCAACGATTGAACTTGTAGATCAAGTAACAAAGACGATTACCTCTCTAGGGAAAAACTTAGATATAGAGACAGTAAAGATTCAAGGAGGAACACCAAAAAGTGTTCAACTGGCACGTCTCTCAAAAGGTGCGGATATTATAGTAGCTACTCCTGGACGGCTTCAAGATTTTTTAAAAGATGGAAAAATTAATTTAGAATATATTAATACAATTATCCTAGATGAAGCAGACACTATGCTAAATCTTGGTTTCTTAGCCGAAATTAAAGCTATTTTAAAAGAGTGTGGAAAGCCTAGACAGACGATGATGTTCTCGGCTACTATTTCTCAAAATATAAAACGACTAGGAAAAGAGTTCCTTCGAGAACCAGCCATTGTTGAAGTTAGTGACCGACGAGATGTGGTTGACATGATTCAACACCAAGCCTATAAAGTAGATAAAAAGAGGAAAAGTGAACTCGTTGCTAAAATTATTCAAGAAAAAAACCTTGAACAGGTTCTACTCTTTGCTTCCACAAAAACCTCTGCCAATGCTATATATGAGTATCTTAAGTCTCAAAATATTAGAACCTCTATTATTCATGGAGATATAAAAAGAAGCTCTAGGTCTAAAGCTCTAGCTCTTCTTAAAAGTGGGAAAACCCAAGTGTTAGTAGCTACCGATATTGCAGCAAGAGGCATTGATATCCCTGAATTAGAGATGGTTATAAACTATGAACTCCCAGAGGTAACTGATGACTTTACTCACCGAGTGGGAAGAACTGGACGAGCCCAACAAAAAGGTTCAGTTATCTCTTTGCTTACAATTTATGACTATAATGCCTTCTCTAAAATAGAAAAAGATTTAAAACTAAACATCAAAAGAAAAGTCTATGAAGGATTTGAACTAACCGATAAACAACCTAGACAAAAAAGACCTGTAAAAAAGACGCTTCGAGAGAAAAAAGGGTATATCGACTATGACAAAAAAAGAAAACATACCTATGCGGAACAGAGAAAGAAACGAGCAGAAACAAAGAAAAAACGTTCATAAAAACCTTATTAATTTCTTTGTAACTATTTAATGGTAAAATTATCCCCTTATTTTACCATTGATTTTACTCAATGAAGAGGAACTCCTAATGAGACACTTTTTAAGCCTTAAAGATTTCACAAAAACTGAACTTCTAGAGATGATTACCCTTGCTCAAAAAATCAAAGCCCAAACAAAAGCCCGAAAGTTTGTACCTTACATGGAACATCAAACCCTAGGAATGATTTTTGAGAAGAGTTCAACAAGGACACGTGTAAGCTTTGAAACAGGTATCTATCAATTAGGGGGGATTGGTCTATTTCTCTCATCAAATGATATTCAGTTGGGTCGTGGCGAACCGATGAAAGATACATCAAGAGTTATTAGTCGTATGGTTGATATGGTTATGATTCGTACCTTTGAACAGAGTAAACTTGAAGAGTTTGCACACTACTCAAAAGTACCTGTAATAAATGGACTAACAGACTCTTACCACCCTGTACAGCTCATGACTGACTATTTAACTATACTAGAGAGTGGAATTGACAATCCTATCATTGCCTATGTCGGCGATGGGAATAATATGACACACTCATGGATGATGCTAACTGCAAAGCTAGGATTTGAACTTAGAGTGGCAACACCAAAAGGCTATGAATGCGATAAAGAGATTACCACACTGGCTCTCGAAATAGCCAAAGAGAGTGGTGCAAAAATATCCTTTACAAATGACCCTAAAGTAGCTGTAGCAGGAGCAAATGTTGTTACTACAGATACATGGGTATCTATGGGGCAAGAGGATGAGAAAGAGGAGAGACTTAAAGTTTTTGATGGCTATATAGTAGATGAGAAACTTATGAGCTTGGCTCAAGATAATGCTATCTTTTTGCACTGTCTTCCTGCCTATCGTGATTATGAAGTAAGTGAAGAGACCTTTGAGAAACATGCAGATGTTATCTTTTTAGAAGCAGAGAACCGACTCCATGCCCAAAAGGGTATTATGGTTTGGCTCGACCAACATAGAGGAGAGATAGAATAATGAGTAATATAGACTTTGAGAAGTTCTCAAAATACTCTAAACCAGGACCACGATACACATCATATCCAACAGCACTAGAGTTTAATGATAACTTTAAATATGCACAATATGTTGAGTTTTTAGAGAACTCAACAGAGAAACTCTCTCTATATATTCATCTACCTTTTTGTAGAAGTGCCTGTTATTTTTGTGGATGTAACGTTGTCTTTACCTCAAAAGAGGAGAAACTTAGTCGTTATATTACTTACCTAAAAAAAGAGATAGATATTTTAGCCCAACATATCGATACCCATCGAGAAGTTATTCAATTTCACTTTGGAGGAGGAACACCTACCTTCTATAAAGCATTTGAACTTGATGAGATTGTAACTTATGTTAAATCAAAATTCCCAAATTGGAGTAGCGAAGCTGAAATTTCATGTGAAATTGATCCAAGATTTTTTAATGAAGAGCAGATGAAAGTGTTTCATAAGCATGGATTTAACCGTATTAGCTTTGGAGTGCAAGATTTAGATGATAAAGTCCAAAAAGAGATTCATAGAGTTCAACCACTACAACTAACTAAAAATGCTGTTGAGCTGGCTCGTAAATATGGCATAAACTCCATTAATACAGATTTCATCTATGGACTCCCCTACCAAACACTAGAGACCTTCAAAAAAACATTAGAACTCTCAACAGAACTTAACCCTGACCGTGTAGCAGTATTTAACTATGCCCATGTACCTTGGCTAATGAAAACCATGCGTAAATTCGATGAAACGACTCTTCCTACCCCTGATGTTAAACTAGAAATATTCCAATACACCATCGACTTTTTTGAAAAGCATGGCTATAGAATGGTAGGGATGGATCACTTTGCAAAGCCAGAAGATGAACTCTTTGGAGCCATAGAGAAAGGTGAACTTCACAGAAACTTCCAAGGTTACACCACCAAAGGTGGCTCAAACCTTGTTGGGATTGGACTCACAAGTATTGGCGAAGGTAGCCACTACTATGCACAAAATACCAAAGATATGAAGGTTTATGAAGAGGCACTTGAATCGGGGAAACTACCATTTGAACGAGGTATTGAACTCAATGAAGATGACTTTTTAAGAAAAGCCGTTATTATGGAACTCATGGCAAACTTCCATATCGACATTAAACGGGTAGAGAGAGATTTCAATATCAATTTTAATGACTACTTTGCTGATGCCATAGAGTCACTTCAAGAGTTTGTCAAAGCAGAACTTATGACCATAGATAATAATGAGATTAGAGTTAGTACCACGGGAATGTTACTCATTAGAAATATTGCCATGCCTTTTGATGCCTATATGAAAAAATATACCCAAAGTAAAAAAACTTTCTCTAAGACAGTTTAGAGATATTCAAAAACCCGTAGGGTGTGATTGCCATCACACCATCTACAGAATATAAATATAAACGTGTGATAGCCCTCACACCCTACAGCGAGAAATAATATGAAAAAAATAGAAGAGATATTTAATTTCCAAGAGACCACCGATGCTTGTGTTATGTGTGGAAAGTGTATTCCTGTCTGTACCATCCATCAAGTCAATGCCGATGAAGTTACCTCTCCAAGAGGATTTATTCAACTCTTAGGTCAATATCAACAAGGTAATTTAGAACTCGATAAAAATGCCAAAGATATTTTTGAAAGCTGTTTCTTATGTACCAACTGTGTTGATGTCTGCCCCAACTCATTACCAACCGATATGGTTATCGAAGAAGTTCGTGCCGACATTGCTGATAAATTTGGAATTGCATGGTTTAAAAAAGGAATTTTTTACCTACTAGAGCATCGTAAAGTAATGGATATTGTCATGAAGTTTGGCTTTATGTTCAAAACTTGTGCCTTAGCCCAAGATGAGAAAGATAGAGGCTTACGAGCCAGATTCTCATTTCCTATGGTTAAAAAAGGACGATTGCTCCCATCTATGTCTAAAATTAGCTTTTTAAACTCTCATCCTGAAGAGATTTTAGCACCCAAACAAGAAGAGAAAAACATGAGAGTTGCTCTTTTTATTGGCTGTTTAGCGAACTACAACTATCTGGGTATTGGCGAGAGTCTTGTAGAGATTTTAAAAGAGCTAAACATTGATATTTTCATTCCCAAAGAGCAACTCTGTTGTGGAGCTCCTGCCTACTTTACAGGTAATGTTTCAAGTGTTGAACGAATGACAAAAGCCAATATTGAATATTTTGAAAGCTTCATGGATGAGTGTGATGCAATGCTCATCCCCGAAGCCACCTGTTCGGCTATGGTCAAACACGATTGGCAAGTATTTTTCAAAAATCACAACATGCCAGAGTGGGAAGCCCGAGCCAAAAAAGTAGCCGAGAAAATTCATATGGCAACAGCATGGCTCGATGACAATACAGAGCTTCAAGCACTGCTTAAAACAAAAGGGACGTTTGATACTTCCGTTACCTATCACGACCCATGCCATGCCAAAAAAGTTCAAAATATCTATAAGCAACCTCGAAATCTACTTGCTCCAAACTATCCAATGATAGAGATGAGCGATTCAGACAGATGTTGTGGATTTGGTGGTGTTACCATGCAAACAGAGAAGTTCCATTTTGCAGAGCTAGCAGGAAAACCAAAGGCAGTTATGATAAAAGAGACAAAAGCCCATTATGTATCTGCTGAATGTTCTGCTTGTCGTGTACAATTGAGTGAAGCACTAAACAATGCAGAAGTGGAAACAATCTTTAAAAATCCATTAGAGTTGATTGCGGAGGCATTGAAAAAATAGATAGAATTAAAACTCTATCTATTTTTACGGTCAAACCACCACATAAAAGCAAACATTAAACCAACCGTTTTACCAACAGACTCATCGTACATGAAAGTTCTTGCATCAGAAAGGGGTATCTCAAGAACCTCTATCTGTTCGTCTTCGATACCACCACCTTGGCTAACACGCATACGCTCATCAACTTCAGCATAGTAGATAACTTGACTGCTTCCCGATGTCCCTACTGCACTTAAAATTTTAGTAATTCGCTCTATAGACTCAAGAGGGACAGAAAATCCACACTCCTCTTCTATCTCCTCTTTGGCAATTTGTTCTAAAGATTTATCTTTATCTATAATCCCTGCACACATCTCCACGGTTATACCATCGCCTGTACGATTAAAAACAGGTGGTCTAAACTGTTTAACCAACACAAAAGAGTCTCTCTCTTTATGATAAATTAAAATTGCTACCGAGTCATGAGACTGAACAATCTCCCAAGACTTCTCTATGCCATTCTGCTTATAGGTTGCCAATGCTGTTTTTACAAAATTTGGCTTCTCTAATGGCTCTAACTTAAAATTTTCTATAATATTTTTCACTACCATCCTCTATTTTTATAATAATTTTTCATTTTTGGTGTAACAGATATATCATTAACTGTATTCCAAACATATGACGGCATATTATCATCAAAAATTTTATTAATAATTTTTGTATATTTTCTTTTTCTATTTAAAAAAGCTCGTTTCCCTTTACCTCTTAAGCCATCTGTCGAAAACTTGACCAAACGCATAGGATCAATGGGTCGCCCATTTTTATAAAGACCGAAATGTAAATGAGGACCTGTACTTCGACCTGTATTTCCTACATAGCCGATAATCTGTCCCTTTTTTACATACTCTCCTAGCTTTTTTTTCAAACGGCTTTGATGAGCATATAATGTAACATAATTATCCTTATGTCGTATCTTTATAACTTTTCCATAGCCACCTTTCCAACCAGAGAAAATAATTTTTCCATCAGCAGCAGCTAAAATAGGTGTTCCTCTTTTGGCTCCAAAATCTGTTCCATGATGAGCTTTCCATTTCTTTAAAACAGGATGCCAACGTCGTTTGGTAAAATGAGAAGTAATCCGTACATGATTCAGTGGTTTCCCCATATATTTTTGAATTAAAACTTTTCCATTTTCATTATAGTATTTACCATCACTATGTTTAAAGACATAATTTTTAATTTTATGAGACTCCATCATAGCTACTTTAATATTGGGAACACCAATTGGTTGCCCTAAACGCATCTTTTGAGTGTAGACAATAGCAAGCTTATCCCCTTTTTGAATAGCTCTAAAATTAACACTATGCTTCATTAAGCGGGTAAACTCATTGGCTAATCGTCTGTTTTTAACCTTACGAACAATATCTGAATGGGGGCTATTGGTTACAGAGAGAAGAGTTACATAGGTATTTTTTTGGTAAGCGATAGGAATCACTTTAATTTTATAACCTTTGTAAGTTCTATATAGATGCAATTGTAACTCTTCCCCCACGGGAATTAAAGCTTGTAAAAGCACTCCATTACTTGCCACCAATTCATAAAATTTTCGTGTATTTTCAACCTCATAGGTCAAAATTCTATCATCTTTATCCAAAGTCTCTAAAATAGTTTTAGGAATATGATATTTATCAAGGTATTGGTTAAAGCTTAGACCTCTCTCCCAAAGGGGATGCTTTACTTTTGCAGCAAAAGACCACAGAGAAAAAGCAAGAAGGAAAAATAGACTTCTAATAAAAATATGCTTGATCAAATAGACTCCTAAATATAAGCTATATTGATTATATCTTATGAAAACTAAAAGCTGATAGTAAGATTTAGAACTATAAGAGTATTTAAGTAGAATTCGATTATGAAACACTTAAGAGGCTACAGACGGCGTTATTTTTCATTGTCAATTATTGCAATGTACTCTACACTGTTTAAATTAATCCGTATAGATAGTAACCATCAGTACCATAAGCATGCTTTTGAGTATCAAGAGTACAAAACTTCCCCACCCTACCTGCACGCTTATAATTTACTATAAACCATATCCTGTTCGATAAAATCGAATCTACACAACTACAATAATCAAGGTATACAATGAACAAAACAATAAAACTGAGCCTAATTACTACCCTTTTAATAACAAATACAGTTATTGCAAAGGATAAGCTTGAAGATATAGAAGTAATATCTACAACAAAAACTATCCAAAGTATAAAAGATACAACAGCCAATATAGATGTTATAACTGCTCAAGAGATAGAGGAGAGACACTATACAACAGTAACCGATGCATTAAACTCGTTAGCAGGGGTTGATATCAATAGTAATGGAGGGCTAGGACACACTACCAATCTCTACCTAAGAGGATTTGACTCCAAACGGGTTTTGGTACTGATTGATGGCATTAGATACAACGATGTGACAAGCCTTTCGGGAGCTCCATTTGCCAATATGATGATTAATGATATTGCACAAATAGAGGTTATTAAAGGGGCTCAGTCAGGTATTTGGGGAGCAGATGCTTCTGCAGGGGTTATCAATATTATCACAAAAAAAGCTAAAAAAGGGCTACACTTTAATGCCTCACAAGAGTTTGGAAGCTTTGCGTCAACCAAGAGTAGTGGTTCACTCTCTTATAAAAATGATACGATTTCACTCAAAGCCTCTCATACCAAAGTCGACACCAAAGGTTTCTCGGCTGTTGCTCCTAACAATGTAGAGTTAGAGAGCTTAGAAGACGATGGATACCGCAATGAAACTACCAATCTTCAAGCCTCTTTTGCCATTAATGAGACAAACTCTATAGCGTTTAATCATATTATTAGTGATGCCAAGACCCAAGCAGATGCGTACAACTCTGCTACCTATAGCTATGACCCTAACAGCCAATATAATATCCATAGCAAAACTAAACTTAGTAGTGTTAACTTTAACCATATCGATAGCTTTAATAGCCTCAATATTTTTGCTAAACGCTCTACTTTTAGTCGTTATTATCCTCAATCATCTTTCTCCAAAAATTTTGATGGAGAGACCAGAGAGTATGGCTTGACCTCTAAAATTCCTTATGGCTCTGACCATTTTCTAGTGGTAGGTGGCGAGTATAAGAGCTTTGAACATAAAAACAGTATTAATAAAAAGTACAACAATAAAGCTCTCTTCTTGACCAATAGCAATAAATTCGATGGTATTCTAGGAGGAACAACCATCCTAACTGAATCGGTTCGTTATGATAAATACAATGAGTTTGATAATAAAACCACAGGAAAAGTAGGTCTCAAACATATTCACAGTAACATTGAGGGGTTAACCACCAGTGCTAACTATGGAACAGGATATAATGTACCCACTCACTATAATCTTTTTGACCCCTACTCAGGAAATACCAACTTAACACCAGAAGATACCAAAGGCTACGATGTAACTATCGGCTATAAAGATTTAAAAGTGACCTACTTTAATAATACTATTAATGATATGATTGACTATCAATCTAAATTTGATGACAACGGTAACTGGATTGGTGGAGCGTATCAAAATATTTCAGGAGAGTCAAAACTCAAAGGGATAGAGGTTGCTTACCAAACTGATATATTAGATACTACCCTGCTCTCACTTAGTTATACCAACCTTGATGCTACAGATACCCAAGGTCAAGAGCTTGCAAGAAGAGCCAACGAAACACTCAAGTTTTCTCTAGATTACTATGGAGTTGAAAAGCTTCATCTGGGAGTTAATGGAGAGTATGTAGGCGAACGATATGACCAAGCCAACAAACAAGGAGAGCAGACAGGGAAATATACAGTAGCCAATGCTGTAGCCAACTATGAAGTTGATAAACACTTAAGCTTTTATGGAAAAGTGGATAATATTACAGACAAATACTATCAGACAGTAAATGGATACTCTACCTCTCCAAGAGCTGTTTATGGTGGGATGAAATTGACCTATTAAACCATTGTCGGCTAAAGCCAACCCTACAAGTAAACAATTTTAAATCATGTAGGGTTGGTTTACCGACCACCAAAAAGATAAACATGAAAAAAACCATTCTACTTCTTCTTATTACTCTAACTCTAAATGCCCAAGAACGCATCATAGCCCTTAGCCCTGCCATCAATGAGATTATCTTTGCACTAGGAGCAGGAGATGAGATTATTGCCAATACAGACTATGCCCTCTACCCTAAAGCCTCTATCGCATTACCTAAAGTGGGAGGCTATTTTAGCCCTAATTTAGAAAAGATTATTGCTCTAAGACCAACACTTGTTATTATGCAAAATAATAACTACAAACTAAGCCTTAAACTGCAACGCTTGGGCATTAAAACCAAAGTGATTAAAATTGATAGGCTTAAAAGCATTAAAAAAGCGATTCAAGAGATAGGTCAACTCCTAAAAAAAGAGAAAAAAGCAGAATCGATTCTGCAAGAGATAAACAAAGCCCTAAAAGAGATAAAAAATATCGTCTCAAAAAAGAGAATTCTTATTGTTTTTGGAAGCAATACTGACTTAAGCCGACATATTTTTGTTGCAGGTCAAAACCTCTACTTTGATGATATTATAAAAGAGAGTAACAACAGCAACGCCTTAAACTCCACACGAAAAGGGCAACCTATATTATCTATGGAAAATATTATCGCATGTAATCCTGATATCGTTCTTCTTTTGGCACGTAACACTCAAAATAGTCTATCCGATAAGGTACTAATTAACCCTTGGTTAGCACTGCCTATCTCGGCAAGTCACTACAAAGCTATCTATATTAATAGAGAGAGCTATGCAGGAATTCCTAGCAATAGACTTATCCTCTTTCTCAAAGATTTTAAATTCATGTTACAAAATTATAAAAAGAGAACCCATGCTCCAAGTAAATAACTATAATAATGCCCTCCTTCAAGAGATAAACTTCTCGTTCAAACCTCATCAAAAGATAACCATTCTAGGCTCTAATGGTGCAGGAAAATCCACACTGGCTAAACTACTCTGTGGTATTACTCCATCCAAAGAGGTTACACTTTATAATCAAGAGGTCTCTAAAATTCATCCTAAAAAACGCACTAAATATATCAACTATATTCCTCCTAAACTAGAGGTTTTTGATGAGTATATTACCCTAGAAGAGTACCTAAGATTAAGTCAAATTCGTACCTATTTAGAGCCTAAAAATATACTCAAATTCTTAGAAATAGAGCATCTTATTCATAAGCCTATCCACAAACTCAGTTCAGGAGAGGAGCAGTTGGCAATGATTTCTAGTGCCATTTTACACAATGCCCAAATAACCATATTTGATGAACCCACTGCCAACCTTGACCCTAAAAAGAGCCAAGAGATTTTCTATATGCTCAAGAGTAAACTCTTTCAGGGGCGTATTATTATTACCCATGACTTAAACTTGGCCTATCATCTGGGCTATGATATACTCTATCTAAAAGAGGGGCGAATTGATTTTCTTGCCCCCTCCAAAGAGTTTTTCAATGAGTATAATCTTCATCACTTTTTTGGCTCATCTATTAAAAAAGTAGAACAATTTATTGTAGGTAACTTATGAAATATATTCTATTTTTCTCTGCACTAACCCTTATCTTTTTGGCTCCTTTTTTTGGACAAATTAATCTAAATATAGAGAATCTTCTGACCCCAACAACATTAGACTATAAACTCTTTTGGGATATTCGTCTTCCCCGAGTGGTTGTCGCCTTCTCTGCAGGCTCTATCTTGGCACTGGGTGGATTAATTTTTCAATCGCTCTTTAAAAACCCTATGTCCACCCCATATACTTTAGGAGTCGCTAGTGGAAGCACGCTTGGAGTTGCGTTTGCCATTGTCTTTGGGTTAAGTAGTTGGGTTTCACTTTTTGGTTTTTTAGGAGCATTGATTACTGTTATAGTTCTCTTTGGCTTAACACTTCGGCTAAAATCATACCAAACCAATAGCCTC
>Ga0256827_10000978_pt1 | contig 18046 bp, 18 predicted proteins | sample CV84metaG_FD_185977 | JGI IMG/M metagenome (GOLD analysis project Ga0256827, IMG submission 185977) | Hydrothermal vent microbial communities from East Pacific Rise, Pacific Ocean - CV84 | ecosystem: Environmental > Aquatic > Marine > Hydrothermal vents | place: Pacific Ocean: East Pacific Rise... | reverse complement strand
GAATGTATCGGCGGGGGCATTCTATGGGTAGATTCCGTGAAAAAGCTTTTTTATTCAGCTTTTTTTAACACGGAATCTACAAAACTATAAAATTCATCTATTTTTTTAACCCTTACGGTGATAGTAGCCACAGATGGTAAAACAATGAGAGGTTCAAAAAGTAAAGAGATGAATGAAAAAGCAAGACATATTATTTTTCTGTTTTTAACAGAGGATAAACTAACCTTAACACAAAACCAAGTAGACAAAAAGAGTAATGAGATTCCTGCACTCATTGCAAGAACTTTTAGGAATAGATGCTAGAATTATGGTTCAGGATATTCGCTAGAGATGCGCATTCGCCCTAATTTAGTATTTGGGAAAAAATCATAGATGAAATTACATAATAACTATAGTAAAAAAATATGGATTAAACCTGAACATGGAATTGCTACATGGCTTTATCCTGGGCAAAGTGCTAATATTGATGGATTTAAACCACCAAAATGGGGTGATGATTGGCTTAAACTTAAAGGAGTATGTACTCCATATGAATTTATTTGTGATCCAGGTAAATGTGTTGTAAATAGTAATGGAGATTTTAAAATTATTCATTATTATTTTGGAGATATCTCTTATGTTTTACAAAATTCAAATAGTCCGGGATATCTTTCCACTGCAGGTAGGAAAAAAGATGGATTTGCAGGATGGGGTTCTGAACCAAAAGGAAGGAAATAATGTATCTTGTAAAAGTATTACGTAAGATAATTTTATGCTTACTTAAAACAATATTTTTAATAGCAATTTTATTTTTTATCTATTATCAATATATTAATTTATATCCTAATTCTAGTACGGCTAGTAATGTAAATAAAAAAAATATTTTATCTTTAAAAGTTGGTATGCATGAAAATGAAATTAAACAAATTATGGGGGAACCACTAGAATATAAGTTAGAAGTATTAAGCAAATCAGATGATTTATATACAGGTGTGTCATTACCAGAAGATTTGTACTTTTATAAAAATTTAATCTATGGTAGAAATGGTACATTTGATTCAGGAGCATCAATTTATGTTAGAGTGCAAAATGAAAAACTTACAGATGTTTTTATAGAAGTTAATGATGTTGGAATATATTCATGTACGGATAAAGAGTGTCAAAAAGTATTTCATAAATTATATTTTGATTGTTATATTCCAGATGAAAAAGGTAATACTTGTGCTTTAAATAAAAAATTAAAAATTCTAAAAGATAATATAACAAAAATCTAGGGGTTCGGTGATACTAATGCTTTCATTGAAGAAGCAAAAAATATGTTTACTGAATCGTTACGTGAAAAGATATATCTGTTCTTTCAATTTGGAAGTGGAAGGCTTCGCCTCCACCGTACGGGACTAAAGTCTCCGTTTCCTAAAAAGTATAAAATCCTTAACTTAATGGCATTGGAGGTGCCCTAGATACAAAAGGAACTATCAAAAATCTAAAACAAAATGGCTACCACATCTACGTAGCTGAAGTTACAGAAGATTCCACTCCCTTAGCCTCTGTAAAAGTAGTAGGTAAATGGGTACTACTCATGGGACACGAAGGCTCTGGGCTTAGCCAAGAAGTGTTAGAGCTCTGTGATGAAGTAGTCACTATAGAGATGATGGAATGGGTTAAGAGTTTTAATGTGGTTCTATAAATGATGTATTGGTTTAGGTATCAAAAGTTCTTTTTAACTATAATAACTAAGGCTCTAGTAAACTTTAAAGTTCTATTTTAAGATTTAAATTTCTAAGTAATAACAAGGTAAGGCTTTTTCGATATAATAAATTTAAAATATTTTAAGATAAAGAAGATTATATATGCAAGATAAGATAGCAATAATAGGTTTAGGGTATGTAGGTTTGCCGCTTGCTCATGCATTTTCGGAGAACTATAAAGTTGTAGGGTTAGATATTAATCAAGAGAGAATTGATGAACTTAAAAATGGTTTTGATAGGACTTTAGAACTAACTGAAGAACAAGTAAAAGAATCTCTTAAAAACGGCATGCAGTTTAGTGTTGATATTACGGATACTACAGATTGTAATATATATATTGTTACCGTCCCTACACCTATAGATAATGATAATCAACCAGATCTCACACCTCTGATTAAGTCATCTCACTCTGTAGGGAGAGTGCTTAAAAAAGATGATATTGTTATCTATGAATCAACAGTGTATCCTGGAGTGACAGATTGTAAGAAAGTACTTGGTTAATGACTAACTTTTTTGTACATGATTCATCATTTGTAGATGACCATGTAAGTATAGGTAATAATACCAAAATATGGCATTTTTCTCATATATTGTCTGACACAACTATTGGGAGTCATTGTTCTGTTGGACAAAATTGTGTAGTTGGCCCAAAAGTAAACATAGGCGATGGAGTAAAAGTCCAGAATAATGTTTCTATTTATGAGGGGATTGAGGTGGAAGATGATGTTTTTTTAGGTCCTTCAATGGTCTTTACTAATGTCATCAATCCCCGAGCATTTATACAGAGAAAAGATGAGTTTCTAAAAACTTTACTTAAGAAGGGGTGTTCTGTTGGGGCCAATGCTACTATAGGAGAGTATGCATTGATAGGTTCTGGGGCAGTTGTAAATAAAGATGTTAAACCTTATGCCGTGATGGTAGGAATCCCTGCCAATCAGATAGGTTGGATAGGTATTTCAGGAAATACTTTACATTTTGTAAATAATAGAGCAGAAGATGTATTTGCTCAATATGAAATAGTAGAAAATAGTGTAAAGGTGATGAATAAATAATGCAAATAGATTTCGCAAAATTACAGTATCAATATCAACAATATAAAACAGAAATAGATAAAGCGATACATCAAGTATTGGATAAATCAAACTATATTATGGGTGAAGAAGTTGCTCAACTTGAAGAAAATCTTCAAAACTTTACAGGTGCAAAATATGCTATCACTTGTGCTAGTGGTACAGATGCTTTATTGCTCTCTATGATGGCACTAGATATTAAACCAGGCGATGAGATTATCACAACTCCATTTACTTTTATAGCCACAGCAGAAACGATAGCCTTTTTAAAAGCAAAGCCAGTATTTGTAGATATAGATGAAAAAACTTATAACCTAGATCCAAGCAAGATAGAAGCGAAGATTACAGATAAAACAAAAGCTATCATGCCCGTAAGTTTATACGGACAACCTCCAAATTTGGATGCTATACAAGCCATAGCAGACAAACATAACCTAAAAGTTATCATAGATGGGGCACAGAGCTTTGGAAGTACCTACAAAGGCAAAACAGACTCTAACTTAGGAGATATATCAACTACAAGCTTTTTCCCTGCAAAACCACTTGGATGTTATGGTGATGGTGGAGCAGTCTTTACAAATGATGATGCTTTAGCAGAAAAGATGCGAAGTCTGAGAGTTCACGGACAGTCAAAAAGATATCATCATCAGTATATCGGCATGGGTGGACGGATGGATACTTTACAGTGTGCTGTGGTTGATGTAAAACTAAAACACTATAAAGAAGATTTAGCACTTCGTCAAGAAGTAGCAGAAAAATATACAAAAGTACTAGGCAGTAAGCAGTTGATCTTGCCATCTATAGCTCAAGAAGCTACTTCAGCTTGGGCTCAATATAGTGTACGAGTCAAAGATAGAGATAATCTTCAAGCCAAACTAAAAGAGCAAGGTATCCCAACAGCAGTTCATTATCCGATGCCACTTCACTTGCAAGAGTGTTTTGAGTATCTTGGATATAAAAGAGGTGATTTTCCAATCTCTGAGCTAGTCTCTAGTGAGATCATGTCATTACCTATGAACCCTTATGTGCGTGATGAAGAGATAGAGTATATAAGTGAGCAATTATAGATGAATAAACCCCTCATAAAGCTTATCAAACAAGGTGAAAGCCAAACTGTAGAGTTCAAAGTCTCTTTTCAGAAAGAAACCATTGAAACTGTAGTTGCTTTTGCCAATGCAAAGAGTGGTAAGATTTTTATAGGTATCGATGATAGTGGAGAAGTTTTAGGTGTAGAGTTAAAAAAAGAGACATTGCAAGATTGGATAAATCAGATAAAAATCAATACTAAACCATCTATCTTGGTTGATATAGAAGCTGTTGAGGTTGATGGTAAAGATATAGCTGTTGTTGATGTCAAAGAGTACCCTATAAAACCCATCGCATATAAAAGCAGATATTATAAACGGGTAAAAAACTCCAATCATCTCATGAGTCTAGATGAGATAGCAAATATGCACTTACAGACTATCAATGCTAGTTGGGATTATTATATCGATGAGCGACATGATTTTAGTGATATTTCCCAAGAAAATATAGACTACTTTATCGAAAAAGTGGAACAAAATCTAAACAAAAAGTTTACAGATGATCCATTGACGATTTTGAGAAAATATGAACTTATAAAAGAAGATAAACTAACTTTTGGTGCGTATCTTCTTTTTACTTCTAACAACTCAGCAATCACAGCTTTTGGGATAGGAAGGTTTAAAGACCCCATAACCATCATAGATAACATAGATATAAATACAAACCTTTTCAAGCAAGTTGAGATAGCTATAGAGTTTATAAAAAAGCATCTTATGACAGAGTTTATCATCACTGGAGAGCCACAAAGAACAGTAAAGTATGACTATCCACTAGAAGCTATCAGAGAGATAGTTATCAACATGATAGTACATCGAGATTATCGTGATAGTGGAAACTCTATCATAAAAATATTTGATGATAAGATAGAGTTTTTTAATCCTGGAAAACTTTATGATAGCCTAACTATAAAAGAGTTACTTAGTGGTGATTACTCATCAAGAGCAAGAAACAGAGCCATCGCTAGATCTTTTAAAGAAGCTGGTATCATAGAGAGATATGGCTCAGGTATAAAAAGAATCAAAGATGAGTGTAGAGAGCATGGAGTTATAGAGCCTATATTTGAAGAGTTTGCACATGGGTTTAGGGTTACGGTGTTTAAAGAGAAGTTAAAAACTACCCAAGAAACTACCCAAGAAACTACCCAAGAAACTAAAAAGTTATCTACAAGAGAAAAAATCATAGTAGAGTTAAAAAAAGATGCTACATTAACAAGAGATGAGTTATCCAATAAGATAGGAGTTAGTGCCAATGCTATCAAACAACACCTATCAAAACTAAAAGATGAAAATAGGATAAAAAGAGTGGGTAGTACAAAATCTGGCTATTGGGAGGTTTTGGATGATAAATAAACTAAAGCCGAAATCTGAATTTTATAGAAATATCTTAATCTTTTCAACAGCAACAACACAAATTTTTGGTGATAATCTTTTTGTTTCAATAAAGGGCAATGATTTAAATGATTGTAAAAGTGAAAAAACTTCTTGTAAAACTATTCAAAAATCTGTTAATCTAGCAAAAGCAGGTGATACTGTCTACATCAAAGCAGGGAACTATGGAAATGAAAAAGTTACTTTTCCTAATTCTGGCACAGCAGATAGACTTATCACATTAGAAGGATACAAAAATAAACCAGGTGATAAACCTATGTATTTAAATCCAACACCAAACATGGTGCTTGACCCATTGTTGATGCCTTTACTAGATGGAAATGATCTACTTAAAAGCACGGCATTTGGGTTGTATGGTAAAGAGTATATTCAAATCAGACACTTTCAAATTAAAAACTATAATAAAGGCATTTATTCTACAGGAGGAAGCAGGAAAAAGCCACTAGACGGTATACATTTTTCTTATATATATGCTCGTGAGTTTGGAAGCACTAGTGGTACATTTACACCAAAATCAGGTGGAGCCACAACTTCTGCAAATTGGGGATATGGGATAGCTCTATCTAAGAGCCATAAATATTCAAGTATTGAGCATTGTGTAGTGATAAATGCGGGAGGTGACTCTATATTGGCTTATGGGGATCACAATAAAATAAGAGATAATAAAGTCTTCGCTACTTGGTATGATGAAAAGGGACTTAAAAGAATTAATAATACTGATTATGATATTACTATCAGGGGAGACAATAATGTAGTTGATAATAACTATATTAAAACAGATATAACACTATATCACAGAGGTCATGGGATATCTATTTTAACAGATGAGAACGGCAATTGGACTCCATGTGTTGCTGTAGAATATGATACTGCTCAATACAATGTAGTAACTAACAATACTGTTGAAGGGGCAGGTACAGGACTTCAGCTTAGACATGATGTAGCAAATAATTTTTTTACAAATAATAGCATTATAAATACTATTTGCGGGATAGGTTTTACAGATGGGGCACATGATAATAATATAGCAAAAACTATTATACGGGGAGCTACCTATATGGTTTCATTTGTAGAAACTCCAGAAAATGGTAAAGATATTTTGTTTCCATCAATCTCTGATAATATGATAGATACTATTATCGCTGAAGATATTCATCATATGATAGATTTAAGTATTTTTGCCCCAAGTGAAAAATATTATTTAAACATACAAAATAATATCATCAAAAATCTAACTATAAAAAATGCAAAAAAATTATATGAAACAAATAAGCATAAATATAAAAAAAATATCATTAAAAATAATCAAATATTAAATGTAAAATTGATTAATGTGTCAGATAGTAGTTTACTATTAGGATTTAATATTGTAAATTTCGTACAAACTGATAGAGCGAACAGATGATTAGTAAACTAAAACCAAAATCAGAATTTACTCGCAATGTTCTAACCCTTATGACAGGAACGACTATCGCTCAAGCTATACCTATAGCTATAAGTCCTATCTTGACACGGATCTATACCCCAGAGGATTTTGGTGTGTTTGCATTATATACAAGTACGGCATATATATTAGCTATTGCAGCGACAGGTCGATATGAACTTGCTATCATGCTTCCCAAAAAAGAAGAAGATGCTGTTAATATAATGGTTTTGTCTATCATGATATCTTTTTTGGTAAGTTTTATAGCATTGTTAATAGTTTGGTTTTTCAATGAACAGATTACTTCATTGGTAGGAAATAAAGAGATATCAAACTGGCTTTATTTTATCCCATTGACTGTACTATTTACAGGGCTATATCAAGTTCTGAACTATTGGGTTAATAGAAAAAAACAGTATAAAAGATTGGCGATAAGCAAAGTAGCACAAAACATTGGTCTTGGATCGGTCAATATAGGAATGGGATATGGTGGTGTTGGTGCAGGAGGATTGATACTTGGACCGGTTGTTGGTCAAGGGGTAGCTATAACAATGCTATCAAAGATGGTATGGAAAGAAGATTCTAAGCTATTAAAATATGTCAGCAAAGAAAAAATCTATACGCTAATAAAAAAATATAAAAATCAACCTCTTTTAAATCTTCCAAATGCGATCATAGACGGGTTTAGACTCTCAGGGATTAACATACTTATAGCAAAGTTTTTTACAGCATCTGTATTAGGTCAGTTTTCACTAGCATGGAAGATGATACAAGCACCAATGTCTTTAGTAGGGGCTTCACTATCTCAAGTATTTTTTCAGAAAGTTTCACATTCTGCTAGGTCAGATTTGTATCCTATAGTAAAAAAGTTTATTGTAAAAGCTATCATGGTAGCTGCTCCTATATTTTTAGTTATTTTTATATTTGCTGAAGATATTTTTATATTTGCTTTTGGGGAAAACTGGAAGATGGCAGGTGTTTCAGCATCTATCATGACACCTTGGTTATTTTTAAACTTTATTACCTCTCCTTTGTCAAGTATATTTTTGGTACTAAATAGACAAAGTATCATCTTGATTTTTTCTATTTTGTATATGGTTATACCTCTTGGTATTATCTACCTTTTCAATGATTTAGGATATACTAATATTTTAAAATGGGTTACATTTAGTATGAGCCTTATGTTGATTGTATTTATTATAATGGTTTTATATCTTACAAAAAAGGAAAATAAATGAAAAAAGTCATTTTAATAACAAACTATTTTCCATATGCAGAAGCTGAACCATTTTTGGAGACGGAAATAAAGTATTATCAAGATATCGATTTAACTATTATGCCACTTTTTGTATCTGATAAGATGAGAAAGGTAGATAGTTCTATCAAAATAGATAACTTTTTAGTATCCAATATACATAGAGATTTAAAACATGGATTATATTATCTATTAAAATCCAGTATAAGCTCAATTTTTTATAAAGAGCTATTGAGCCATACTCCATGGAATTATCAAAAAATAAAAAGATTTTTTAGGTCAATGATAAAATATCAAAATGCTTATGATTCTTTTGATAGCTATTTTAAAGATAAGGAAGATGTAAATAATATGGTTATTTATACTTACTGGAATACAGAAATCACATATGCATTGCAAAGTTTAAAAGAAAAGTACAACTATAGGTTGATTAGCAGAATTCACGGTGCAGATATGTATAAAGAGAGACAAACTTTTCATTATATGCCTTTAAAAAGATTATTGACTAAAAATATCGATAAAATTTATACAATAACACCTAGTGCAAATGAATATTTGCAAGATGTATATGGCTTTGATTTGGTTATTTTAGAAACTAGTAGGTTAGGTGTCAATGACAACAAAATAGTATCAGTACCTTCTGTGCAAAACCATTTACATATAGTTTCATGTTCGGGTATGGTAGAAGTAAAAAAAGTTGATAAAATGATTAAAGCCTTATCAATACTAGCAAAAAACAATCTAACAATGAGTTATACTTGGACACACATAGGGAATGGAACTTTATATGATACTTTATTGAATCTAGCAAATGAAAAATTAGGAAGTTTGCAAAATATAAAGTTTGTATTTAAAGGATATATGGAAAATCATGAAGTATATGAGTTTTATAAAAAATACCAAGTTGATGTTTTTATCAATGTAAGTGAATCAGAAGGTGTTCCTGTGTCTATCATGGAAGCGATGAGTTGTCATATACCGATAGTAGCTCCTGAGGTTGGTGGGATTTCCGATATGATTATAGATGGAGAAAATGGTTATCTGTTGAGTAGTAAATGTGAAATAGGTGAGATAGTGAATGCTTTAAAAAATGAAGAGTTTCATAAGAGTAAAAAGGTTAGAGATAGAGCTTATAAAGTATTCTTAGAGAAATATAATGCAAAGAAAAACTATGAAGAGTTTGTAGAGAAAATAACAAAAAAAGATACATATGACAGTTAAGAATTTACTTGATAAACCCAAAAAACTATTGTTGTTTATATTTTTACTATATGCGATAGTACCTTATGAAACAGTTAGTAATCCATTGTTGTCGTATGTATTTCACCTGATATTTATAGTATTTGTTGGTATATTTGCATTGTACACAGGTAACTTTAAAATAAAAATGAATCAGTTTGCAAAGTTTACTATGTTTTTTTTAATATGTTTCATAGCGATTAATTCTGTAGTAAGTTATGGTTTAAATGAGTTTTTATTATTTCTTTCTATAGTTTTTGGCTCCATAGTAGCTAGTACCATATATAATAATAGAAATTTTTATAATTTATTTGTAAGTGCATTTAAATGGCTAATTGTATTTTCAATATCGATGCTTTTTTTGCAATTGATTGTTTTAGATACTACTGGTAAAGTTTTACATATTCATGAGATGTTTTTTCCATTTAGTGAAGCAAGGATAGGTGTTTTTGGTCTTTTAAACAGGCTGGGAGGTGTATATCTAGAACCTGGAACTTACTCAAACTGGATGCATCTATTTTTGGTTATATATATGGTGCTTAGCGAAAATATCAACAGACCCATATTTTATATTGGAGCTATATCTATGATACTCACCCTCTCTGCTTATGGTGTGATAATAGGTATTTATCTTTTAATGGTTTTGTTGTTGTCAAAGATTAAACACTCTTCATTAAAAAAGAAGTTTTCAACTTTATTATTGTTAATGATTGTTAGTTTCTTTTCTATCGGGTATATAGGGGATAGTACAGCCGTAAAACTTGTGAGTGCAAAAATGGATTCAAGTAGTGATGGTTCAGCAAATCTAAGAAAACAAGCCTATGAAAGATATATAGAAAATATAGAGGACTATTTTATAGTGGGTGAAGGCTTTAGCAATAAATTTGGAGAAGGGATTGCATCTATTCAGGATGCAGGGTTACTTTTAAATATGTCGGTAGCTCTAGGTATATTGTTTAGTATAATATTTATTATGATATATACATATGCGTTTTTAAAGAAGAATAATATGGAAATACTTTTTGCTTCTTTGCCGATATTTATAAGTAAAATATATTATTATGAATTTAGTTTTTGGTTGTTATTTTTTCTTTTGATTCTTAAGAATAAACAATTTTTAACTTATAAAAAATATTAAAAGAGAAAATATTGAAAATACTATATATACAACATGTATCGGTTCTAGGTGGATCATCAAGAAGTTTACTAGAATTAATTAGTAAGTTACCAACGGATATAGATATATCAGTTTTATGTCCAAAAGGAGAATATGCTGATTTTTTAATAAATCAAGGTATCAAAGTAGATACACTCATTGGTATGCCACAGTTTGATAATGGACGAATTTCTCTATATAAAGGTTTTCGTTGGTTAATATTATTACGAGAATTTTTTTATTTACCATTTTTATTTTTTAAAATGCTTGAACTTAAAAAAGAAAATTATGATATTGTACATATCAATGAGATTACACAAGTGTATAGTTTGATTTTCGCAAAAAAAATTTTGAAATCCAAAATAGTATTACATACAAGAATCATGATGTCAACAAAAAAAAATCTTAGATATAAAGTTTTACTACATATCTATAAAAGATATGCAGAACAAATAATAGCGATAGATGAAACTGTAAAAAGTACACTTGATGATTCTCTTAATGTGGAAGTTATACACAATGGGATGAGTATTGAAAATATACATATTACAAAGAAGAAAAGAGATAAATTTACAGTTGGAATAGTTGCTAATTTTCAAAGATATAAAGGGATATTAGAATTTATAAATGCAGCAAATATATGTATAAATGAAAAAAACCTCAACATAAACTTTCTTGTGTTTGGAGCAGAGTATAATAATATTAAAAGCTTTAAAGAAAAGGTGTTCCAATATTTTGGCTTCAGAGAAAATTTAGAAAAAATTATAAAAGACAAACTATCTAAATATTCTTTAGGTGGGCACTTTAAGTTAATGGGATATGTCCATAAATCTGATGATATATATAATAATATTGATTTATTGACTTTTCCTTCTCATCTAAATGCAGTAGGTAGACCAGTGTTTGAAGCAGGGTTTTATAAGATACCTTCTATAGTGGCTATACGAGAACCTTTTGATGACACAATCATTGATGGGGTTACGGGTGTTTGTATAGAAGAACGGAGTGCTATAGATTTAGCCAATGCTATAGAAAAACTATATGATGATAGGGAATTGCTAAAAAAGATGGGAGAAAATGCTTATAAGCAAGCCCATACATTGTTCAATAGTAAAAATAATAGTCAAGAAGTTTATAAAATTTATGAAGATTTATTACTTACCGAGTTGGAATAAAATTTGCTATATTATAAAATATTAAATAAAGGTGAAATATGTTTAAAAATAAAACCCTCTTAATCACAGGAGGAACAGGTTCTTTTGGTAATGCTGTTCTACGTCGCTTTCTAGATACAGATATTAAAGAGATTCGTATCTTCTCCAGAGATGAGAAAAAACAAGATGATATGCGTAAACAGTACAACAATGACAAGTTAAAGTTCTACCTTGGTGATGTACGTGATGAAAACTCCATAAAAGATGCCATGCGTGGTGTAGACTTTGTTTTTCATGCAGCAGCACTTAAACAAGTGCCTTCATGTGAGTTTTACCCAATGCAAGCAGTGAAGACCAACGTCATCGGTACAGAGAATGTACTCTATGCAGCCATAGATGCCGGTGTTAAAAAAGTGATAGTCCTTAGTACAGATAAAGCAGTGTACCCCATAAATGCTATGGGTGTAAGTAAAGCGATGATGGAACGTGTAGCCGTAGCAAAGTCTCGGAACCTAAATGATGATGATACTATGATAGCTGTAACACGGTATGGTAATGTGATGGCATCACGTGGCTCTGTGATACCATTGTTCATAGACCAAGTAAGAAAAGGAAAAGAGATAACCATAACAGACCCTGCCATGACACGTTTTATGATGAGTCTTGACCAAGCAGTAGAGCTTGTACTATTTGCATTTAAAAATGGGCATAATGGTGATATCTTTGTACAAAAAGCCCCTGCTGGAACTATAAAACTTTTAGCAAATACTCTGATAAAGATGTTAGGAAAGCCGGAACATCCTATACGTATCATAGGAACACGACATGGTGAAAAGCTATATGAAGCATTGCTTACTCGTGAAGAGATGGTGCATGCTGAAGATATGGGGAACTACTATAGAATCCCGGCAGATACTAGGGACTTAAACTATAACAAATTTGTTGAAGAAGGCGAAACAGTAGTGACACAAGCAGATGAATATCACTCTCACAACACACATCAACTCAATGAAGAAGAGCTTAAATCAATGCTCTTAGACTTACTTGAAATACAAGATGAACTAAAAGAGTTTGGTGTCATTTAGATGAATGTACTTGTAACAGGAAGTAATGGCTTCATAGGAAAGAATCTTCTTGAAAGACTTAGCCGCATAGAAGATATAAACGTTAGTACTTTTTCCAGAGAAGATGCTCTTGAAAGTCTTGAAAAAAAAGTTTTTGATGCAGACTTTATTTTTCACCTTGCTGGCATTAACCGTCCGGAGAATCCAGAAGAGTTTTACGAGGGGAATCGTGATTTAACACAGCATATTGTTTCTGTTGCAAAAAAAAGCCCTAAACACATACCTATTTTGATGACATCATCAACACAAGTCGAACGTGACAATGACTATGGCAAGAGTAAAAGGGAAGGAGAAGAGGCACTTGAAGCGTATGCTAAAGAGAGTGACTCTATTGTGTACATCTATAGGTTGCCAAACGTTTTTGGAAAATGGTCTAAGCCTAACTATAATACAGTCATTGCTACATGGTGCCACAATGTTACAAGAGAAGTACCTTTACAAGTCAATGATGAAAGTGTTGAACTGATACTTGTATATATTGATGATGTCGTTAACCAATTTGTAAAACATTTGGATGAAAATGGGCAAGAAGGTATAGTATTTGGTCAAGTTTCTCCTGTATACAAAAAGACACTGGGTGAGATTAGAGACCTTTTACTTTCCTTTAAAGAGAGCCGTACTGAACTGACTGTACCACATGTGGGAAGAGGATTTGAACGAGCCTTATATGCCACGTACTTAAGCTTTTTCCCAACAGATAAATTTTCTTACGAACTTAAAGGTCATAAAGATGATCGTGGAACATTCTACGAATTTGTAAAGACACTCGACAGTGGACAGTTTTCCATCTCTACGACTGTACCAGGCATTACGCGTGGAAATCACTACCATAACACTAAAAACGAAAAGTTTCTTGTTATAAAAGGTGAAGCGAGCATCAAACATAGACAAATCCATGGGGATGACATCATCGAATATAAAGTCAGTGACAAGAAGATGGAAGTTGTCGAGATGATACCAGGGTACACACATGACATTACAAATATAGGTAACGATGAAATGGTATTATTACTTTGGGCAAATGAGAGCTTTGATAGAGAAAACCCAGATACAAATTTTTTAAAGGTATAATTGTAAAATGATAAAGAAACTAAAAGTAATGACAGTTGTAGGTACAAGACCTGAAATCATACGACTTGCCGCAGTGATGAAAAAGCTAGATGCCTCTGAAGCCATAGAACAAATTATTGTCCATACAGGTCAAAACTATGATTATGAGCTTAATGAAGTATTTTTTAAAGACTTTGGTCTTAGAAAACCTGATTATTTTTTAAATGCTGCTTTGGGAAATGCGGCTGAGACCATAGGAAATATCATCATTAAAGTTGATCCTATCTTAGAAGAAGTACAGCCAGATGCCTTTTTAGTTTTGGGCGATACAAATAGTTGTCTCTGTGCTATACCTGCTAAAAAAAGGCAGATTCCTATTTTTCATATGGAAGCAGGAAATCGTTGTTTTGACCAAAGAGTACCTGAAGAGACAAATAGGAAGATCGTTGACCATATAGCTGACATTAACATGACTTACAGTGACATCGCCAGAGAGTATCTTCTTCGTGAAGGTCTGCCTGCTGACCGTATTATTAAAACCGGTAGTCCCATCTATGAAGTGGTGCACAGTAAGTTAGATGATATTAAGGCTTCAAACATTGTAAGTGAACTCTCTTTAGAAAAAGGAAAATACTTTTTAGTCTCAGCACACAGAGAAGAAAATATCGGGTCGAATAGAACCTTTGATGCTTTGGTGGAAACATTAAATGCTATGGCAGAGATGTACAAGATGCCGATTATTATTTCAACACATCCTCGAACACGTAATAAAATAGAAGAGAAAGAAGTTACTTTTAATCCTTTGATTAAACTCATGAAGCCTATGGGCTTTAATGACTATGTTAAGTTACAGATGGATGCCAAAGTAGTTCTAAGTGATAGTGGAACTATCTCGGAAGAGTCTTCAATATTGAAATTCCCTGCATTGAACATACGTGAAGCACATGAGCGTCCTGAAGCCATGGAAGAAGCTTCTGTGATGATGGTTGGTCTTGGGAAAGAACGTATCTTGCAAGGGCTAAAGATTCTTGAATCTCAGGAATTAGATACTTTAAGACCTGTCGCAGATTATAGTATGCCAAATGTTTCAGATAAAGTATTGCGTATCATTCTTTCTTATACAGACTATATTAATCGTACAATTTGGAAAAAATAAGTTTAATGCGTATCTGTCTAATTATTGATGACTACATGCCAGATAGTATAAAAGTGGGTGCAAAAATGATGCATGAACTTGCTTGTGAACTTAAAATACAAGGACACGATATCACAGTTGTAACGCCATCACCTAATCTTTCAAGTAAAGTAAAGATAGATTTATTAGATGGTATTACAGTTTGTAGATTTAAAAGTGGTGAAATTAAAAATATAGGAAAGATAAAGAGAGCTATTAATGAAACATTGCTTTCTCGTCATGCTTGGAAAAGTTTAAATCCTTATTTTAAAGAAAACCCTCATGATTTGGTTGTTTATTATTCTCCTACAATTTTTTGGGGTGGCTTGGTAGCACGTCTTAAAAGGCTTTGGAATGCACCTAGCTACCTCATATTAAGAGATTTATTTCCTCAATGGGCTATTGATCAAGATTTAATACAAGAAGGCACAAAGATAGAAAAATACTTTCGTTACTTTGAAAAAAAGAATTATGATAATGCAGATACTATTGGTCTTATGTCTCAAAAGAATCTAGAATATTTTAGAGATACCATGAAAGTAAATACAAAGATTGAAGTACTTTATAATTGGGCATCTAATACCCCTGTTATATCTCAGGGAAAGTACAGAAAAGAACTAGGACTTGAAAAAAAAGTAGTTTACTTTTATGGTGGAAACATAGGGCATGCACAAGATATGATGAATATTGTACGTTTAGCAAAAAATATGCAGAATGAAGAGAGAGCACATTTTGTACTTGTAGGTGCAGGAGATGAAGTTGAACTTGTACGTGATGCTATAGTGAAAGAAAAAATACAGAATATAACTTTGCTTCCTTCCGTAACACAAGATGAATTTAAACAGATGCTTGTAGCGTTTGATGTAGGACTCTTTACTTTGCATAAAAATCATAGTACACACAACTTTCCTGGTAAATTACTTGGCTATATGGTACAAAAACTTCCAATACTAGGCAGTGTGAATGAAGGTAATGATCTTAAAAAGATTATTGAAGATGCAGATGCTGGGCTAATAACAGTTAATGGTGAAGATGAACTTTTATATCAAAATGCATTGAAGTTACTAGATGACGTATATAGAAAAGAGATTGGAGAGAATACTAATATATTACTTGAAAATACTTTCTCTGTAAAAAAAGTTGCTAATCAAATATTGAAAATATCTTAAAGATTATTTAACATTTTTTATTCAATCTCTTAATTACCTCGTATAATACAAATGAGAGTTTGTTAGGTGTAGTATATCGGATGTCACCGAAGCGATTATGATTATAAATCATAGTTAGCTTGAGTGGTAACAAAATCGGCTGAGGCTAGATTGTATTTTACGAGGTCAAGTTATGTGTAGTGAATGCTATAAGAAATCACACAAGGGTAAGCCCTTGTGCTAACGCGCTCTCTAAATTACTTTAAAGGCTTTCAATATGTATTCTATCGGATTAGATATATCTAAGTCAAGTGTAAATGTACATATGCCACTAGGTGCATTAGATTTAGAAATAGAAAACTCTCTTAAATCATTCAAATCACTTTATTCTAAACTTAAAAAACTTTACAAAAAAGAGTGGTCTCCACCTGGTCCCCTTTTTCTTTCATTTCAGATTTAAATTTTGGAATCCTTTATCGTTAATTTAATGTATAAGTAAATTATGAGTTTAAGATGCTAAAATATAATGTGCTACATAATCTTTAGAAGCTGGTCTAAATGCTGGGGGGAGCATATTAGTTAAGTTATTATTTGTAGTTTTTATAGCAATTTAGAATATTACAATTATACTTTATCTTTAACTAAAGTATTATTAACTTAAAAAATAAGTAAAGTATTCTAAAACTTTTGAATACTTCTTACTATAATTATTAAAAGGGAAAATAATGAAAATCAAAATATTGATTATACTATTTCTACTTTATGTTGGAATAGGATATGCGGGAGATAGCAACTTAGATACAGATTATGTTTCAGGTACATTTATTCAATTAAATAATGATACTTCTCAAAAAAGTAGAGCTGAATGGAATGTAATATTAGAAGACATGAATGAAATTGGTATCGATACTATTATTATTCAATATAGTGCATACAATCAAGTAAGTTTTTTTGATACAGGAAGTTCAGAATATACACTTTCTGTAAATAATAAAAACCCTATTGAATTAATTTTAGATAAAGCAGATGAGCTAGAAATGAATGTATTTCTTGGTTTAGATTTAGACGAAAGTTTTAAAGTTAGTTATAATTCTACTCTAAATAAATTTGAATTTAACTATAGTCTTGATGATATGATTAGAAAAAGCAAATCTATGCTATTGAAGCTTTATAAAACCTATAAACTAGATTCAATACATGATTCATTAATAGGTTGGTACTTTCCACTAGAATTTAATGATGCAAATGTTATACGATCAGGACATAAAAAGTTTCGTGATGACGCTGTGGAATATTATGCTACTTTATCAAAATTTGCACATGAAAATACAGATTTCGAAACGATGATATCTCCTTATTTTGCACACTCTTTATCATTTACTAGTGATGAACCAAGAAATATTAAAAAATATGCTCAATGGTGGTATGATATCCTTGATGATCCCTATGATCCAGAGGATACGTTTATTGATATTGATATTGTTGCACATCAAGATAGTGTAGGAGTTGGACATATCTCTTGTAAAGAAGCAAAAAAGTTTTTTAAAAAAATAAAATCATCTTTTAAAAAAAATGATGTTCAGTTTTGGTCAAATAATGAATCATTTAAAGTTACTTCAAATAGATATGTTTCTACTACTTTTAAACAATTTAAAAAGCAAATTCATGCTACATCAAAATATGTACAAAAAAGTATATTTTTTGAGTTCTCTACCTATATGAAAAATCATAATACTCTTTATAATAAGTATAAAGAGTATTATGAGGCCTGGTAAAAGAGTTTGTTTTTAAATCTAGTCGGGAATAATTCCCCTTTTATGCTGGTTTTTACTGTAGAGTTTGGAGCCTCGTATCCCTTTTTTATCTTTTTCCCATATCCTACTTCATTGGAAGCAAAAAAATGTAGGGGGCGATTGCCATCGCAGCAATAAAATCATGAAAATGATAAGAAATTTAAATAAATATAATAAAGCCTTACGGCGAAAGTGAGAGAATATTCAAGTTACCCTATGTGGTGGAATAGCAATTCCACCCTACAGGACTTAATGAGTC
>Ga0256827_10000977_pt1 | contig 18072 bp, 16 predicted proteins | sample CV84metaG_FD_185977 | JGI IMG/M metagenome (GOLD analysis project Ga0256827, IMG submission 185977) | Hydrothermal vent microbial communities from East Pacific Rise, Pacific Ocean - CV84 | ecosystem: Environmental > Aquatic > Marine > Hydrothermal vents | place: Pacific Ocean: East Pacific Rise... | reverse complement strand
ATTGGGATTTCCACTATGTATAGAAGATTTCTATTGCATAAAATAGCAAAGAGTAGCTAAAATATTGAGAATAGCTTTTTTTGAAAGAAAAATAAATAAAGAAATATTGAATAAATTATTAATAAAACAAACAAATATATCAATGGGTTGACATATTTGTAATAAAATATTATCTTTGCATTGATAATATTTAAGATATGGAAACTTTAAAACAGAAATTTTATAATAAGTATGCACAAACACAATTAGAAACAGTGCGTAATTTTACAAATTCAATTGATTGGACTAATAGGTTTATTGGAATAAAAGGTAGTAGAGGAGTTGGTAAAACAACTATGATTTTACAATATTTAAAACAAAACTACCAACCAAATAATACTGTTTTATATGTTAGTCTAGATGATTTGTATTTTTCAGAAAACAATCTTTATAATTTAGCCGATAACTTTTACAAAAAAGGAGGTGAGTTATTAGCATTAGACGAGGTGCATAGGTACAATAATTGGGCTCTTGAATTAAAAAATATTTATGATGATATGCCTAATTTAAAAGTGATTTTTACAGGTTCATCATTATTACATCTACAAAAAGCAAAAGCAGATTTAAGTAGAAGAGCAGTAATGTATCAAATGCCAGGATTATCATTTAGAGAGTTTTTGTCTTTTGAAACAGATATTAGTTTTAACACCTATACATTACAAGAAATAATAGATAATCATATACAAATTTCAATTGATGTTGTATCAAAATTAAAGCCATTAGCACATTTTGGTAAATATTTAGATTATGGATATTATCCATTTTATTGTGATAATTTGAAATCATTTCATAGTAAGTTAGATGAGATAATTTTAACTATTTTAGAAATTGATATCCCTCAATTTTCATTAATGCAAATTGGGAATATAATTTACTTAAAAAAATTACTTTCAATAATTAGTAATTCTGTTCCATTTAAACCAAATATGAAATCCTTAAGTGAACGAACGGGTATCAGTTTAAATACAATGAAGTTATATCTTAAATTATTAAATGATGCTGATTTGTTACAAATGTTATATGTTCAAAATAAAGGAATTAATAGTTTAAATAAACCAGAAAAAATATATTTAGATAACCCAAACTTGATGAATAATCAAGGAAGAGATAATGTTAATATTGGAAATATTAGAGAAACATTCTTCTACAATCAACTTAAAAGTAAATATATAATAAATGCTTCAAAACAATCAGATTTTACTGTTGAAAATAAATATACCTTTGAGATTGGCGGAAAGAATAAAAAGCGAAAACAAATAGAAGGAATAGAAAACTCATATGTAGTTAAAGATAATATTGAAATAGGTTCAGATAATATTATACCTCTATGGTTATTTGGATTTTTGTATTAGTATATCTTTTGCAGGAAAGAAATACCACCGGTTCGGGTGTAAGTGGTAGTGGGGTCTGGGCGAACGAAGTTCTTTCCTGTCTTTAAGACAAGAAAAAACAAATTATTTAAACAGGTTCAAGTTCTTCAACCTTGCTAAAATCAAGTAAAACTACCTTAAGCTATCACTTAATTTTCTTTAATTTCATTTCTACCCTTACTTGAACTATGAATATACTCCATACTCATTTTTATATCAGAATACCCCATAAAATCTTTAATTAAATATGGGTCTCCTGTTTTTCCAGCAAGTAACAAACCAAAAGTATGGATCATATCAAAAACTTGTAGGATTGTAAAAATTAAGCAAAAATTTTAGTTAAGCTAAAAAGAAAAAAAGGGATATCTCTTACTCCTCTAAATTGAGCTCTAAATAGGGTCTGCTGAGAAACGCATAACAAATTATTATTAAGTCACTTAAACTAAAATACGCTATTGTAAGTGCAAACTTTTTAAAACATATGTGCTTATAAGTTTGCATTTACAAATATTAAAATTATAGTTTTATGCTTGCTCTGAGGCACATCATATTTTTATCTTCTTCAATTTGAGGTATGTATATACATCTGCATTTCAGAATATAAAAATCTAATACACCTCAGAGCTTTTCAGCAGACCCTAAATAGTTGGCAAACATTAAAAAACCAACCTTGTAAAAGATTGGTTTAATAAGACTTAATAAAATACTCTGTGGAGTTGGAGGGACTTGAACCCTCGTCCAAACAAGTAACAAACCTGCTTTCTACATGCTTAGTTCGTATTTAATTTTCGAGAAAAAGCCGGCTACAAACCACCAATCTTTAACCTTAGCATCTAAATTTCGCTGTAAAACCGATGCGTTTTTTACAACTAGTTTATCTTTATGAGCATCTCAAAAGCTTTTAGTTTATAAACATTGTCCCAAAAGCGAGATGTCTTGTTCCAAGACCTAGTCAAGGAATTAAGCGTAATCTACTAAACTTCGATTATGCAGCAAGAGCAAAATTGTTTTCGCCAATTAAAATTTGTGTAATCTAGTTTAACGGGATTTATTACATTGCCCGACATGCTTACAAATCCATTATCCTTGCAGTCAAAACCAAGTCAACCCCAAGTTGTAATGAATAAAGAATTGCAAAGGTACAAAAAATGAAGAAAAAACACTACTTTTAGGTAAAAAATATGTACTTTTAGGCACTTTTTCACAAAAATTAATAAAAATGGGTAAGAATTTGAAAGTAGGGATTTTAAGAGAAACAAAAAATCCGCCAGATAGAAGAGTTGCTGTTGGACCAGAGCAAGCAGTAGAATTAATTAAAAAATTTCCTAATCTTGAGTTATTTATTCAAACATCAAACAACAGATGTTTTAAAGACGAAGAATATCAAGCAAAGGGATTAAATCTTGTTGATGACATTAGCGATTGTGATATTCTTATAGGAGTGAAAGAAGTAGCAAAAGACAAATTAATACCAAATAAAAAATATTTGTTTTTTTCGCATACAGCAAAAAAGCAGTCATATAACCGTGATTTGTTAAATAAACTTTTAGCATTAAAAATACAAATGATAGATCATGAGTATTTAACCGATAAAAACCATATAAGGCTAGTTGCTTTTGGGCGTTGGGCAGGGCTTGTAGGAGCTTATAACGGATTAATCGCTTATGGAGAAAAACATAATTTGTATAAAATAAAACGTGCAAAAGATTGTTTCGATTTGGGCGAATTGAACGAAGAAATTAAGAAAGTAAAACTACCGGCAATTAAAATATTAATAACCGGTGGTGGTAGAGTAGCCCACGGGGCAATAGAAACACTGTCTCAAATAGCAGACATAAAAAAAGTAAGTTATGCCGATTTTTTAAATAAAACATTTAGTTATCCTGTATATTGCCAAATTGACCCATGGAATTATACAAAAAGAAAAGACGGTAGCGAATTTAATCTTCAGCATTTTTTCGATCATCCTTACGAGTATGAATCTACATTTTTACCTTACACCAAAGTAACCGATTTTTTCATTCCTTGTCATTTCTGGGATCAGCGTTCGCCTGTGTTTATGACTAAAGAAGACATGAAAGCTAAAGATTTTAAAATTAACGTAATTGCCGATGTAAGTTGCGATATTGCAGGTCCAATACCATCAACAATAAAACCATCAACAATTGCCGAACCACTTTATGGATACAACCCAAAAACAGGCGAAGAAACTAATGCTTTTGCAGATGAGGCAATAACAGTTATGGCTGTTGATAATCTACCAGGAGAATTACCACGTAATGCTTCGGTTGATTTTGGAACAGGTTTGGTAGAAAAAGTTTTTCCTTCGCTTTTTGGCGAAGATACCGATGGTATTATTAAACGTGCTTCAATTACAACATTAGAAGGTAAATTGTCAGATTTATTTTCTTATTTGCAAGATTTTGCAGATGGAAAAGAGTAAATTCTAAAAGATTAGATAGTAAGTTTTTTGCATAAAATGTATTTTTGCGGATATTTGATGTTTATAGAATATGAAAATATCGTTATTTGTATAGATTTTAAATAGCAATTTTAAATAAGTATTAGTATGAAAGCAATTTACAAATTTGGATTATTAATTATTACAAGTTTAATTATTTCCTCGGCAAGTTTTGCCCAAAGCGGAATTCAATTTCCTAAAAGTGATACATTATCAGTAAAAAAAGAATATCCTTATGTGTTGCCTATTTGGGGTCAAAAACTTACTGATAGAAATATTGAATTTCAGCTACCATTTGGATTAAATGTTAACTATGTATATAATCAGATGTCCTTAGAGCTAACACACTTTAGTATGAATTTTTATGATGGAAAAAATTTAGATGATATAATTAATCCTGAAACATTAAACTTTACTTCAACTATAGCAACAGCCCATGGTGTAAATTTTAGAGCAGATGCTTGGATACTTCCTTTTCTAAATATTTATGGGATATACTCACGAGGTAAAGGTTCTACGCAGGTTTCTTTTCAGCCACAAGTTATAGAATATAATTTAGGTCCAAATGGAAATATGAAAGAAATCAGAACTTTAGAAAATCCTATAGAGCTAGACCCTGTATATTTTACATCAAATACCGGAGGAGTAGGAATGACTACAGTTTACGGGTGGAATAATTATTTTATTAGCATAGATGGTAATATGACATGGTCGGCAAGTGATTTACTTGAAGAAACTGTAACCTTTTTTGTTGGTTCGGCTCGTTTAGGCAGAAGAATTTCGTTTAAAAATGGAATGAAATTATCAGTTTATTTTGGTGCTATGTATCGTAATTTTGTTAATAAAGAAATGAATACTGGTTCTTTAGGTGTTCCTGAATTAGATGCAGGTATGATTAAAGCTGTTGATGCATTATTAGTAATAAACCAAAAACAAATCGATTTCTGGGAAGGGTTACCTGATGTTACACCTGGGAAAGATGAGAAATTAGATGAATTAAATCAAAGAAATGACAATCTTGTTGGAGCAAAAGATAGAATAAATAATTCTAATGCTATCAATTATTCAATAAAGAAAGAAATTATTGATAATTGGAGTACGCAAATTGGGTTTAATTATGAAATAACTCCAAACTTTATGTTTAGAGGTGAGTATGGATATAGAGCAGGTCAAAAATTCTTTATGACAGGTTTACAATATAGATTTGGTTTGTAAAACAACAAATATTATTAGTAACACTTTAAACTAGTTTTTTATACCTCTGAAGGTAAAACTCCAAAGTGCTTTTTAAAATCTTTGGCAAATTGCCCCATGTGCCAAAAGTGGTATTTTCCGGCAATAGCTGAAATGTTAATATTACTATCTTTTAGAGCAAACAGTTCGTTTTTTACTTTGTTTAATCTGTAAGATTTGATATATTCACTTGGGCTTACATTATATCTTTCTTTAAAAGCAGATAAAAGAGTTCTTTCGCTTACATTTGTTAATAAGCTAAGCTCTTTTACAGAAAAGATACTTTCGCTATTATTGTGTATAAAATCTATTGCTTCTTTCAAGGCATTATCTTTTACACTTTTAATTTTAATTGGTTTTTTAAATCTTGTAAGTTGTATATATTCAAGCAATTTGTAAATAATTTGATTAACTAATTCAGTATGTTTATTTGATGCAGTATCAGAAAAATTAGTATTTTTGATATGTTTAGTTAAAAAATATTTTGTTAAAGCATTAAATTCTTTTGCAAACTCTTTGCTCAAAAATAATTCTTGTTCTTTTTCGCCAAATACAACATCGCATTTGTAACAATCAATTTCTTGCAATTTTTCTTCTAATAAGTTATTTTCTATAGAAACTACAATTGCATCAAAATCGTTAAATGTAACAGCATCAATTTTGCAATTTTTAGGAAAAACTAATAATTCGTTACCTCCACTACCTTTATTAAACCAAATAAATTTTTCTTTATAATTTATTGGGATAACAAAGCTTCTGAAACCAATTGGTGTTAAACCTCTATGAACGAGTTTCCCTTGCAAAGTAATTCTACTTATGGCAAAAGTCTCATCGGTAAACATATTTAATTTTGCATTAAAATCTTTGTGGCTAAGTATATTATAGTCTAATTGCCAGTCCTTAACGCTTGCATTATAAACATCAAAATCTGTAAATGTTTGTTTTATTATTTGCATTATCAATAATTTAATTACAAAGATACAATTAATTTATAATTATTTTAAATAAAATCTATTTTTGCGGATTTTTGATGTGTCTAATAAAAAATAAACTCGTTATTTGTAGAAATTATAAATAATAAATTAAAAATTAAAATTATGAAAAAAGGATTAATTTCAGTAATTGTAATATTTTTTACAATAGGTGCATTTGCACAAACAACAAACGAAGTAGATTTAATACAAGCAGCTTTCGGTATCGAAAAAACAGAAATTGTAAACAATTTTGTTAAGCCTAGTGCAGAACAAAAAGAAGCATTCTTAAAAGTTTATAACGAATACGAAGTTAAGCGTAAAGAATTAGGTAAAACTAGAATTGAATTGTTAAATAAGTATGCAGAACAATGGGAAAACATGACCAACGAACAAGCTGATGCTTGGATGAAAGATGTTATGGCTTTAAGTATTAAACAAGATAAATTGATTAAAACTTATTATAATAAAGTTAAATCGGTAACAAATGCTAAACTTGCTACACAATTCTATCAAATTGAAGCATATATCTTAACAACAATTAGATATTCAATTTTAGAAACAATTCCGTTTGTTGACGAAAAAAAATAAATTATGAATATTAAAAACAAATTGAGTTCAGTATTAGCTATCGCAGCGATAGTTTTGCTTGCTAGTTGTTCGCAAAACGACCAAACTGGTGAAAATGGAGAGAATAAAGAAGCTCCAAAAGCAAAAGTTGAAATTGCAACTTATGGAAACACAACAGAAATTCCTGCTAATATTACAACACCAGATGTTGTAGAAACATCTATTGGTACTCTAAACTTTTTTGATGGTGTGCCAACAAAAGAAACAGCAGAATTAACTCAAGATTTCTTATTAAAAGCAAGAGGTGTTGATGCATTTTTAAAAGGAATTCCTGGTGCTTCGTTACAAGCACTTAGAAAAGGACCTGCAGCACTTGGTGTTGATGCAAATGGAAAAGTTGCTATTTTTGAAAAATTGATGGATTCTCATGCATTATTTTTAACTGCAAATACATCTACACTTTACATTTTTCCTTATGTTAACACAACAGACGGACCAGTTGTTGTAGAAGTTCCTCCTATGATGTTAGGTGCTTTTGACGATGCATGGTTTCGTTTTGTAAGCGATGTTGGATTAGCTGGACCTGACAAAGGTAAAGGTGGTAAATATCTTATATTACCTCCAGGTTACAACAAAGAAATTCCTGAAGGATATTTCGTAATTAGACCTCGTACATTTGCTACATGGTTATTTATGCGTGGAAATATTTCAAAAGGTATTGATGTTGCTGTAAAGAATGTAAAAGATCATTTGCAAGTATATCCTCTTTCTGAGGCTGCTGCACCAAAACCTGTTGAGTATGTAAATATGACAGGAAAACCTTTCAACACAATTCATCCAAATACTTTTGAGTTCTATGAGCATTTAAATGTTCTTATTCAAGAAGAATCTGACGAAATGTTAGATGATGAAACAAAAGGTTTATTTGCTTCTATTGGTATTAAAAAAGGAGAAGAGTTTAATCCAACCGAAAGAGAAAAAAGAATTCTTACTGATGCTGTTGCTATTGCTAATGCTGCTGCAAGATCAAATAACTACTACCCTACAGGCGATTTAAAAATGGTATATTTCTATAAAGATGTACCTACAGAATGGGTAATGGCTTATCCAGATAAGAATGTTTACTTTAATTATGAAAGTGGCTTTAATACAGATGCAAGAGTATTCTTCCATTATACGTATACAGCTGTAACTCCTTCAATGGCAACACCACACGAAGGTAGAGGCTCAGATTACTGTATTACATTTAAAGACTCAGAGCATAATGTATTTGATGGTTCTAAAACTTATAAAATTCATTTGCCACCAAATGTACCTGTTGCTGATTTTTGGGCATTGACTATCTACGATTCTCAAACTCGTTCAATGTTACAAACAGACCAGCCATATCCAACTGTTGGTAGTCATGACGAAGGATTTAAACAAAACGAAGATGGTTCTTACGATGTATATTTTGCACCAACTGCTCCTGAAGGATTTGAAAACAATTGGTTACAAACAATACCGGGAAAATCTTGGTTTGTTATATTAAGAATGTATGGCCCACTTAAGCCATTCATCGAAAAAACTTGGAGACCAAGTGAGATAGGACTGCTTAAATAAATATTTTTAGTTAGATTCTTAATTTTATAAAATGTTATCAGATTTAATAGTATTAATTTGATAACATTTTTTATTTTAGCCATAAATTTAAAAAATAAATTATGGAAAATAACGAAGCATTTTACAGACGTTCAATATACACAGCACTAAGAATAGGCTTTATAGCATTGCTGTTTGTTTGGTCTTTTGAAATAATAAAGCCATTTATTCTTCCTGTTTTATGGGGAATAATTATTGCAGTTGCAATATTTCCTCTTTTCGAGCGATTATCTAAAATATTAGGTAACAGAAAAAAACTAGCATCAATAATAATAACACTTGTTGCTCTTTCAATACTTGTTGTGCCATCAATATTTTTTGTAGACTCTACAATTGACGGGGTGCAACATGTTGCAAATCAAATGGAAAATGGATTGCTAAATATCCCCATGCCATCAGAAACAGTATCGTCGTGGCCAATAATTGGTAAACCTGTATTTGAAATTTGGCATCTAGCATCAACAAATTTAGAAGCATTAATAATAAAATTTGCACCACAACTAAAAGAATTTGCACCAAGTTTGTTGTCGGTAGCATCAAGTTTAGGCACAACAATATTAATGTTTATTATTTCTATTATAATTGCAGGAGCATTATTAACTAAAGCCGAAATGTCGGAAAAAGCAGCAAAATCAATATTTAATACTCTTATAGGAAAACAAGCTAATAATTTTGTAGAATTATCTACATCAATAATCAGAAGTGTTGTGCAAGGTGTGTTAGGTGTTGCTGCTATACAATCGCTTTTGGGAGCTTTAGGTATTTGGGCAATAGGAATACCTGCACCAGGTTTGTGGGCATTAATAATACTATTTGTTGCAATTCTACAACTTCCTGTTTTGTTAGTTATGGGGCCATTAGCAATTTATGTGTTTTCGGTTTCGGATACAACACCGGCAGTAATATTCTTAATTTGGAGCATTGTTGTAAGTGCAAGCGATGCGTTTTTAAAACCAATTTTCTTGGGCAGAGGCATCGATATTCCGATGTTAGCAATATTAATTGGAGCAATTGGTGGTATGATACTGTCAGGTATAATTGGGCTTTTTGTGGGAGCAGTTGTTCTTGCATTGAGTTATAAAATATTTCAAGCATTGTTAGTTGATGATGTTTTAGATAAACCTGAAATAGTAGAAAAAAATGAGATTATCTAAAATAAATATATTTATTTTAATAATAATCAGTGCATTTAAATCTTACTCACAAGATTTAGAACCTCGTTCATTATCTGTTTTGCCTATTGGAGGAAATTTTGCTATTGCATCTTATGGCTATTCAGAGGGTAATATATTGGTAGATAACGCATTGCCTATAGACAATCTGAATGCTAAACTTAATAATTTTGTTTTTGCTTATGCACGTAGTTTTAAGTTGTTTAATAAATTAGCAAAGTTTGATGTAATTGTTCCATACTCATTTGGAAAATTTTCTGGCGTAGTATATGATCTTGATTCATCAACATTAAAAAATGGATTTGCCGATCCTCTTGCTCGTTTGTCTATTGTATTAATAGGAGCAAAACCATTAAAAATAAGCGAATATGCAAATCAAATTGATAAAAAATTTAAACTTGGAATATCATTTAGAATTCGTCCTCCCTTAGGAAAATATGATAAAACTAAGTTTATTAATATAGGAGCAAACCGATGGGCATTTAAAACTACCATTGCTGGTTCTTATTCTTTCACAAAAAAAATAATTCTTGAAACTCATTTAAGTTCTTGGTTTTTTACCGAAAATAAAGAGTTTTTTAATGGGAATTCAATAAAACAAAAACCATTACTAAGTGCCCAATTTCATTTAACATACATATTTAAACAAGGAACTTGGCTTGCTGTTTCGTTTGGACAAAGTGGACAAGGCGAAACAATTGTGAACGGTATAGAAAAAGATGATTTACAACAAAATTCGAGGGTAGGCATTGCGTTTGCATATAAGGTAGCGAAACGCCATTCTCTAAAAATAGCAGCAACTAGCGGTGTTTCAACAAGATATGGAGCTAATTTCACAACAGTGCTTGTAGCTTATCAATTTATGTGGTTCGATAAAAACAGTATAAAAAAATAATGAAGCAGAAAATATTAATCATATTATTTATTATTATTTCAGTTTTTGCTTACAGTCAGAAAAAACAAAAATTGTTTATTGATACTCTCGATAATGCTTTTGATATAAGCTATTATATGTATAATTTGCACGGATTGTTACCAATTATTTCTCCAATAACAGAACCTGCCGTTGGCTTTGGTGCTACACTTGCTACAGTATATTTTATTCCTAAAAAGAAAAACGATTCAATTAGATTTCAAATGCCTGATATTGTTGCATTAGCAGGTGGATTAACAGGAAATAGAACTTGGTTTGCCGGTGCAGCATATTTAGGCTTTTGGAAACAAGATAGAATAAGATATAGAGGTGTTGGTGGTTATGGTGATATAAAACTTAAATACTATGGCAATGGAAGTGATTTTTTAAATAAAAATCCAATTAAATTTTCGTTAAATAGTACTTTCTTTTTGCAACAAGTTATGTTTAGAATATCAAATACAAGATTTATGCTTGGCGGAAAATATATATTTTCAAAATCGAATGTCACAATTTTCGATGATACAGATTCAAAATGGATTAAGCCAAAAGATATTTCCATTCAAAACTCAGGTTTTGGTGTAATTGCAGAATATGAAAACTACGATAATATATTATCACCAAATAAAGGTCTAAGAATGAATATAAACTATTTACAATTTGCCAACTTTTTGGGCAGCGATTTAAATTTTGGTAGATTAACCACATTTTTACACTATTATATCCCAATAATAAAAAATAAACTAATTAGTGGCTTTCGTTTAGAAACGCTATTTGCAACTGGAGATGCTCCTTTTTATACCAAACCTTTTGTGTATATGCGTGGTATTCCTGCAATGAGGTATCAAGGTAATATTACAACACTTTTAGAAACAGAACAACTCTTTTTAGTAAATAAACGATGGGGAATAGTGGGTTTTGGAGGTATAGCAACAACTTATAATGATAAAAATGAGGAGCAAATGCCAACAATTTGGAATTGTGGCGGAGGGTTTAGGTATTTAATAGCAAGACAACTCGGATTAAGAATGGGAATTGATCTAGCAAAAAGTAATGATGATTGGGGCATTTATATTATTTTTGGCAGTGCTTGGATAAAATAATTAATATTATTTATAATTAATGTAGATAAATGATTATTTTTGCGTATTGTTGATGTTTATATAATAGTTAAATAACGAATTTAGCATTTATTAAATTACCAGTCTCAAAAGTCTCGGGAAATTAAATATCCTATTAGGATTAATTAAATAACAAAAAAGTTTTATGAAAAAATTTATTTTAATTATCAGTTTGTTTTTTATAAGTATTACTTCTCAATCACAAGTCTTAATAACCTTGTTATTAGGTGATAAGCTAAACTCCGACGGTTTAGAATTTGGGCTTGTAGGTGGTGGTAATTGGTCAACAATATCTGGCTTTGAAACCAAAAAAAGTTTATCAACTTTTAATTTAGGTTTTTATTTCGATATAAGAATTAAAAATCAATGGGCTCTATATACTGGTGTATTAGTTAAATCAAACCTTGGTGTTAATGGTTTTACGCTCAATGATTTGAGTGTTCTTGATGCTGATATATATAAAAACATAGACAGTATAGATGTAGTTGGAACATATAGTCAACACATGAATTATTTTTTGGTTCCAATATTGTTAAGATATAAATTTAAAAACCATATTTATATAGAAGGAGGTACACAACTTGGCTTAATGTATAAATCGTGGGTTGAGTTTAATGCTGATATTGATGGCAGAGATGGAATATTAAAAGAATATAACAGAGAAGATTTAAATAAAATAGATGCTGGAGCTATGATTGGAATAGGTTATAAACTAATGAAAGGAACAGGCTGGACAATGGGTGTAAAATATTATTATGGGTTTGTTGATGTATATAAACATATATCAAATACAAAAAACAGCTCTCTGTTTTTGGAATTATGCATACCAATTGGAGCAGGCGAAAAACCTAATAAAAATTAAAATAATAATTTTATCTATTTTTGTTAATCAATGAAAAATATTATATTAATAATAAGTATCTGCTTCTCATTAAGTATTGTTGCCCAAAAAAATAACTATTGGTCAACAAGTTTTAATACCGAAGCATCACTTTTGGCAGGTGCTGTTGTTGGAGGTAATTCCGATTTAACATCAATTTATTATAATCCCGCCGGAATATCAGAAATTAAAGACATGAAACTATCATTAAATGCAAACTTATTCAATTATAGCATAGTTGATTATAAAAATGCTTTAGGTCCTGATGTTAATATTAAAGATTATTATTTTTTGGTAAAACCAAGATTTGTATCTTACCTATATCGCTCTAAGCGAGACACAAATCTTAGTTGGCAATTTGCTATATATAATAAATTATTAGACGATATAACTATTTATAACACAGTAAAGTACAACGATAACATCTTGTATAAAAATATAGAAGAAAGTTATAACGGAAATTTTGATATGAATAGCTATCTATATGATTATAGAGGAGGAATAGGAACTTCTTATATGTTTAATGATAGATTTTCGGCTGGCATTAGTCTAATAGGAATGATAAAAGGAATAGACTATTTAAAAGCAATTGATGTAAGTGTTTATCCGCAAGATATTTCCCCCAACGATACTAATTATTATTTTGCAAATTGGAACTATTACGAAAAAATATATATGTATGATGTTAGAATACTTGCCAGAATTGGGTTTAGATATAAATTTAATCAGATTCAAATAGGTTTAGTAACAACACTACCTTCTTTTAAATTATGGGGTAATTCAGACTCTAAACGAAGAATGTCTCAAAGCAATGTAAAAAACGATTCTATCTCATATCCAAATTATACAAAAATAGAATCATCTATATATCTAGAATCTCAAATGAAAGACCCATTTTCTGTGGCATTTGGAATAGTATATTCATCTAACGATAAAAAAAGTAAATTTTATTTTTCAACAGAATATTTTGCAGGAATTGATGAATATAAAATGATTGACGGAACAAAATCGGCAGAAGATGAAAATTTTGTTGGCTCCGATTTTTTAACACATTATTATGCAACAATTCCGGTAATTAATTTTGGCATTGGATACCAACATCTTTTTTCTAAAACTATTGAAGGTTTAATGGGTTTTAAAACAGATTTTGATGCAACAAAAATTATTGAAAAAGAATTAGTAGATAAAGAAATACCAATATCTTTAAATCAAAATCATTTAAACTTATATCATTTAACATCTGGTGTGAAAATGAATGTTAAAAAAGGTTCATTTATTATTGGGATAGAATATATTTTTGGATATGTTAAAAACCTTCCACAATATGCCAATTTTAAAGATGTAAATTATAATGGAAGTAAAGAACTTTTAGGTTTACAAGGGCAAATTAATGATGATATGAATATCGCGTATAATTCTTTTGGATTATATTTAGGTTTTTCTTTTGGATTTTAATAAAACAAAACATATATTTGCAATTTAAAATTAATTTAAATAAGAATAAATTATGAACAGGATTAAAAAGATTTTTATTGCTTCATTTCTTTTATTAGGTTTGACATCTTGTTATAAAGATGTTTCTACAACTTACGATGAAATGGATGTAACATTAACACTCTTTGATAAAGAGTTTAGCGAAAGAACAGATACAAATTTTCAAACATATAGAACTTTTGTAATTAGAGATTCTGTAGGTTTAATTAGCGATTATATTGACCAAGGAGGTTCTGAGTGGACAAATTTTTATAAGCCAAATGGAACATCTGATGAAATTAGAAGAGCAATAAAACAGAAGTTTATTGACCAAGGATATGTGCAAGTAGATTCAATTAAGAATGCAGATTTTGCAGTAAATTTAGTTGTTACCTTAGTACAAAATGATGTATATGTTGGAAACCCTGGGTATTGGTATGGATACCCCGGATATTATCCATATTGGGGTTGGGGATTTTATTGGAAATCAGGTGAATTAAAAACATCTGAAAATATGGATTATTATTACGATCCTTGGTATGGCTATTATCCTTGGTATGGCTATGGATATTCTTATTCGTATGAAAAAGCTAATATTATGGTAGAAATGATTGATGGTAAAAGTTTAGTAAAATATTACGAATTTCTTGAGGATCATCAAAATGATGATAATATCGCACCAGAAGATTACCCAATAATATATTATAGATGGCAAGCTTTCTTAAACGGAGTATTAGCTAATGATGCAACATACGGAAAAGATAGATTTGACAGAAGTGTTGAAGAAGCATTTACTCAATCACCTTACATTTATTCATCTAATAACTAAAAAATTATGAAAAAAATATATTTAATTATTTCAATAATAGTAATATCGTTTGGTGCATACTCGCAAGACGATGTTTACGTAAACAAACCTGATGGGTTTATAAGTTTTGGTTTTGCTCCAACTTGGGGAGTAGGTAATTTAGGCGATTTTGTTTCAAACGGAAGTTACCGTGGTTTCTTTTTTGAAGGAAAAAAGTTTATTTCTAATAATGTAGCTGTTGGTGGTTATCTAGGTTGGTCTGGCTTTTACGAAGTTAAAGACCGTGGAACTTTTAATTTTGAAGATGATCCAAGACTTAAATCAAGTGGTGCGATAACAGGAAATTTATCTAATTATTATTATAATTTTCCTATATTAGTTAGCTTTTCTTATTATCCTAAACCAGAATTCTGGATTAAACCTTTTGTAGCTTTAAATACAGGAACAGTTTACAACAAACTTGAAAGTTATATTGGAACTGTTGGTTTGGTAAGTGAAACTTGGCAGTTTCAAGTAGCACCAGAATTAGGTGTTTTTATCCCTTTCGGAAAAAATGCTGAAGGTGGAATACATATTGCCGGAAGATACAATTATATTACTTACCAAAAATATAGATTTAATGGCGTTCAATATATGCAATTGAATGTTGGTATTTCGTGGTTGTTGTAATATCTTTTTATAAAGAAACTAAACCTTCAAGAATTTTAAATTTTTGAAGGTTTTTTTATTTTACCAACAAAGCCTCAGCGATTTTTAAATCTTGAGGCTTTGTTATTTTTATGTTATCGTAGTTTCCTTCAATTAAGTTTATATTCTGCCCTATATTTTCTGCAACCGAAGCATCATCAGTAAAATTTTCCGAAAACTCTTGTTCGTATGCTTTAATTAGAATATCCGACATAAAAATTTGTGGAGTTTGTATCAATACAAAATTATCTCGGTTTGCAATTTTATTTATTGTGCCATTAATTTCTCTTATACTTTCGTTGATATTGATAAAAGGAACAGCATTGCCACATTCTTCGGCTTTTTTAAAACATCTTACAATTGTGTTTAAACTCACTAAGGGACGCACAGCATCGTGAATTGCTGTAATAGAATTTTCTTCTATTTCGGCAATAGCATTTTTAATTGAATGAAAACGAGTTTCGCCACCAATAACAATCTTATGCGAAATCGTAAACTTGTATTTTTCAATTAACGTATTCCAATAATCGAGCATTTGTGTGCTAAGAGTTACAATTATATTTATTTGTTTGTTATAATTATAAAACTTTTCTATTGTATGCATTATAATTGGTTTACCTGCAATTTCGATAAACTGTTTAGGAATATCAGACTGCATTCTTAAACCCTTACCACTTGCTGTTATAATTACGTATTTTTTCATTTATAATATTTTTTGACGCTGATTTACGTTGATTTTGATAATTTATTTTGCTAATAATCATAATAAATATGCGAACATTTGCGTCTTATTATTATAACCCATTTAGGATTACTTCTTCGACATTAAAAATTTATCGTACAATATTAAACCAATTGCAGTTGCAATACCAATGCCGGCATAAATAAAAAGTATATTATACGGATGATATTTATCCCATAAAAAAGAATTTAACTCGCTGGAATTCATACCTGTTTTCAATAAAAAATCGTGAATAAAATCGGTTTGAGTATATTTTTCGGAAATTTCGGGTAAATTTAAAAGTCTTTCGCTTGCCTCTGTTTTTAGAATACTTATTTTATCAGAAATACTAGCATAAACATTACCCGAAAGAATTCCTGCAAAAAAACTACCACCTGCAACAGGCAAAAACGACATTCCCATATAAAGAGCTAGCTTGTCTTTTGGTGCAATTCGCCCAATATATTCTGTAATTTTTGGAGAACTAGACATTTCTCCCACTGCAAAAATAAAAATAGAAAAAACAAGATAAATCGAATTCATAGAAAGAAACATTAACCCAATCCCTATCGACGCAATTAAAATACCTGTAATCATTGCGTTTATTGGACGCATTTTCATTACAATAGTTGAAATAATAAGTTGAAAAATAATGATATAAAACGCATCAATATTTGTGAGCTTTTCTGCCTCAATTGTGCCTTGTGCAGTACCTATTAAATCGGCAAAAGCCGGAGAAAATTCGTGAATTTTATTAAACAATATTGTTGTATCAACCCATTGGTCTATAAAAACAGGTAAAGAAAAAAACAACTGAAAATACATCGACCAAAAACCGATTATAAGTATTAAAAATATCACAAATTTAAAATCTGACAACGCAACTGTAATATTATTTAATGATGATTTTATATCAGTAAATAATTTGTTGGTAGAGATTTTTCTGTCGGGTTCTTTGTAAAAAAAAGATATTAAAATTATATTAATTAAAAAAACTCCTGATGTAAAAATAAAAACATAATACCAAGAAATTTTACTTAAAGGGATTGTAAACCAAGGTCCAAGAAATGAACCAATATTTACAATCATATAAAAAAGACCAAAGCCAATTGATGAGGTTTCTTTTGTTGTGGTTTTAGCAATTGTTGCCGAAATAATTGGTTTAAACAAGGCTCCACCAATGGCAATATATAAAAATATAATGAAAACGCTGTAAAAACCTGTGGCTTTTCCAAGCATTAAAAACCCCGACATATAAACAGAAAAAGATAAAAGAAGTATTTTTTTGTAACCTAATTTATCTGCAATTGTACCTGTAATAATTGGTAAAGCATACAGTAAAGCTGTTCCAACACCCATTATCCAACCTTTTTCTTCTTGCGAAAAACCAAGTGCCCCAAGTTCGGTAGATTTTGTTAAATAATTTGCAAAAATCATATAAAAACCATACCAAGCCAAACGCTCGAAAAGTTCGGCAGTATTTGCCACCCAAAATGTTTTGGGGAATTTTGTAAAAATATTTTGCCTCATAGAAAAAACAAAATTAACTATTTTATAATATATTCCAAGTAATAAAACATGACAAACTTATACTTTGCTTTATATTTTGATGAGGCAACTTTTTTATTGTGAGATTTGTCTTGTTAAAGAAGCTATACCAATTAGTAATCAAACTTGCCTATAAATTTCACTTTGTTTTTTATGGTTATTTGATTATTTATCGATGATTTTGAAATTAAATTGGTATTAGTTTTTTATGTAAAATTTAAATAGTGAAGTAACACGATTGGTATAATATTTGACAAAGAATAACTTTAAATGAATATTATCGTATTAATTAAAATAAATCAAAATTATTATTAATTTTATTACCTATTTAGTGGATTATAATTAAGTTAGAATAAAAGATAACAAGGAGGAGTTTTATGAATAAATTATATTTTATAGCAATCCTAATATTAGGATTAAGTTTTAGTGCTAAAGCACAACACGATTGTATTAGTGCAATACCT
>Ga0256827_10000976_pt1 | contig 18083 bp, 23 predicted proteins | sample CV84metaG_FD_185977 | JGI IMG/M metagenome (GOLD analysis project Ga0256827, IMG submission 185977) | Hydrothermal vent microbial communities from East Pacific Rise, Pacific Ocean - CV84 | ecosystem: Environmental > Aquatic > Marine > Hydrothermal vents | place: Pacific Ocean: East Pacific Rise... | reverse complement strand
TGTAGACCACCTAAGAAGAGAAGGGTATAAGCATGGCAAGATATAGAGGTCCAGTTGAAAGACTAGAAAGAAGACTTGGCGTTGATTTAGGATTAAAAGGTGAGCGTAGACTCGCTGGTAAATCTGCTTTAGAAAAAAGACCATATGCTCCAGGGCAACATGGTCAAAGAAGAACAAAGATTTCAGAATATGGTCTTCAACTTCAAGAGAAGCAAAAAGCTAAATTTATGTATGGGGTTTCTGAAAAACAATTTAGAGCACTTTACAAAGAGGCAAACTCAAAAGATGGTAACACAGGTTCTATCCTTATCCAACTTCTTGAGCAAAGACTTGACAACGTAGTTTACAGAATGGGTTTCGCAACGACTAGAGCATCTGCTAGACAATTTGTAAATCATGGTCATGTACTTGTTGATGGCAAAAGAGTTGATATCCCTTCTTTTAGAGTCAAGGCAGGTCAAAAAATTGAAATCAGAGAAAAGTCTAAGACTAACCCTCAGATTTTAAGAGCAATCGAATTAACTAACCAAACTGGTATGGTTGAATGGGTTGATATGGATAAAGAGAAACTTTTTGGACTTTTCACGAGAATCCCAGAAAGAGATGAAATAGCAATCCCAGTTGAAGAGCGTCTAATCGTCGAGCTTTACTCTAAATAATACATAAGTAAAGGCTATTAATGAGAAAAATTAAAATTGCACCATTTATGCCAACAGAAGTAGGAGTGAATGAAATCAGTGCAAACCGTGCTGAAATCACTGCTTATCCTTTTGAAAGTGGCTATGCTGTAACACTCGCACATCCATTGAGAAGACTTATTCTTGGTTCTTCTATTGGATATGCACCTATTTCTGTAAAGATTGAAGGTGCGGCACATGAGTTTGATAATATTAGAGGTATGCATGAAGATGTTGCTGTATTTATTATCAATCTTAAAAATATTCGTTTTAAAATTAAAGACGAGAGTGATAGAGTTGAACTAAAATATAGTTTTTCTGGACACAAAGAAGTAACAGCACAAGATTTGAACAATGATCAAATTGAAGTTGTTAATGGTGATTTACCATTAGCAACACTCAATGAAGATGCAGAACTTAACTTTACAGTTGTTATCTCCAAAGGTATTGGTTATGTACCAAGTGAAGACCTAAGAGATGATGTGGCTACAGATGCTATTGCACTTGATGCATTTTTTACACCAGTAAGAAAAGCAAATTATAAGATTGACCCTGTACTTGTAGAGGACAATCCTAACTTTGAAAAGATTATATTTGATATCGAAACAGATGGTCAGATAGGTCCAGTAGAAGCATTTACCAATGCACTTGAAGTAATGCATAAACAGCTTTCTGTGTTTAATGGTGTATTAGATGTAGATATCTCTACAGCACCTATTAAGAAGAGTAGTGATGATTCTGAACTTAAACCATTTTTACAAACAGTAGATAGTCTTGGACTTAGTGCAAGATCATTCAACTCTTTAGATAGAGCTGGTATGAAATATCTTGGTGAATTGGTACTCATGAGTGAAAATGAGATTAAAAATATCAAAAATCTTGGTAAAAAGTCTCTTGATGAAATCAATGAGTGTCTTGTAGAAAATGGATTTGGTTCAGATTATGAGCTAGCAGAAAATATAAGAATTAATCTTATAAAGAAAATAGAACAACTAAAAGTATAGTTGGAAATAGAAAAGGACAAACATGAGACATAAGCATGGTTATCGTAAATTAAATAGAACGTCTTCTCATAGAGCAGCACTTCTTAAAAACCTTTCTATTGCTCTTACTAAAGAGGGTAGAATTGAGACTACATTGCCAAAAGCAAAAGAGCTTAGATCTTACTATGAAAAGCTTATTACTAAAGCAAGTTCAGGTGATTTCAATGCACACAGAGCTATTTTTGCAATGTTACAACATAAAGAGTGTACAAATACTATCGTTAATGAAATTGCACCAAAATATGCAGACAGAAATGGTGGATATACTCGTATCATTAAAACACGTATGAGAAAAGGTGATGCAGCACCTATGGCAATTATTGAATTAATCTAATTCATTTGCTTCTGTACTCTTAGTATTTCAAGGCATTTTGCCTTGAGTACAATCCTACTTTTTTAAAAATAAAATTTTTATTATTGACAAAAAAACACTTTTTGTGTATAACACAGCTATAAAGCATAGTACACATAATATTTACTAGGTTTTTGTTATAATAATATAAATGAGATATTAATTAAATATCATCACAAGGAGAATCAGTGATTCCATTTACAGATGAAGAGTTAGAGCCCGCAGTAAAAGATGTAATAGATAAGGTACGCCCATCTATCAAATTAGATGGTGGGGATATAGAGCTTATTGCAATAAAAGATGGTGTAGTGTATGTACAACTTCAAGGTGCATGTGTAGGCTGTGGTAGTGCAGGAACCACTATAAAGTTTGGTGTTGAGAGACAGATAAAGACATTGATACATCCAGATATTACAGTGATGTCTGTACCCCAAGGATGGGAAGATAAATTGGATCAGTTAGGGTAATAATGAGTAAAGTAAGTGAAAATGTTTTACTACAACGTGCAGAGAATGAATTCTTGCAAGGGAATTTCAAAAAGGCGTTACGTTCCTATGGGCTCATTTTAAAAGATTATCCTTTATTAGACGAAGCAAAAGTAGGAGCATACCTTTCAGACTTAGGTGTAGACAGTCAAGAAGAAGCACAAGCTCTTTTTGATTATTATCAAATCATTAAAAATGAAAAAGAGAATGCAGTTGATATTATTGACGGATTGATTGAATCACTTGATACGTCAAAAGAAGCAATTAAAAATTTACTCCTTGATCCTATGGAAGAGCAATTAGAGTACGGTGATGGTATACGCTATAGTGATTTTTTGCAGTTAGTAGAGAGTAGAGGAAGTTTTAAAAAGACATTTGAAGATATTATGTTTTCAACTAAAGTTGTGATTACAGATAAAGATGAATTTATTGACTTTGTAACTAAACTGTCTAATGAAGGGTTTGATGAGATGGCACTGGGGTATCTGGATGCGACCTCACATCTCTTTGGGAATGATCAAGATGTATTGGCATTATATAATGTAGTACAGGGAATGAATTAAGTGAAATTATCTTTTAATCAAAAAGAAGGTTATGCCTTCATTAGTGATGATACATCAAACCTAGATACTGAAACACTTTTTCTTCTAACCGAGCAGAACAAACAATATTTTGATAAATTAGAAATAAAACCTACTTATATTACACCAAGTGAACTCATCTCATTATGGAATTTAGAGAAGATGAAAGTCGTTGGTGTTACAGGAACCAATGGTAAAACAACAGTAACTGCTGCTATTTACTCTTTTTTATTAGACTTAGATGAAAAACCTGCACTTCAAGGTACACGAGGGTTATTTGCAGAGGAAAAACGTATAGAAGATAAAAGTATGACGACCCCCTCTATACTTGAAACACTCCATAACATGAAGCAAACATATGATTTGGGCTGTGAATACTTTATTATGGAAGTAAGTTCACACGCTATAGACCAAAAACGCATAGAGGGACTTACCTTTGCACTAAAGGTACATACCAATGTCACTTCTGACCACTTAGACTATCATGGTACTGTAGAAGAATATAGACGAGTCAAAAGTCTTTTCTTTGCAGATGAAACACCAAAGCTTTTAAATAAAGATGATATTAAAAATATTACCTATAACCCTATAGGGGCACAGAGCTATGGTGTGGATGAACCTGCAACTTTCAAAGTACAAGCATTTTCACTCTTGCATGGTATCACGGCTGGGATTAAACACTTACAAGTAGAAGAGACATTCCATTCTCCGATGGTGGGCCTTTTTAACCTATTTAATCTTATGGCGGCTATTGGATCGGTACAGATGTTAACCAAACGTCCTATCTTAGAGATATGTGAAGTGGTAGAACATTTTGCAGGTGTGGCAGGACGTATGGAGGTGGTGAGCAGTGATCCATTGGTCATTGTAGATTTTGCTCATACCGATGATGGTATGCATGCCGTACTAGAGTCCATGAAAGACAGAGATATTTCTGTGGTCTTCGGAGCAGGGGGTAACCGTGACAAAGAGAAACGTCCTCGCATGGGTGCAGTGGCCGGACGCTATGCAAATAAAATCTATGTCACTTCTGACAACCCGCGTGATGAGGTACCTGAGGCGATACTCGAAGAGATACTTGTAGGACTTCGAGGAAAAGATGGTGTAACAGCATGTCCTGATAGACGCCTTGCTATTAAACTAGCTCTTGAGGCACTTGAAGAGAATGAAGTACTTCTGATACTAGGAAAAGGTGATGAAGATTATCAAGAGATAAAAGGTGTGAAACATCCTTTTGACGACAGAGAAGTAGTTAGAGATATATTAGCGAGTAAATAGCAAGAAGTACTTAAGGGAAGGTATGTAAAATCTACCTACTACCTACTACCTACTACCTACTACCTACGCTATATTCCCCATATCAAACTTCTCTCCATTTTTCTGTGTCTCTTTGTAAAGTTTATGTGCATGGATGATTTGGTATGCCATCCATGAAAATGAGAGTAGCATAAGCAGTCCTGCTAGATAGATGAAGCTATTTATAAAAAGTGACAATACAAAAGTGACAATAGTGCTACCATGAATGTAAAGATGTTTCATAGCAGTTTTAGGGTGTATGACTTCATGCATCATGGGTGCGGTGAAATAGCCTTGTGAATTGAGATGAAACCATGTAAGAAATGGTACTATTTTATAAAACATTGCAAAGACAATACTCAGTGCAAATGCAGCAAAAAAGATGAAAGAAAGTGCCTTGACAAAAGGTACTGTTATTAACTCTCCTAAAAGAATAAGGAACATACTTAATATAAGGAAACTAAGCCCCACTCTCCAGAACCATACCGTTGCATCTGAAAGAGGACGTTTTTTTTGTGACAATCTTTTGAGTGTCAATAGAGCATAGAATATGAGTATAAAAGACAGTACCATATGGGATATAATCCATATGGAAGAGTAGAAAAATCCTAAAAGTGTCGTCCCTCCAAGTATTACAAATAGTGTCAAGGGTAAATTGTGACTGATGTTTTTGGGGTAGGGTGGTGTGACATAGAACATCTCAATGACCTGAAAGGAGATAGATATAATCAGTAGTGCAATCCATCCAAAAAGTCCAAAAGAGTAATGAGCCGTTTTTATTTGTGTATAGTAGTGCCCCTCTATAATACCACTAAGTGTGGATAAGAGATAGAGAGCGAGAAGTAGAACAACAGCTAAGGTTAGTAGAGCTATACTCATCCCCTTTGATGATGGAGTATGATGTGCTAGTGTCAATAGTTTATTCAACATGGGAATGATAGTCATAAAAATAGCAAATGCTAAAAATCCAGAAGCCAAAAGAAAAAGCCATGAATTTTGTGTAAAGTTAAATCCTAAAAGCAAAGAGATAAGACCTAGTATAAAAGGATAGAGTAGTAGGTTTGCTTTTTTTTGTGGGGAAGTAAGTGTGATACCTGCTATCACGGGTAACATTTGAAAGAGTGCCGCAAACATAAAAGATAACATTACCCCTAGTGTCAATAGATGTGTAAAGGTAACAGCCCCAACTGATGTACTATCAAATACCTCTACCCCATAAAAAAAGAGTGAGATACCAGATACGATACCAAACAGAGCACCTGTCAAAAAAAATGTAAAGACAACTGATATTGGAGGTGCTTGATCTAGAGAGAGTCCATTTTGGTTAAACATCTAATAAATCGTTTAAATTAATATGTTTATCTTTGGCAATGAGTATATGCCAGATTTGTGTGTTGTCTTCTTGTGAGAGCACTTGAAATTGATGCTCTTTAGCCAAATCCAAAAGTGGAATAGGATTTTTCCTGTGTAGCATATAGAGATAGTTATTATCTTCTAGTGTATGTAGGGCTTTTATTGCTTTTTCTAGAGGAATGGGATGTTCTAAATCTCTTGTATCAAGCATTATTTTATGTAGACTCATAGAGTTACCTTTTTAATAGCCTCCAGTGTTGTCTCTTTGAGTTGTGTAGGAAGCTGTCTGTCACACATAGCATAAAGCATTTGTTCCTCTTTCATATTGTGTTGTTGCAATAAAATCATTAGTGATTCACATAAAGATAAAGCAGCATCTCTATCTTCTTTTTCGATTGCTTCTGCCATATTACCTATAAGACCACGTACTTGTTCATGTTCATAACGCATGACTTGTGTAGGACCATTAGCCATCCCTGTAGCTTTTTCAAATGCAGGGAAGAGTTCTTCCTCTTCTGATTTAAAGTGTTTAAGTGTTTCATTGGCAAAGGCTAAGAATTGGGTATTTGCTTCTTCCCAATTATTTGCAGCGATAGCTTCTTCTGCTTTAGCGAAGAGTGAATCACACTCTCTATGTTCATTTTTCATATAGTTTGAAATTATCATTTTTTAGTCCTTTGTTATAGTAATCATTTGTGTATGTAAATCAGTAGATAGGAGTATCTCTTCTACTCTTTTTTGCCAGAGTTTACCAAAGGTTTTTTTTTCTTCATCATTTGCTAGACCTTGGAGGCTTTTACCCATAAGAGTTTGCATCATTGGATCAGGCATGACCATGGATGGATTATAGTTTAGTATGATACTATGGTTAGTATCTGTTCTAGTGAGTCTCACTTCAGCTTCTATAGGTATGGAAAAATTTATGAGATTATTACGAGCAAAATTACCTTGGATTCCTTTAAATCCCCCCTCATCACTAGCCCCAACGATAAAAGCAATGACATTAGCTATCACACCTGTCACACCATCTGTTTTGGCATCTCTCATTTCTATCTTGATAGAGCCTCTTTGAGGCAGTGTATTGGGATAGAGGCTTTGTAATCCATACAATGCCATAAGGTAGGCACCTGCTACGGTAGGGCAGGAATGCCCTGCAAGTTTTACACACTCTATATAAGAGATAGAAAATGTACCATCTTCAAAGGCACCTAAAAATTCACTGAGTGGATCATAAAGATTAATTGGGGGTACTTTAGTATAAAAATCGGGATAAGACATAGAGATTCCTTTGGTAATATATTTTGCATTATAATCAAAGCATATCAATATTAGATTGATACATATCAAGCGTGATAAACTCTACTTTAAGCAAATAGGAGTAAAATACTCTTAATTATTATATTAAAGGATTTACATGGTACCAGGTATACCTCAACCAGCGTTTTATATTTTCAAGTGTCAGCAGTCAGCACCTCCAGGGATGCCAAAACCTTCTTGTGTCAAAGCAGATGATCCAGAGTCTCAACAGCTTTTTCAACATATGGCACAAACGCTTATGCAAAAAGGGATTATTGCTACAGTAACACCTATTCAAACAGGCTGTCTTAACCGTTGTCAGCAAGGACCAGTCATGCTAGTAGAACCAGGGCATACAATGTATGTTGGTTTAACAAAAGAGAAAATTGATAGAATTATAGATGAACATATTATTGGTGGCAATGTTGTATCTGAGTTTGTTATCCCAGATGAGATGTGGGGTGAGCCAGTATCTCCTGCATCTGTAGCTAGATAATAAACATATCTTTATCGTAGTCAAAAGCTACGTTCTCTCGCAATTCCCTCACAATTTTCAGTATAATATGATTATAGGTGGGATTTTGATATAATCCCAACAATTAAAATATAGGAATAATTATGAACATTACCATGTTATATAGTAAACTCCATAGAGCTACAGTGACAGACGCAAATCTTAATTATGTAGGGTCTATTACTATTGATACCGAACTACTGAAAGCTGCCAATATGCGTGTAGGTCAAAAAATAGATATTGTTAATGTAAATAATGGTGAGCGTTTTTCTACCTATATTATACCTGGTGAAAAAGGTAAAAGAGATATCTGTCTTAATGGTGCAGCTGCACGTAAAGTACATAAAGGTGATAAAATTATTATCATTGCCTATGCAACTATGAGTGAAAAAGAAGCTGATGAGTACCAACCCAAAATCGTTATTTTGGATGATGATAATGGTATTGCACAAGAGTTTGAAGGGCTAGAATAGTATGTTTGAGGGGTTTGATATGGGTAAGATGTCTGAGATGATGTCTCAGATGCAAGACAAAGCCAAAGAGATACAAGAACAGTCTAAAAATGTACAGTTTACTGCCAAAGCAGGTGGTGGACTTGTAGAGCTTACAATAAATGGTGCAGGTGAAGTGATTGATTTGAATATCGATGATACAATGCTAGAAGATAAAGCACATTTACAGCTATTACTTATATCTGCAATGAATGATGCTATTAAAATGGCAGAAGATAATAAAAAGTCTCAAGCAATGGGAATGATGGGTGGAATGAATCCATTTGGAAAATAGACAGTAAGGGGATTATCCCTCACTGATATCAATTAGATAGTGAAATTGTTTTGAATTTCTATATTTAAAAATGGTTTTTGCAACGAGGGAATGTTTCCCTTCTTGTTTCGTTATTTTTTGAATGGTTTTTTTTATTTTCATCTCTATTCCTTGAATAATAATTAAGTTATATTTTGTATGTCTTTTTAGAGAGACGATGGAATCATAACATACCAAGTGATACCTCCAAGGTAATATATTTGGTAATAGATAGCTAATACTATAGCACTAAGGAATAGATATGAACCCCTTAACTGAAGCAATAGAAAATGATTCTATTGCAAAAATAAAATCTCTTTTAAAAGAGGGTATTGACCTAAATAAACCTATCCTTATAGGCGAAGAGTATGATTTAGACGAGTATGATGATATTGCACCATTCTTTTATGCGATACGTAAACGTGCTTCACTAGAGATGCTTGAACTCTTTTTAGACAATGGTGTAGAACTTATGGCAACAGACAGTGAAGGTGTATCTGCCCTAGATATGGCAATCAAGTTTAAACGTAAAGATGTCATACAGTTTTGTATTGATAATGGATTTGACCTTAATGTCACCAAACGTAAATCTGGTATTACACCTGTGATGCTTGCGGCTTGCTTTTCTGATTATGAGATGATGCAAATGATTTTAGATGGCGGTGGGGATATTAACGCTATTGATAAAGTAGGGATGTCCCCTAAAGACTACTCTAAAAAATTGGGACAAAAAAAGATGACTGAGTTTATTCATGAGCGTGGTGGACGTTTTTCTAGATATCCAGAAGATGAAGAAGAGAATAATCGTACTTGATAACATAAGGGCACCTCTAAAAACAGCATGTGTCAAAATCATTACCTATTATCTATCATTGTAATCATTCTGTAACTCTTTTTTTTTATACTTCTGTTATAAATTTAACAAGGAAGTATATTATGAAAAAAATTGCATTATCAATTGTAACAATGGTAACAGTATCAATGGCAGGTGGAGACATTGCACCTGAGGATACTCTCGCTGTTGAAAGAACAAAAGTAAATACTACACATAGCTTTTTGGATAGAATTCACTTCAAAGGTGATTTAAGATTAAGATATGAGAGTATAGAAAGAGATGATGCTGATAACAAGTATAGAAATAGATATCGTTTAAGACTAGGGACAAAAGTTGATTTAATTGATAATCTTCAATTTGAAGTAGGTATGAGAAGTGGTTTTGCAAACCCAACTTCAGGAAACCAAACATTCCATGATGATGAACCATTGAGTGATTATTTCCTTCAGTCACTTAGATTTAATGTTTTAGGTCTATCCTATAAGTTTGATAATTCTACTGTAAAAGTTGGAAGACAACCATATGTGATGTATAGACCTATTAAATCACAACTTATATGGGATAATGATGTCTCTATGAATGGGGTAAATTACCAGTATAAAGATGATACAAAAATCATTACTTTGGGTGTAACCCAACCTACTTTGGAAGAAGCATCTGAGGCTAAAGACGATGTGAATCTTTTTATTGCACAATATGTGCATAAAGCAGACTTAGGGGATGCAAACCTTAATTTAGGTGCAGGTGTCTACTATTATGATGGATTAAAAGGTAATACAACTCTTTTTGGTAAAGACAAAGGTAATACTGTAGTAGATGGGGTATATACGAATGATTATAAGATACTAGAAGGGTTTGCTGAAGTACAATTTAAAGATGTACTTGGTATGCCATTTAAAGTGGCAGCATCTGTTGCATACAATGCAGCTGCAGATGACAATAACTTAGGGTATGATGTAGCATTTCAATTAGGTAAAGCTAAACATATTGGTGACTGGCAAGTAAAATATTCATATACTGACATTGAAGCAGATGCGGTCTTTGCTGCCTATTCAGATTCGGATAACTTTGGTGGTGGTACTGCTGCTAAAGGACATGCAATTAGAGCAAAATATAAAATGGGTAAAAACCTCTATCTTGCAGGTAATTTCTTTTTCAATGAACTTTATGAAAGTAAGAGTAAAAAAGAGGGAATGGAACCAAACTATGAGCGTGTGCAGTTAGATTGTATTGTGAAATTCTAATGTAATCCAATGATAGGTGCATCACCAGATGCACTTGTACATCTTTTCTTCTCAATAAAACTTTTCACATGATTTAATTACAACATGGTAACAAAATTGTAATACTTTTTCTCTATACTTCTTTCATATTAAAATTGAAGGAAAAATCAATGAATAACACGTTTAAAATGATTATTGGTGCAGGCTTTGCAGTAGCAGTAGCTTTTTATGCTAATAGTATTGTAGGTCATGCAACACATGGTGGTTTCTTGGTGCTTGCAGCAGTATTTGGTGCATATATGGCTATGAATATTGGTGCCAATGATGTAGCAAACAACGTAGGTCCAGCTGTGGGTTCTGGAGCACTTACTATTGGTGGTGCTATTGTTATTGCTTCTATTTTTGAGGCAGGGGGCGCGTTGGTTGCTGGTGGTGATGTCGTTGGTACTATCAAAAAAGGTATCATTGATCCATCTGCTTTTGGTGGTGATCCGATGATCTTTGTCTATGCAATGTCAGCAGCACTATTAGCAGCTGCACTATGGCTAAACCTTGCCACATGGCTTAAAGCACCAGTATCTACGACGCACTCTATAGTAGGTGGTGTATTAGGTGGTGGTATTGCTGCTGGTGGATTTGCTATTGTCTCATGGGGAACTATGGGTAAGATTGCTGCTTCATGGATTATTTCTCCTGTACTTGGTGGGGTCATTGCTGCAGCGTTCCTTTATATTATAAAATCACAAATCCTTTACAAAGAAGACAAACTTGTAGCAGCTAAAAAAATAGTACCTATTTTGGTCTCTATCATGGCGGCAGCATTTTTAACATACCTTACACTTAAAGGTCTTAAACATATTTGGAAAGATTTGACACACGTACTTAGCTTTTTGCCACAGACCAAAAAACCAACAATTGGTATTGCACTTATTTTTGGTGTGATTGGAGCAATCATTACATTCCTTATGGTAAAACCAAGAATAGCTAAGAAAGTAGCTATAATGAAAGATGATAGAGATGCAATTAATTTGCTTTTCACTATCCCACTTATCTTTGCAGCTGCGATGCTGAGTTTTGCACATGGTGCCAATGATGTTGCCAATGCTGTTGGTCCACTTGCAGCTGTAAATGATGCACTTACTAACCTAGCCGTATCTAAAAAAGCTGCGATTCCTTTATGGGTGATGATTACAGGTGGTATAGGTATCTCTATAGGTCTTGCACTTTTTGGTCCTAGACTTATTAAGACCGTAGGTTCAGAGATTACAGAACTAGATCAAATGAGAGCATTTTCTATCATGATGGCCGCTGCGATTACTGTGGTTATAGCCTCTCAGTTAGGTTTACCCGTATCTTCTACGCATATTGCTGTGGGTGCAGTATTTGGTGTAGGATTTTTGCGTGAATGGCTTGACTCTAAAAAAATGGATGAAAAACAAGCAAAGCTTCATGCCGAAACAGAAAAACAACGTACATTAAAAGTAGAATTAGATGCATGTACGAATGAAGATCCTGCTAAAAAATTAAAGCTTATAGAAGCACATAAAAGACAAAAAAAGAAAGTAAAATCACTTAAACGTAAATTACGTGAAAACTATGTAAAACGTGGGATGGTGAAGAAGATTATAGCCGCATGGGTGATTACAGTACCAGCAGCTGCAACACTGTCAGCGATTATCTTTTATGTGATTAAAGGTTTTGCTGTCTGATTTATTTGTTCTATAGAGGTGAGATTATTCACCTCTATTTTCTCTTCTTTTTGTAATCAAAACCTTACTAATACATCCTATTGATACTTTATGCAAATAACATAATAATGATATAAATAATATGCTAGAATCAAAGTCTATATCTTCACTGATAAAGACAATATAAATATTCAATGGAGTAAACAATGAAACAAAACATAATCGTTATTTTAGTATTAATCAGTTTACTTGGATGTAGTACTAAATATAGTGATGCTAAAAATGGGGCAATTTTAGGTGGGACAGCAGGTGTATTGGCTGGTTCTGTCGTAGGTGCTGCTATTGTAGGACAAAAAAGTAGAGGTAGTACATCACTAACTCAAGGGGCTCTTGTAGGGGCATTTCTTGTCGGTTTACTAGGAACAGTAACAGGGTACAGTATGGGCTATGTTGTAGATGTAGTAAAATCAGATGATGATAAGATAAAAGAGATACAAAAGTTTCCTAAAATTAAGGAGATAAAAAAAGTGCAGTATCCTTCTAAAAAATATAATAATAGGGTCAAAGAGGTTATTTATAATAAGGATAAAATAAAAATTATAGATATGCCTAGTGATGTAGAGAATCAAAAACCTACTGAAGTAGTAAAAGAAGTTATTTATAATAAAAATGAAATCAAAATTATAGAGAATCTAAGTGATATGGCGCCTAAAAAACATAAAAGTATCCATGATATCTTTGAACAAGTATCTACAAATGCAGTTCAAAAAGAAGCTAGAAAAAATCCTGATTCTAAAGATGAGGTATATTAGGGGGAAAGTGATTCTCCCTCTCTAATATATACTATTAAAACCTATAATTTAATGACATAGATACTAAAGATGTTTTTAAATCGGCACGAACATAATCATGGAGATAGACTACGCTACCTTTTTCATTCCATTTTAGATTACCTGTAGTTGTATCAAATCTTTGGTACATATAGTTTACTCCAAAGTCAAGAAGTGTTGTTATTTTATAATTTACACCTAGATTAATAGCATACATAGTTGTTTTATCATGCGTACTAGTCCCAACAATATCTCGTAAATAATGTCTATCAAGTGTTTCAACTTTAGATAAAGGTGAATAGATAAATTTTGTATGTAGTGCAAATCTATTTGTAAGTTGCGTATCTGTTTTAAATCCTAAATAGGGTGATTTCCATGTTTGTTTATAGCTTATACCTAATAGACCATCTGGAAAGTTACCAGCAGTATCTCTAAAGCCTTCATCAGAATAGACAGCCTCTCCTCCATAAGCTTTACGTGTAGCTGTATCTTGTTTATATCCTACAAGTGTAGAGACTCTAGTAGTAGATAATTGTAAAGTATTGAATTCTGCGTTTATATCAAAAGAAGCTGCATTGGTTACATCTGTATCGGGATGAATAGATCTGTCAGTCCAGTTGTCACCAGCATAAGCATAACCATTCCAATCATAATCTGTCATTTTAGTGTCAGACTTGTTTGCCGAAAACCAATACTCGATATTTAATGCATATCTTTCTTGAAAATGCAAGGAACCACTTAACCCAATCATAGCAAGTGAATCTGTATCCCATATAAGTTTACTATTTGTGTGATTTGTCATTGGATCATGTAGATATTCATTGGCTAACATAGACTGTGCCCCTACTGATACAGATACATCAAAAGTTATATCATTATTGTCTTGATAAACTTGCATATCATTATTCTCTTGATAAATTTGCATATCATCTGCCATAATAGTTTGATGAGCGGAGAGTAATAGCAATCCAGTTATTGCTTTTTTTGTATAGGTCTTTATAGTGTTATTCATCGAGTACCTTTGTTTGTAATGTATTTAGAGAGTAAATATTATATCTCATTTGTGATTAAAATCTTTATTTTCTATTCTAACGGTATTAAAATAAAAGAGAAAATGGTTTATGTTATAATCTTTTTATGCAAAAAGAGATAGAGATAGTAGTCATAGAAGATGAAGAGGATATACTAGAGCTTATTGAGTATCATCTAAATAAAGAGGGTTATATAGTAACTGGATTTATGTCTACAGAGAATGTGGAGCAGTTTCTAGAAGAGGAGACTCCTTCGCTGATGCTAGTAGATAGAAATCTGCCAGGTATGGAGGGTTCTGAGTTTGTTGCACACTTGCGTGAAGTGGGGTATGACATTCCTGTCATTTTTCTCACGGCAAAAGCCAAAGAGTCAGAGCTTGAAGAGGGTTTTGAAGCTGGAGCAGATGACTACATGTGTAAACCTTTTTCTCCTAAAGAGTTGACACTAAGAGTCAAGGCACTACTCAAACGTTCTGGTGCACTTCAGAAACAAGCACGTATTAAACATAAGTTGCTTACTATGGATCTTAATAAAAATGATTTATATATCAATGAACGTATTGTTCCTATTACAAATTTAGAGTTTAAACTTCTACATACTTTTATGAAACATATTGATCAGCCACTTACCAGAGATTTTTTGCGTGATGAGGTATGGGGAAGTGAAGGTGAAGGGGTCAATGACAATGCAGTCAATGTTGCCATTAACAGGCTCAAAAACAAGATAGACCCACAAAATGAACAAAATTATTTCCATCCAGTATGGGGCGTGGGGTATAAATTTAACTAAAAGGGAGTCACTATGAAACTACGATGTAACAGACAACTGATAGTCATACTCTCCATACTCTTTTTATGTACAGCATGTAGTAGTAAACAGCCTAGTCCTCAAAATAGTGATCATGTAGGTGTAGCAACAGTTGCGGGTACTGTAGGTGGTGTGGCATTAGGTGGTATGATAGGAGGTATGTTAGGTCTGCTTGTTACAGGAGCGACAGATGGGACTGCTCCACTTATAGGTGTAGTTGTGGGTGCGGTGACTGCTGGAAGTCTTGGTTATGGAGCAGGTCAGGCCATTGATAATTAAAAATATGTCAATTTGCAATGTTTTTACACTTTATGAGAACTAAGACGCTACACTTGCAGTATGAATAAATTAGAAACACTCAAACACTATTTCGGACATGATGCTTTTCGGCCTTTGCAAGAAGAGGTGGTAGATGCCATAGTAAATAAAGAAGACGTACTGATGATACTCCCAACTGGCGGTGGTAAGTCACTCTGTTACCAACTCCCTTCACTACTGATGGATGGTATTACGGTAGTCGTCTCACCACTGCTGGCACTCATGCATGACCAAGTGGTGGCACTACAGGAAAATGCTATCTCTGCTGCTATGCTCTCTTCTATGCAAACCTTAGAAGAGAGTCAAGAGATAGAATCCAAGCTACGAGCAGGAGAGATAAAACTTCTTTATGTTGCACCTGAACGTTTGACCAATGCCTATTTTTTAAACCTACTGCACCAACTTCCTATCAATTTTTTTGTCATAGACGAAGCACACTGTGTGTCAGAGTGGGGACATGAGTTTAGAGAGAACTACAGACGTTTGAGTCTGCTTAAAGAACAGTTTGCTACCACACCTATAGCAGCATTTACAGCTACAGCTACCAAGGCAGTAGAGCAAGACATCGCTACGAACTTGGGACTGGTAGATCCCAAACGTGTGAGAGGTTCACTCTTTAGAGAAAACCTAAGTATCAACGCGAGACACCGCATCAAAGACGGGCGTGCTCAATTACTAGAATTTCTGAAACTACATACCGATGAGTCTGGCATTATCTACACGCTTTCTCGCAAGTCTACAGAAGCCATAGCTAGTTTTTTACAAGGCAAAGGCATAGAAGCCAAGCCCTATCATGCAGGGTTACCGACAGAAGAAAAAAATGGTACGTATGCAGACTTCGTTGCTGACCGTGTGCAGATAGTTGTAGCCACCATCGCCTTTGGTATGGGGATAGACAAGTCTAACATACGTTTTGTGGTGCATATGACACTGCCAAAAACCATAGAGAATTTTTACCAAGAGATAGGACGTGCAGGGCGGGATGGTGTAGAGTCTGAGACTTTACTTCTTTTTTCTGCACAAGATATCGTGCAACAAAAGTCATTTATAGAGGACTTGCCAGAGACGCCATACAAAGAACATGCCTTTAACAAGCTTGACAGTATGGTACGCTTTGCCAACTCTGAGAACTGTAGACACCAAAGTGTTGCTGCCTACTTTGATGACCGCATAGAGTCATGTGGTACCAAGTGTGACAACTGTACAGCTCCAGAGTCAGAAAAAGTTGACATTACTACAGCAGCTCGTATGATGCTCTCTGCCATACTACGCACAGAGCAGAGCTTTGGGCTACACTACATTGTAGATGTACTCAAAGGTAGTAAAGAGCAACGCTTGTTACAAAATGGACATGACATGCTCTCTGTCTACGGCATAGGAGATGAATATACCAAGAACCAATGGCTTACTATAGGTGATAAGCTTTTAGAGCTTGGTGCGGTTGCCATAGGAGAGTTCAAGGTTTACAAGTTGACAGAGTTTGGGGTAGAGGTCATCAAGGGTGCACATAGCATAGACCTCAAAAAGGAACGTCTCACTGTACAAAAAGCAGAAGCGAAAAAGAAAGTAAGCTACTTCGACGACTACGACGTAGAGATGTACGACCGCCTCAGAGAATTACGCACCCAAATAGCCTCACAAAAAGGCATACCACCATACATAGTATTTTCAGACAAAACCCTCAAAGACTTGTCTGTCAAAGTACCACATACTAAAGAGGAGATGTTAGAAGTGCATGGTATAGGAGAAGTGAAGTTTGAGAGGTATGGGGAAGCGTTTTTGGAGCTGTTGTGTGAATAGTATAAATACTACATTGTAGTTCTTATAAACTATAAAGTAGTATTTACAATGTAGGTTTATATGTCCTCATTCCTACTTACAGAATTTTGCTATAATTTATGAATTAAAATAAGGATTACTATTGTGACAGTTAAAGAAGCTATTTTGAAATCTCTTGAAGATTTAGGTAAATTATCGACTCATTGGGATATTTATGAAAATATAAAAAAACAAAATTATTATGATTTTAAAACAGCAAAAACACCTGAACAAACTATATCTGCACTTTTAGGTGATTTTATTCGAAAAGGTGATAGTAGGGTAAAACGTATTAAAAGACCAGAAAACTATTATGAATATTATTTGTCAATATATGAAAATGAGTTAGATTTAAAAATAGACACGGATGAAATAATAATAGATAAAGAGGAAAAAAATATAAAAGAGAAAGTATATTTTGAGAGAGATTTACATTTATTATTTTCTACATATTTAAATTCAGTTGATATAAAATCTAAAACAATATTTCATGAAAAATCAAATACAAATGATAGTAATCAAAAATGGATACATCCTGATATAATTGGGATTAGTTTTTCACAATTTCGAACAGAAACAACACAACAATTTATAAAAACACTTAATAGTAAAGATACTTTTAAATTAACATCGTATGAACTTAAAAAAGAAATTAGAACAGATTATGAATTAAAAAAATGTTATTTTCAAGCAGTTTCAAATTCAAGTTGGGCGAATTATGGTTATTTGGTTGCATATGAAATTAACAGTAGTCTCTTCGGAGAGTTGGAGAGATTAAATGAATCCTTTGGTATAGGGATTATTGAACTTAAATCTAATCCTTTTGAGAGTAGAATTCTTTTTCAGGCTAAATATAAAGAACTTGATTTTAAAACAATAGATAAACTATGTAATATAAATGATTCTTTTAGTCAATTTATTGAGTATATAGAAGAAATAATTATTAATAAAGGGAATAATTTTCAACGTGTAAAAAATGAATTTGAAAATAATTTTTGTGATAATTTTTTGAAAAATGATGAAGAAGTTTTAAAGTATTGTATAGAAAAAAATATTCCTATTGACGATGTGATTAGTGAATAATAAACCCCTATGTGGCATAGACGAAGCAGGACGAGGTCCACTGGCAGG
>Ga0256827_10000975_pt1 | contig 18097 bp, 12 predicted proteins | sample CV84metaG_FD_185977 | JGI IMG/M metagenome (GOLD analysis project Ga0256827, IMG submission 185977) | Hydrothermal vent microbial communities from East Pacific Rise, Pacific Ocean - CV84 | ecosystem: Environmental > Aquatic > Marine > Hydrothermal vents | place: Pacific Ocean: East Pacific Rise... | reverse complement strand
GAGAGTAGTATAAGATTTAATTATTCTACCAATAAGTAAAGAAATGAAACGATTACTAAGCTCTCTCTTTAACTACCAATGGTTTTGGGTCAGAGTGGCTTACCAACGATTGAATCTCTGTCTCATGCTTAATCATGTCAAAGTTAGAACCTAAGATATTACAGATATTTTGAGCATCGCTTAATGCAATAGATAAAGAACTTGTAGCCCCTGGACTTGGTGTCATATTAAATATTAAACCATTCTCCTCTATCTTCGCTTCACCCAATAAAAGTTCATGATTTTTCTTATCAATGATTTGTGGTCTCATTCCACCATAACCCTCTGCAAATTTTAAATCTTTAACCTGAACAGATGGAATAATCTTTTTTGCATCATGAACAAATACCTCTTTTCCAACCATTGGGATCTCTTCCATAAAGTTCTTTAAGATATATCTACGAATTGTTTTATCTTTAAACAGACTCATATATACTTTGGTTACATCTTTATCTATATTTAATGCATTAATAAAATCTTTTAAGTGAAGTGCATGATAACGCTCTAGTTTAGGAAGAGCAAATGCTGTCGGTCCAAAACGTGTATTCCAATCTTGAGTCATATCAGGATCTGCATGAATAGCAGCAAAAGGAAGCTTTGGATTTTGCATAGTATAGACTTTAGAGTTTAAAAGTTTCTCTTTTGTAAAGAAAAATGAACCACCAATAGGTAAAATAGCATACTCTTTTCCATAACCCATGGCTTGTGCAAACAGTAGTGAATAAGAACCTGCATTAACAACTACCGTTTTTGCTCTAAAACTTGTGGTATCAGAGATTATTGTAAAAGTACCATCTTCATTCTTTTCAATTTTTGTTACCTCTTCATTGTAACGCATCTGTATATTTTTATCTGTATCTAATGACTGCTGAACAAAGCTCTCACTTAATTTTTTATAATCAACTGTTGTAATTTGACCTCTAGCACCCATTGCCAAGATAGGCTCTTGTCTATCTTCTAATAACTTTGGTTCAAACTCAGCTAAAAACTCTTCATCCCAAAGTTCAAGATAAGGATAGAGTGTTTTAAATTGAGTATAACGCTCTTTAAGTTCTGCTACCTCTTTTTCCCCTACAGCCAAAAGCATCTTATCTCTTTGAAATCCTGAATTATTAAGCTCATCAAAATTTTGAATATAGTTAGATACCATAGAAGAGGCTCTTTTTACAATTCCTGCCTTTTCATAAGTATAATTACTCTCAATATCTCCAACATGCAGAGTTTGTGAATTTGCTTTTGGATTAGAATTAAGTTGACTCACTTCGTCATATTTTTCAAAAAGAATTATATTATTAAGGTCTGTATAACGAGCAAGTGTAAAAAGTAGAGAAGTTCCAGCAACACCACCACCAATAATGGCTGTGTCAAAAAGTTTATTTATAAGCATTTTTTTATTCCTAAATATTATATTATTTTAAAATCATACTCCTATATAAATAAAAGAAAGCTGTTCTGGTAATAATAAATTAAATATTTAAGAAAATTTTTAATAATGACTTTAAATTTATATTTTTATATAAGTGCTTCGGCTAGAACCTCATCTATTACAGAGACAGGAATAATCTCCATCGCCTCTTTAACTTCATCTGGAATATCATCTAAATCTCTCTCATAATTCTTATCAGGAATTAATGCTTTTACTACTCCTGACTTATGTGCAGCAATAAGCTTCTCTTTTAATCCACCAATTGGTAATACTTTTCCTGTTAAAGTTAACTCTCCTGTCATAGCAATACGATTATCTACTCGTTTAGCTGAAAGAATAGAGGCAATTGCAACTGCCATCGTAATCCCTGCACTTGGTCCATCTTTGGGTGTTGCCCCCTCTGGAACATGAATATGTAGATCATATCTTTTATAAATTTCACTAACATCTAGTTTCTCTTTATTCTCGTCATCTTTAGAGTTTAGTGGAATATGTTTTTTTGAAACTTTTAACATTCCACTATCTATTAAAATCTTTACAACAGAAAAAGCAATATGTACAGACTCTTTCATTACATCTCCAAGACTACCAGTAAGTTGTATTACCCCTTTACCTTTAAGTTTTATAGCCTCTATTTTTAAAACATCTCCTCCAACAGAAGTCCATGCCAAACCATTAACTACACCTATTAAAGGATGTTTATCAATAGTAGAAGCCTCAAAAACTTTTTTGTCTGCAAATTGAGCTAAATCTTTAACACGAATCTTTATCTTATCTTCTACAGAAGGATCCGTTAAAATCTTAAGTGCTGATTTTCTCATAAGCCCTGCTACTTTTCGTCGCAATCCTCTTACACCTGGCTCTCTGGTATACTCATCAATAAGTAATTTTAAAGCCTTATCTGTAATCTCAAACTCATTAGCGTTTAAAGCATGCTTTCTCAACTCTTGTGGAATAAGATACTGTTTAGCAATCTCTAATTTCTCATTAGGAGTATAAGAGCTAACCGATATAAATTCCATTCTATCACGAAGAGGAGCAGGAATCTGACCAACATCATTAGCAGTAGCAATAAAAATTGCTTTACTTAGGTCTATATTAAAATTCAAATAGTAGTCACGATACTCATGATTCTGTTCAGGGTCTAGAACTTCTAAAAGAACAGAAGTTAAATCTCCTCTATGTCCTCTACCCACTTTATCAATCTCATCCAGTACAATAACAGGATCCATACTTTTAGCACTAATTAGCCCTTGAACTATACGCCCTGGCATTGCACCAACATAAGTTCTTCGATGTCCTCTAAGTTCATTAACATCTTCCATTCCACCCAAAGCAATACGCACCAATGGGCGATTAAGTGCTTTAGCAATAGAGTTTGCAAGCGAAGTCTTACCAACCCCTGGAGGTCCTGCAAAACAGAGAATAGTTCCTGAACTATCATCAAGAGTTACACCCCTTTTTTCAGCCAATTCTCTAACTGAAAAGAACTCTACAATTCGCTCTTTTGGTTTAGTTAAAGAGAAATGATCGTTATCTAAACGCTCTTGTACATCTAAAACTTTTAAACCCTTATCACTCATATTCCCAAAAGGAAGGTCAAAGACCCACTCTAAATAGCTCTGAATCTGACTTGCATCTGCTGAATCTGGATGCATTCGAGTAAAACGCTCTAGCTGTTTAGATATTTCACTATAGGTATCCTCTTCAACAATACTCTTTAAGACCTCAAGTTTCTCTCTAAACTCCTCTATCTCCTCTTCTCGTTTGGCATCAACACCCAACTCTCGATTAATCTCTTTAATCTGCTCTTTTAAGAAATACTCTTTGTTAGTCTGCTCAATCTTATTATGTACTTTAGAACGAATCTCACGCTCTACCCTTGCAGACTCCATCTCTGAAACAATAATATCAATCAGTTTCATAAGTCTCTGTTCAATAGAAGTTTCAGTATATATATTATATGCCTCTGTTTTAGAGAGCTTTAAAAGAGATGAAACCAAATCAACAATTCTATAAGGGTTATCTGTCTCTGAAATGGTTTTCAAAAGATCAGAAGGAATATTATTATTTACTTTAGAGAGTAGTTGTATCTTCTCATTTAAAAGACCAACTAGAGCTTGAACTTTTAACTCATCATAACTTGGATTCTCAATCAACGAGACTACAGCACTAAGAAAAGGTCTATCTTCAAAACTTAATCTCTCTAACTCTCCAACAATTTCGCCTTTGGCTAATCCTTGAAAAAGAATTTTAACTCGACCATCAGGAATATTAACCTTACGCATAATCGAACCAATAACACCTATTTTATGAATATTATCTTCATCTCTTGAACCCTCAAAACTCTCTTTGGTTGTGGTCAATAGAATTAATGAGTTCTTCTCCATTGCATATGTAATAGCATCTATATCCTCTTTTTTTGTCAAAAAGATGGGACTTATCATAAAAGGATAAATAAAAAGTTTATCCTCTATTACTACAGGTATTTTGGTTGGAAACGGTTCGTAATTACTTAATTGCATCTATATCCTATTTAGTTAAATACCGAATCTAAAAAACCAACTTCTGGTGCTTTAATATCGGCAATATTTAGAGGAGATTTTTGATTTTTTGCTCTATAAATCTCTGCTGCTTTATCTTTTCCTGTACGTGCATAAAGACGTGCTATATTATCATTTAACATATACTGAGCCATATGTAAACGGACTCTAATAGTCTGTACCACAGGAAGGTAAATCGAAGAGGAGTAGTTAGATACAAAACTATCAACTTCATTTAAAGTATCTATCATTAATTTTTGATCTTTATTTATATCTTTAATTCCCAAAAAGGCAGCCTTTATTTTTAAAAACTTTGCCTGTTCTATTTTTGAACCAGACGCATATTTTTTTAAATACTCATCTAAATAATAATCTGCCATAATAAAGGCTTGGTCTTCTATATGAGCTTGTGCCAAAAACATGGTAGCTGTTGGGAGCAGTGGAGAACGCATATGTTCACTTCGTAATGATATATAGTAGTTATCTGCTCTATCTAAATTAGATGATGCAACCTCTTTTACAATATTTTTATACCAATAGAGTGCTGATTTATCATACTCATTAACAGCATCTTTAGAGCTACAACCCAAAAAGAGTCCCATAAAAAGAAAGAGTGTAAATGTTTGTTTAATATTTTTAACTATTTTCATCATTAACCTTATGTCTAATTTTTCAGAAAACATAATACCTCAAACTCTATTATATTTCGCTATAATCGCCCCAAATTAAACGATTAAGGATTGAACTTGACATTAACAATTATTGGACCTGGCTCAATGGCAATGGCAATAGCTCATGGGTTGAAAGATAACTATAAATTGGAGTTTGTAGCACGAGATGTGTCAAAATTAGAAGTTATAGAAGAGGAGTTTTCTAGCAATATATACCCTTTAAAAGATTTTGACATTACCAATAAAAATATTCTGTTAGCTGTTAAACCTTATGCTCTTGAAGCTGTATCTAAACAACTTAAAGGAGAAGCTCTATCACTCTATTCTGTTTTAGCAGGTACAACACTAAAAGCATTAAAAGAGAAAATTCCTGCAAAAAATCATATTCGAATTATGCCAAATGTATCTGCTAAATTTGGTGCATCTACATCTGTAATCACAGGGGATATTGAAAAAAAAGATGAAGCGATAAAACTATTTTCAGCGATAGGAGATACTTTTTGGGTTGATAGTGAAAAAGAGGTAGATATTGCAACTGCAATTGCAGGTTCTGGTCCAGCTCTTTTAACTCTAGTAGCAGAGGCAATGATGGATGGATTGGTAAAAGAGGGAATGAAACGCCCTGATGCAATAAATATCACAAACTCACTATTTAAAGGTTTTGCTCCACTAATTGCATCTAACCACCCTGCCCTTATAAAAGATTCGGTTATGAGTCCAGCAGGAACAACCGCAGCAGCCTACGGAGTATTAGAAGAGGGAGCTGTTAGAAGTTCATTTATTAAAGCTGTGGGAGAGGCTTTTAAGGTTACACAGAGATAGAATACTATCAGTAACGCAATAAAAATAACTTAAGCATATCCATTCTTCCACGGATGGGATATGTCTATGAGTTGGTTAACCCTTTTATCTGTAGAGTAAATTCCATCCCATTTAAAAACTTTTCCTTTATATCTTAGAGGACTAAAGAGTTCAAAACCTCAACCAATAGATGAACTCTAGTCGATGGATTATCACTTTCAGGATTATGTTCATTTCCATAAGATTGCAAAAGCTTTGTAACATTTCTAATAGCTACATTTTGCATTTGACGACTACTGAACCTCCAATCATAAATTAAAATTTTAACCAAAAAGTAGTCCCCTCATTAATCTTGGATTCAAAATCAATTTTAATATGATACTCTTTACACACCTTATAGACAATGTTTAAACCTAAACCAAAACCACCAACTTGATTAGTAGCTCTATAAAATCTCTCATAGATTCCTTTTTGATGCTCTTTTCCTATTCCCATTCCAGTATCTTTAATCATAATAGTATTATCACTTAATGTTATCTCAATTGCTCCGCCAATAGTGTTATATTTAATAGCATTAGAGATTAAATTATGAATGAGCCGAACAAAACTCTCTTTATCTATTTTGAAATAAATATCCTCTTTATAATAACTATTTATCTCTATCTTTTTTTTCTCTGCTAAAAGTGTTAAATATATTAACTCCTCTTTTACAATCTTGTTTAAAAGTAAATTTTTGACAATAGGTTTACTTTTAGAGTTATCCAACATTAAATAAGTTAAATCTTTGTGAATAGCAGATACACGTAAAGCACTTAATTTTATTCGTTCCAAGTTTTTAGGGCTAGATACAATAGGACTATTGACCGAAAGAATTAGTGCTGTAATTGGGGTATTTAATTCATGCGTACTATCTTTTATAAAATTGTCTAACTGAATACGCTTTAACTGAATTGGTTTTAAAAAAAGTTTAGCTAAAAAATAACCAATAATTGCAAGAAGTAGATAGGTTAAAAAAAGATAGAGTATAATTTTATACTGTAGATTAACAATAAAACTTTTTACTCCATCTTTTTGTATAACAATACTATCTACTCCCAAATGTCCAAAAGTACTTTTATCTACTAGAGTCATCTTATTTTCAGTTTGATAGATATGTTTAGAAAAATCTATAGTACTTACAATATTACTGGCAATAGCTTGACTATTTTTATTATAAAAACCTATCTTATTCTTATTATTTAAAACCTCATCCTCTAAAGAAAACTCTTTTTTCATCATATGTGCATAGATAATTTTAGAAGATAGCCTACTTGCACTCATCTCTAAAGAACTACGTGTTTTATCATAAAAAAATCGTGATTCATTAAGATAAAAAAGATAAGCAATAATCGTAAATAAAATAAAAGAAGAGCCTAAATAGAGAAAAAGAAACTGTATAAGGGTTCTTTTCTCCTCTTTAATTAAATACATAACCAACTCCACGAATGGTGGTTATCATATCTTCTCCTAAAATTCGTCGTAGATTTTTAATATATGTTCTAAGAGTTGCTGAACTAGGAGCTGTATCATATGACCAAACATTAACCAGAAGTTCATCTGAAGAGATTACCTCTCCTCGTTTATGTAAACAATATGATAGAAACTCCCCCTCTTTTTTAGATAGAGCTATCTCTTTACCATCAATAATAACTATCTGTCTTTGAAAATTGTAGCTAATATTATCTTTTATAAATACTATTCTCCCATCATCTATCTTAAAATGACGTTTAATATTATCTATTCTAGCCTTTAGCTCTATCATCTCAAATGGTTTCTTTAGGTAATCATTTGCACCCAACTCAAACCCCTCTAAAACATCCTTTGATCTGTTCATAGAGGTTATAAATATAGTAGGGGTATTGTTGCCTGATTCTCTTAGACCTTTTAATAGCTCAAAGCCATTTAAAAGAGGCACATTTACATCCAAAAGAAGTAAATCAAACCTCTCTTCAAAAATCAAATTTTCAGCATCAATTCCATTATGTATAGGGGTAACATTGTAGTTGTAATATTCAAGGTGTTCAACAATAACCTCAGATAAGATAAGGTCATCTTCTAGTAGTAGTATTTTCATACTTAAGAGTATAACAAGTTTTTATTTGATACAAACACTCTAAAAGAGTATTTGTATATTAACGAATTAAAATAATAGGTTGAGAACGGGTTCTTCTACTCTTTTTTAAATCTCTTTTTAATTGAGCAATTGCATTAGCTCTTAGGCTCTGCTCTTTACTCTTTGAATCAAACTTTTTAATAATTTTTTCCAATTTACTATTTTTCTCTTTTAACTCATAAATTTCTAATTTAAGCTTTAAAATTAAATTCTCTTGATTATTTATATTCTCATAACTTATCTGCTCTTCTACATCTGCAACAGAAAAAGTTATTAGTAACATAGGTATAAGCAGTATAGATTTTAACATTTCAAACTCCTTTTTTAAGTTAATAAATAATAACATACTTTAACTTAATCTTTAATATTTTTAAATAAAATATATTATTTTTAAACATAAAAGCGATATATTTTACTAAAAACAGCTCTATAAAGTTGAAAAAGTGATAAAAATGTGTAAGAAAGAAGATGGAAATGCCATGAAAGAGTCATGGCATTAAGAAATTATATTATATTAAATATCTAGTTTAATACCAAAAGTATAGTTTTGGCTATCAAGTTCAGAAGCTTTAACCGAACCTATACTATCAAATTTATTTCCATAGTCAGTATAACCTACAAATAAAGAAATTAACTCATTATAGTGGTAGTTAATTTCTAATCCATAAGTAAAATTGGTAGAAGAGTCTGAAACAGTTTTTACTGTATCCATAACTTCAAAATCTCCATCAGTTTTGGTTAATCCAATTTTTGGTGTTACAGAGAATGCAGAAGTTAAAGGAAGTGTATAAGTTGCAAATAACCCATAACGACTAATATCCTCTTTTGAAAACTCTGGATGATCTGAAAAATTTTTACTATATTCTAAACGTAATCCAATGTTACCTAAAACATTAACTCCTACAAAAGCTGTTCCGTTATCTGTATCATTATCTCCTCTTGAGTACCCTGCACCAACCTGTGCAAAACTACCTGCCATTGCTAAAGAGCCTGCTAATATTAAATTTACTATTATTTTTTTCATTTTTTACTCCTTACTGAAAACTTCATTATACTCTTTAATTAATTAAAAAGTCTTTTTCTGAATGCTCTACACTATTTTTTGCAACAGCTCTTAGTCGTTTTAAATTATAAGGAGAAATTCTCTCTTCTGCCCAAGGTTCAATTTTAATACTATTTATACGACCATTTATAACCTGTCGTGATAGAGTTAAACGATAAATAGTCTCTCCTGTCAACGCCCTAAATAGGAAGGAGCTGTGGTAGTTACTTGGAAAACGATAACAACATGCTCGTGCAACTCCTACCTTTTCGAAACGTTTCAAAATATTTAAAGCCGTTGTAGCTGTCGGATACTCATCTGCTATTAAATCATCAAAACCATTTAAATCTGTATTTTGTGCCAATAATGAGATAATATTTGGAGTAAAAATAGAAAGTAGTTGATTTATATGACCTCTATTTGCCAAAGGCGATTTCATATAACCTACAATCATATCTAATACTTTTGAATCTATCACAACATTATTATATGTAGGTTGTTCTATAGCATTTAATGGAATACCCATCTCTTTAAGGCGTTCAAACTCATAATTAAGCAGACACCCACTGGTATAGAGCTGAGGATTTCTTGTAAAATCAGTGGTCTCTAAAATTTGGGAAAAAGCATTTAATCTATCAAACTGATTTAAGCCATAAGTCTCTAACTGATTTAACACAGTTCTACACATATCTCTAAAATCACTTGAATTAGATATTTGAGAAAAACGATTTAATGGTACAACCCTATTTAAATCATCATAAAGTGTAAAATTACTAGTAATATCTGTTCTTATTGCATTGAGTGGATTCATAAACTTATCTGCTTTTGGAATTTTATTGATATTTTCATCTATACTATTTCCACTAACCACAGAAGATGATAAAAGTACTGAAAATTTAACAGTCGCCAAGAGTTTAGAATCTTTGGTTTGAACCCTATATGAAACAGATTTAATACCATCACTTACAGGAACAAATGTATTAGTAACAGTTGTTGTAACTGAATTACTTAAAATATCTCCTATTCGCCCACCTATCATATCAATCATTGGTTTAGATGCTTTTGATAAAATCCAAGAACCACCATTAAAAAGTGATGTTATATCTGTAATTTTAGAGAAGTCTCTATCATCAATAGAGATATATTTAAACTTGAATTTCAACTCTGTTGAAGGGGTTAATAGAACCATACCTGTTCTAGGATTTTCGTTAAGTGTTGTTGTCCAACGTTGCGTACTACTATCATATGAGTAGGTAAATAGAATCATATCAGGTAAAGTAATACCATCAATAATAGGTGTCACACTTAAACCAAAATTTTGTCTATGGTCATGAAAAAGCTCTGCAACATGCTCTAATAGCTCTTTAGACTCTACCCCTTTTACAGCATTCATTGATAATTCAGGTTCTATAAGTAACTGACCATAATAGTAGTATCCTAAAGGATGCTCTTTAAACCTTTGAACCTTATTTAATTTAGAGATTCCAATTCCCACAGGTTTACTCACTATCTCTTCTAAAGGGACTACGGGTTTAACAGGGGGATTAGGTTTAGGGTCAACACAAGCAGAAAAAACCAATAACAAAAAACTTAAACCTATAACTTTAATCTTTAACATAAATACTCCTTTTTATATACCAACCTATTTTATTGTATTATGTAAATATAAATAAGTCAACATAATTAATAAGCAATAGACTCTTTTTAAGTTGATATTTTTACATCGTTCAGTTATTGTAATATTTTAGAACAATATGAAGCGTAAGAATTGAACTTTTTTTCTAAATTGATTATAATGCTATTAAAAAAGAGTCTTGATGCTGAAATTTCTAAAAGATAAGAGAGAGTATCTTATCTCTAACAGTATAAAAAATGTTATTACGACCTATTTAAAACAGAAAAACCTAGGAAAAGTAATAGCATTTAAACTTGATTCAGAAAAAAGAGATATATATCTAACCCTTTTATTAAGAAAAGAAAATCAGCCTTTTGAGATAGTTGTTACAAGCTACAATTTTATCAAAAATAAAGAAAAAGGATATTTTACTTTTGATTCAATTAAGACATCTAGAGACTGGAATAGTGATACATTAGAGAGAATTATAGGAAGTGAAGATAAGAAAATAGAAGTACCAAATAAATATGTAAAAGTTATAGAGGTGTTTTTATAAAATATAAAAACATGAAACTACACAATATTTGAAACATCTTAATGCATTTTAAAGAAAAAAGCCTAAATATAGTCTTTTGGTTTAACTTTTCCACATTTTTACACAATTAATGTACTATTATTAATATGTTTTAAATAACTACAAAAAAGGAGAAAACACCCATGCAGAGATTCTTAGAAAAACTAATCAAAGTACTATTTTACTACCCAGAGCGAAAGTTTCCTCCCGTACAGATAAGCCTCGTAAAATATACTAACTAGCCAATCCACAGAACCCCAAGCCAACCACTCATAGGTGCAACTGTCTGTTGCATCATATTTTATCCATTCCCTTATATAATAATTTATTACCAATAATAACGTGTACTATGTTATATAACTATGATTTAGAAACTATAAAATTTTAATCCAATTTTCTTAATATAATTTTAATTATAAAATCTATATATTAATTTTAAAAATGCTATTATATAGATAATTTAATTATAGAGAGACCTATTATGTTTAAAACTTTTATAAAAATACTACTAACCACTCTTTTTTTCTCAATTTTATTACATGCAGATGGAGATGATATTATTATTACCGTTTCTAATTCTGACCCTACAGATGAAGGTACAGGAAATACAAATTTTACTATTCAATTAAGTAGAAATCCAGATTTATGTGATGAAGTTACAGTTAATTATTGGACTCAAGATTCTTCAGCAAAAGCAGAAAGTGACTACACAGATAAAAATGGTTCGGTCACTTTTTATGGTTCATGTATAGGACAGAGTGCATCAAAAAGTGAGACTATTCATGTTAATATAATTGATGATGACCAATATGAACCAGCTGAATATTTCTATTTTAAGATTTCAAACTCTACACTAGGATATGAAGTTGCAGATGATTCAGGGTATGCATGGATTAACGATAATGACCCAAAACCTATAAAACTAACAGACTTTGAAGACCAAGATATAACCGAAGAGGATAGTGATATAACATTAAATATGATTGCAGTATTTAATCAAAAACTTCCATCTGATATTACTCTAACTTACCATACCGAAGATGATGATTCTGCTGTAGCAGGAACTGACTATGTTGGAGTAAGTACAACTATCACTGTTGATGCCGATAGTAACCAAGCACTCTTACCTGTTACAATTAAAGGAGATCTAACTCCTGAAAATTCTAAACACTTTAAGGTTATTATTGACTCTATTTCAGAAGGAAACATTACCGCAGATAAAACAGCTATAGCAACAATTGATGATGATGATACTATAGAAGTTGAAGTAGAGTGTTATGATGAGAAAGAGGGTGCGACTGGCGAGAGTAATGATATGATATGTAGAATATTCTTAGCAAATGAGAAGCCTTATCCAGCAGGAGAAGCAGATTTTGATATTAATTATGTTTCAGCAGATGGTTCAGATAAGTCTGCTACAGAAGGTGATGATTATACAGCTGTTACAGGACATGTAACATTTAAAACGGGAGATATTGAACATAATGTTACAATCCCAACTATTGGTGATGATGAGATTGAGCCTAATGAAAATGTAAAATTAATTATCTCGGGGAGTACTTATATTAACAAAACTGAATCTGAGGCTCAAATAATTAATGATGATGGCTCTTATCCAACTATAAATTTTTCTACAGGAGATTTTTCAATAGAAGAGGGAAATAGCTCTACAAAAGTACTTAACTTTCACTTTACGTTAGATAAAGATGCTATAGCTGGTACTTCATTTGATTACTACACTGAAGATGGTGAAGATGATGATAAAGCTGAAGTAGCTGATAATGATTACCAAGAGATAAATGTAACAACATATACAATACCAGAAGGTACAAAAGATATAAATATATCTGTTACTATTAATGGAGATGAAAAAATTGAAGAGGATGAAATTTTTTATCTAAAAATAACTAATCTAAAAAAATTAAAAAACGGTGGAGATGTAGCAACAGGTACAATAACTAATGATGATGGTTCGTATCCAACACTATCGTTTACTCAAGATAGTTACTCTATAGATGAAGGGGATAGTGAAATAAGAGATATTAATTTCACACTAACACTAGATAAACCTGCATTAGAAAACTCTCATTTTGATTATAAAACAATAAATGGTTCAGCAATAGGGGGAGAAGATTTTGTTGAAATCAATACAACAACATATGATATAGGTGAAAATGAGCTGAACATTACTATATCTGTTCAGATAAAAGGAGATACAGATGTTGAATCTAACCAACAGTTCTACCTATCAATTGATAATGAATCAGAAAACCTACATATAACAGGAACTCAAACTCCTTCAGGTAATATTATAAATGATGACCATGCACCCTTAGCAATCAAAAATGTCGGAGAGTTTAGATTTGATGATTGTGGAGCAGATGAGTGGAGAATTGACCACTCATCTACACAAAACAATGCTTTGGGTACAGTAGATGCAGATAGTATTATTAGCGGTGATGACAAAAGTTATATGTGTACATCTATCAATGGATATGATACAACTGATGTTAAAATTCCACACCACTCAAACTATGAGCTAACCGAGGGTACATTCTCTATGTTACTCTATGACCACCATAATATATCAAATATAAACCCTTGGCTTTTTCAGAAAGGTATTTTAGATATTCAATCTGTTCGTGTAGACGAAGATCAAAACAAAGGGAGTATTGATGTTAATTTAGATGGAAATACTATTCATACAAATGAACTATTCTTTACAAATAGTGATGGAGGAGATAGTGATACCCAATGGGTTCATGTAACCTTTACCTTTGGTCAAGAGGGGATGAAACTTTACATTAATGGTAAATTAAAAGGAACAAATCCATATAAAGGGGGAATTAGTGCAGAACATAGTGATATTATTCTCTCTAAAATTTCAGGATATTATGATGAGTTTTATATTTTTGAAGGACAGATGAATGATACACAAGTAGAGAGTCTCTATAAAAATACCATTGACAATAGAAATATTGATGGTAGTACAAGAGATTGTGGATGTTATGTTCCAAGTGACCCATTTACTTGTAATAACAGCATGTATATATCTAGTAGTACAAATAGAGAAACAGGTGATAGTGGAAAAATGTGGCTACATAGAATAGATACCACACAGAACCCTTTTGATTTTATAGTAATAGAAGATACAGGTGCAACAGAGCTATACAATGCTACTGCCTATAACCCTGATGATGACTATATCTATGGACTTTATTATAGAGAACTAGTTCGACTTAGTCGAGGTGCAGAAGTTACAAACTTAGGAAAAATTACAGAATTACCTGAACGATTTGATGATGAACAGCTCTATGCAGGTGCAATATCTGATGGGTTCTACTATGTTTCTGGTAGAAGAACTCCACAAAATATATTTTTTAAAATCAAACTTTCTGATTTTTCTGTAACAGAGATAAATCTTTCTAAAGAGGTAGCTATTCAAGATTTCTCTTTTTATAAAAATGTAAATGATATTAATAGTACAGATGGTATATTCCTTTATGGAGTTGATAGAGAAGGAAAACTTACAAAAATAGATGTTAGAGATGGAAATGTAACACAAATAGGGTCTGACCATAGTGAGTATGAGTTTGATTCATCTTTCTCTGATAAAAATGGTCGTTTCTTTGCTAATGATAGTAACGGTAAAGGTTTCTTTGAATTTAATTTAGAATATGGTACAAAACAACTTATATCGAACTCTCAATCAGCAACATTTAATGATGGTGCAAATTGTATTAATGCAGAGTTACTATTTAATGATTATGGAGATGCTCCAAGCTCTTATGGTTCTCCAAAACATAATATTGCTAACGGAATCTTTATGGGTGTAGAGATTGACCATGATATAACAGTATCACATAGTGTTGATGCTGATGGAGATGATACAACAGGGGTTGATGATGAAGATGGAATCACTTTTGTGGATGGAACAGATATTAATAGCTCATACTTTGATATAAATGGAACACAAGAGCTAAATATTACTGTATCTAAAGATGGTTATTTAAATGCTTGGATTGATTTTGGAATTGATGGTTCATTTACTACAGCAGGAGACCAAATTATTACAGCAAAAGCACTAACTAAAGGTACACATACAATTAGTTTTGATATTCCCTCTACAGCCACAACAAACCAGACAACTTATATACGATTTAGATACTCCTCTACAAGTAATCTTGATTCAACTCAAGATGCTATGGATGGAGAGATAGAAGATTATGCTATTAAATTTGCCTCTGCAACTCAACCACTTAAAGGTATTTTTAATATAGAAAGAACAGACAGTGGAACATTTACAATTAAAAGTAGTGAACGAAATGCTTGGTATACACAGATTGTTGGTCGTGACTTTGACTACTCTTTACTATTCTATAACGAAGATTTTAATCAAGAGAAAACTTTAAATAAGGTTACTGTTAAGATAGAACTTCTTAATGAACTTACGAATCAAGTTCTATATACAAGATATGCATATATTAACAATGACCCTGTCATAAGTCGAATAGATATAATTTCTGGAATTAACGCCTCTATTGATGATTTAGCTTCACTACCTGCAACTAAAAGAGTACGTTTTAGAGTTAGCTATGGTGTTGATATAAATGGAGGAATTATTCAACAAGAGTGTCTTACTGACCCTAAGAGTTGCTTTGATAGCTTTACAACCACAGCATATAATGATGCCCAAGATAATTTTGCTATTCGCCCTGAACGTTTCTTTATTAAAGTTAATGACAACAGTAATGAAAAAATAAATAGTGACTACCCAACAGATATTTTACGATTGGCTTCAGGATATGAATATAATCTCTCTATTATTGCAACAGAGTTTAATAATCATCTAGGAGCAAAAGATTACAATAAAACTATTTTAGAGAATTTTGATTTTAATACAACAGGTCTAACTAACTGTATGGATGAATCAAATATTTCACAAAATATAAACTTTAATAATGGAGTATTTATAAACTCAACATTTACCCAAAACAATGTTGGAAAATATAACTTGACTATTAAAGATGATGAAAACTGGACAGAAGTAGATAGAGTAAATGGAGATTGTATTGAAGATAACGCTTCTACTTCTAGTGATTCAATTACACGTTCAGGATGTAATATTTCAGTTAAACAACATGGAATTAATCTAGAGTTTTATCCATACCAATTTAATGTTGCACTTACTCAAAATAATCTACCAAGTAGTATACATCCAGATTATATCTATATGAGTGAATTAAGTGCAGATTATCATGAGACATCTATTCAATTTGTAGGGGATATTATTGCACAAACAAAAAATGGTACACCTGCTACAAACTTTACAAGCTCTTGTATGGCAAAAGATGTCATCTTAAAGCCTACAGCAACACTTAGAACAGAAGATGGAGTAATTGTTACTCCAAATAAAATATTAACAGCTAGTAACTATAATACTAGTAACACTCGTGAGACTATCCATATTACTCGTATGGAACGTTTTAATAATGAAGATTTTAATGTTAGTAAATATATAAATATTGATTACATTGATAATGATCTAAATATCACAAAAGATAAATTTATTGATGGAAATAGTGGTTTAGTCAATTTAGATTTAAGATACAATATTCAAAAACATCTGACTAAAACCATTAATCCTATACAGATTACATTTAATAATATAGATGTAAAATCAGAAGACGCTTATTCTGAAGCTAACAAAAGTAACCATTATGTACCTACAGGCAATAAAGATTTAAACAATACTGTACGTAACTTCTACTTTGCACAAGTAGCTCCAGACCGTCTTATCTATCCTCGGGTTAATTTTGCAAAAGTAAAAATCATTAAAACACCTTTAAATGTTGATATATTTTGTAACCGTCCAAAAAGTTATTGTCAAGAGACAAATATATTTGATAATACAGTATTATCAAGTAGTCCAAGAAAACAAGAGGGTTGGTATTTATCGGTAAACCATGATACAAATATGGATGGAAAAGTTAACTCCTTAACGCCTTTACCTAATAATGCAACAACCACTGTTCCTCCTATCTCTTTTAATTCAGGAAGAGCAGAAGGAGTTTCAACTACCCTACTAGACTGTTCTGTTCCAACAACTACAATAATTATTGGTTCAGATAAAGCTATAGAGTACAATCCTAAAGGAAATCCTCCTTATTACAAAGTGGAATGTGTGCAAAATGCAGATGCTGAATGGGCAGGTATTGGAGAAACAGGAAATCTTATAGATACAAAAGCAAATAGAAAAATTGGAGGGAAAATGGATTGGTAACATTTTAAAACTTAATTAATTATTAATATTTAAATTAGTATAAAAAAATAAATTAAACCTTATATTATCATTTTCTTAGTATAATTTTAACAAAAAGGTTTAATTATGAATTACATATTCAAATTAATATTATTGATTTTTATCTTAATATCATCCCTCAATGCAACCGAATGTACAACTACTACACTCACATTAGATAGACAAGTGATAAGTGGTTATGATGATGCTGAAGAAAAAGCTGATACTATGTGGCATAGCTATGGTAATATGTATATGAATAGCTCTGACCTAGAGTTAACAGAAGATAACCATAAACAAATTGTGGGTATTAGATTTCAAAGCATCAATATTCCACAAGGTGCTACTATTACCAAAGCCTATATTCAATTTGAAGTTGATGAGACTTCATCTACCTATACTAGTTTATCTATTAAAGGGGAAGATGTTGATAATAGTCAACAGTTTGAGGATAATAAACATAACATTAGTAATAGAACTACTACAGGTGGTGGATTTATGGGAGGGGGTGGCTCTGTATCTTGGAATCCTCCTGCATGGAATCATAAAAATGACCATGGAGTAGACCAGAGAACACCTGATTTAAGAGATATAGTTCAACATATTGTCAATAGAGGAGGTTGGCAGAACGGTAATGCTATGAGTTTTATTATTACAGGTTCAGGAAAGAGAGTTGCTGAATCCTATGATGGAGAGAGTGATGCTTCTCCTATTCTACATATTGAATATAGTGGTTGTGAAGAAAATAACAATAATAGTAACTCAACAGCTACCTGTTATGCTCTAACAGATAATAGCGATAAACTCTATAAAGTAACTATGCTTCCAAATGGAAATCCTCTCCCAATGGCATCTATTACAAATATATCAACAACTTTTAATGGAGAGGGTTCAGCATATAGAGCAAGTGATAATAAGTTTTATGCTTTTAAA
>Ga0256827_10000974_pt1 | contig 18098 bp, 17 predicted proteins | sample CV84metaG_FD_185977 | JGI IMG/M metagenome (GOLD analysis project Ga0256827, IMG submission 185977) | Hydrothermal vent microbial communities from East Pacific Rise, Pacific Ocean - CV84 | ecosystem: Environmental > Aquatic > Marine > Hydrothermal vents | place: Pacific Ocean: East Pacific Rise... | reverse complement strand
ATGAACTTAACCAGTGCCTCGGTATCAGCAGTTCCCCAACCCTGGATAACCACCGGCTTAAGTCCCGACTTCCATTTTTTATAGGTCGCCACCGCACGGTCAGCCTTATAGGAATAGTCAACTGTTTCAAATTTGATCTTTTTACCGTTAATACCACCATTGGCGTTGACATAGTTGAGAGAATCAATGACCCCCGGACCATAATGGGCGCCGACTCCTGCAGTCGGGCCGGTGAAATCGGTCAGGTGGCCGACGGAAACCGTTTCACCCCAGGCACTCCCGGCAGTCAACGCACCAAATACCAACAACATAGTTGTCCTACTGAGCCATCGTTTCATCATTTCCTCCTCGGTTGGTGTTTATAACAACAAGTGTAAATCAATGGGAAAGCGACTCCCACACAATATCAGATTTTCGAATCTCCCCCGACCCCTCTTTACTAAAGAGAGGAGTTTTTATGTGGAATTCATCCGCCCAACTGTCCCTGAAACAAAACATACAGCTCCCCCATCCCACACAACTTAATAGGAAAACGGATAGAGTTTCCAGTAAGCCTTGATCCGTTTCCAACGATGCGCCAACCCCTCCGGTTCAAAAATCAGGAACAGAATAATTGCCAGTCCGATAGACATCTCTTTAATGTAAGCAAGAGACTGAATAAGTTCAGGCATCGCACCGCTGAACAAGTGGACACCCCATTCCATCACTTCGGGAAGCAACACCATAAAAGTTGTACCGAGGATGGTTCCATATATTGATCCGAGCCCCCCGATGATAATCATCGCCAAAAACTGGATTGAAAGGATAATCGTAAACCCCTCAACGGAGACAAAGCCAAGGTAGTGACCGAACAGGGCACCACCGATACCGGCATAGAGTGCCGAAAGACCAAATGACATGACCCGATACCAGGTGAGGTTGATCCCCATGATTTCGGCAGATAAATAGTGGTCACGGACCGCAACCAGCGCTCTGCCATCCCGCGAACGGATCAGATTGGAGGTAAAAGTGAACATTAACACCACATAAAACAACACCACATAGAAGTATGACTGATCGGTATCAAAGGTGAAACCGAAAACCGTTATATACTCGGCCATGGCACCAGACGAACCGCCGGTAAACCAGTTGGCCCGGGCGAAGAAATCCTCAATAATAAATTGTGAAGCGAGCGTCGCGATCGCCAGATAGAGCCCTTTAATCCGCCCGGCCGGGATACCGACCAGAATACCCACCAGCATCGCCATAATTCCGGCGAGGGGAATAGCAAAGAAAACCGGAACCCCAAGGGAGTTATTAAGCCAGGCAGAGGCAAAAGCACCAAAACCAAAGAAAGCCGAGTGCCCGAGGGATATCTGTCCGGTAAAACCAACGACAAGATTAAGTCCCAGTGCCGCAATTCCGTAGTAACCGATCTGGATCAGCAGATTAAGCATGTAAGGAGAGCCAAATAACGGAACCAATAGCAACAGACCGATCAGGGCAAGCGCCAGATAACGGGTTACCGGAGTAGCAAAGATCGTCATATCAGAAGCGTATGAGGTACGAAAATCACCACATGGACGCATGGAACTACCGAGAGACATAGAGGTATTAAATCCTTTCGATATCCTTGGTGCCAAATAGGCCATATGGTTTAATCATCAGGATAATCACCAGCGCATAAAACGGTGCGATCACATAGAGATTGCCGATATGCAGCCATTGGCTGTCGACAAACTCCGCGACATTCTCCAGCACTCCAATAATCAATCCTCCGACCACCGAACCGACAATTGAATCGAGGCCACCGAGAATCACCACCGGAAAGACCTTGATCCCAAAGAATGAAAGGGCCGAAGAGACCCCGTTGACCATCCCGATAACAATCCCGGCCAGAGCCGAAACTACAGCCGAAATCGCCCAGGCTGCAGCAAAGACTGACTTGACCGAGATCCCGAGACTCTGGGCAACCTGCTGATCAAAAGCCGTAGCACGCATCGCCAGACCGGTTTTTGAATATTTGAAAAAGTAGTAGAAAGCAATCATGATCAGAATTGAGACGACCATACTCAAAATATAGGCTGACTGCACCTGCATCCCCAGAACATCAACACTGGCGGTATCGAACACCTGCGGATAGGATTTTGTTTCATGACCAAAGAGCAACCCCATCAACGCCTGAAAGAACATCGACAGCCCGATTGTGACCATGATCACCGAAATGATCGGCTCACCGATCATCGGGCGCAATACAATCACCTGAAGAGCAATGCCGAAGACCACCATAAAAGCGAGAGTCAGTGGAAAACCGAACCAGAACGGCAACTCAAACTTGACCAGCAACCACCAGCAGGTCCAGGCACCGATCAGAAGAAATTCCCCCTGGGCAAAATTGACCACCTTGGTTGATTTATAGATCAGGACAAAACACATCGCGACCACCCCGTAAAGGGTGCCGACGATCAAGCCATTGACCACCAGCTGCAGTAATAATTCAGTATTCATTCAGACCACGTCCTTGTCTTTTGTGCCTACCAGATCCACCACCCGCAGTGACGTTTTAACCCGCGAGGTATTTCCGTCCTGAAAGGTGATGGTGGTATCGACCGGGATTGAAAGGTTATCGCTGTAGAGTCCGGAGATAATATCACTGTAGACTTCACGAATCACCCCACGTCGCACCTTCCGAGTCCGGGTCAGCTCACCGTCATCGGCATCAAGCTGTTTGTAGAGGAGCAAAAACTTCTGAATCCGGTGGACTTCGGGAAGAGTCTTATTAACCGCTTCAACTTCGCGCTGAACCCGCTCGTAGACCGCATCCTGAGCCGACAGATTAATATAGTTGGTAAAAGAGATATTGCGCTTCTCGGCCCATTTGGAAACCATATCAAAACGGATACAGATCATTGCAGTCAAAAATGGTCGCTGGTGACCAAGCACCACGACCTCAGCAATAAATGGGGAGAATTTGAGCTTGTTTTCGATAAACTGCGGTGAAAAACGGGCTCCACAGTCGGTCACTGCAATATCACTGATCCGATCGATCACCACCAGATGACCGTTTTCTGGTTTAAAATAACCGGCATCCCCGGTCGCCATCCACCCTTCGGCATCAACCGACTCACGGGTTGCCTCCTCATTTTTATAGTAGCCACTGAACATCCCCGGGTTGCGGGCAATGATTTCACCAACCCCGTTCTCATCGGGGTTGTCAATCCGGACATCGCTCCCCTTAAACGGAATTCCGACGCTATCAAAATCGACATCATCTGCAGCATGAATAGTGTAAGCTCCGGCCAACTCAGTCTGACCGTAGATCTGCCGGAGCGGCACCCCCATAGAGAGAAAAAACTTGAAGGTATCCGGACCGAGGGCTGCCCCCCCGGTGGCTGCAGAGCGGAGATGACTGAAACCGAGTCGATCCTTAAGTGGTTTGAAAATCAACCAGTAAGCAAGCTTTGACGGTTGTCCACTCTGCTTGAAGCTCGCAATTGCCCGGCGGACACAGAACTGGTAGATCCACCGCTTAAACGGTGAAGCATCCATCATCCGCGCCTGGACATCGGCCGCCAAGGACTCCCAGGCCCGCGGTGCAAGCAACACAAAATGGGGACCGATCTCACGCAGGTCTTCCATCAAGGTTTCCGCTTCTTCGACAAAATTGACCACCAGACGCACCATCAACGCCTGGCATACCGCATAAATCTGCTCCATGACCCACGGCAGCGGCAACACTGACACATAGTTATCACCCGGATCACGCGGGTCGGCCTGCAGATAGTCTTCACAGTGTCGTAACAATGCCCCGGCCTGCAACATTGCCAGTTTCGGCTTGCTGGTGGTTCCGGAGGTGGGGCAGAGAATCGCGGTATCGGTACCACAACCGGAGGCAATCAACTGGCGATAATCTTCGGGGTTTGCGCTGTGGTGAGCGGCACCTTTTTTCAGTAGCTCTTCAAGGCTGATCAGACGTGGATCATCATACTTGCGCATGCCGCGGGGATCACAGTAAACAATATGCTCAATACCCGAACACAACTCAGTGATCTCGAGCACTTTATCCACCTGCTCCTCATCCTCAGCAAGGATCAGCCGGGCACCGGCGTAGTTGATCAGGTAGGCTACTTCCTCATTGAGAGAGTCCTGATAAATACCAAAGATCATCCCACCGACAGCATGGACAGCAATCTCCCCGGCAACCCACTGGGGGCGGTTGTCACCGATCAGTCCGGCGGCATCGCCCTTTTTGAGCCCGAGTTCCTTGAGTCCGAGAGCGATATTACGCACCAGTTCCTGGTAATCACCCCAGGTCAGCTCTTCCCATATGCCAAAGGCCTTTTCGCGCAAAGCAATTTCGTCCGGCCAATGTTCAGCGTTGTAGGCAAGCAGTTTAGGAAAAGTATCGTAAACTGAGACATCAGGATACAGACATGCCATTACACAACCCCCTCAGTGGCGGAGGTCTCTTCACTCAGGGCCTCATCCTCCTCGCCCAGATAGGCTTTTCTAACTACTGGATTTGCCATGATTTCATCAGGTTTTCCAGCAGCAATCCGCTTACCGAAATCGAGCACCATGACCCGGTGCGAGAGATCCATCACCACCCCCATATCGTGCTCGATCATCACCACCGTCATCCCCCACTCTTCGTTGAGGTCGATGATGTAGCGGGCCATATCCTCTTTCTCTTCCTGATTCATCCCGGCCATCGGCTCATCAAGCAGAATAAGATCGGGCTTAAGGGCGACAGCACGGGCCAATTCAACCCGTTTGCGCAATCCATAAGAGAGGGTCCCGGCCTGGGCTTTGCGAATATGGGTGATCTCGAGAAAGTCGATGATCTCCTCTACCTGGCGTCGATGTTCCAACTCTTCACGGCGGGCTCCGGTAAACCAGTACAGGCCGCCGGTCAGAAAGTTATTTTTCAGCAGGTGGTGACGACCAACCATAATATTATCGAGGACCGACATGTGACTGAACAGGGCCAGATTCTGGAAGGTGCGGCCAATACCAAGGTGGCAGCGTTGATTTGGTTTCAGCTTGGTGATTTCCCCATCACGAAAATAAATTCCACCGATCTGGGGGTGATAGCGACCGGAAATGCAGTTGAGCATTGAGGTTTTGCCGGCTCCATTCGGACCAATAATCGAAAATATCTCACCAGCTTCAACAGCAAAACTGACCCCTTGCAGGGCTTTGACTCCACCGAAGGCAAGAGAAATATTCTCTACTTTTAGAAGCGCAGCGTGATCGCTCATGCGACTTTCCTCTATTAAATGATCATATCCAGGAGGGAAATCTTGCAGGATCTTTCCAACAAAAAAATGAGTGGTGATATTATCAGCCCAACAGTCAGACTTCAAGGGATTTATAACGCTGTTTTGTTCAATTAAACAACAAAAAGCCAAACCGGGCAATTTTGACTGCCCGATTTGGCTTTGATCCATCCGTTACCAGGTCTTATCTTATTTTTCTTAAACCATTTGCAAAGATTTATCGCCCAAATCAATCTTGCGGTAAAAACAGGTTTCTCTGGTCTTTCCGGTCTCCGGATCTTGGGTGTGGCAGGCACCACCACCTTGAGGCTCAACCCGGTAAATCAGCGCATCCTGATCACAATCGGTAAGGATTTCGACAATTTTCAAAAAATCACCGGAGGTTTCCCCCTTGGTCCACAACTCATCACGCGAGGTTGACCAAAATGTGGCCATCCCTTTTTCAAAGGTGGTGCGCAGTGCCAGTTCGTTAACATAGGCGACCATCAGAATCCGTCCGTCTGCTACATCCTGAACGACTGCCGGAATCAGACCACCCCGTTTGTCAAAATCGATTAATAGTTCAGTTCCCTCTTCCAATACTTTTTTATCCATCACAATCCCCAAGAAAAGAAAATAGTAAGCTCAGCACTACTTTTTTACCATAAGCCAGGATTCTATCCCTCTCTAAAAATAAATATCGATAATTGAATTGTGGCATTCTGCCAATAAGTGGTTAAAATATCAATGGAAGTTTTATTCTGGAAAGAAAAACCAAACATTAGAATGGATATTGGATGGTCTAAAGATTTATGGGGACATGGACTCGTTATGTGTCCCCAGAATTTCACAGTAATAACGCAAGACCCCATACACCTGATCGAGAAGTTTCAAATTTTCAGCAGGGATAAACTTTTCCTTGTTTTCATAATAGCTATGGTGATATCAAATATAGTGAAAATCTGAAGTGGATTTTGTTATCTGGGCAATTATTTCTATATTCATGATATCAATATCCGATATTCTGAAAATATCATGCAGATATAGGACAATACAATAGACATCGTCCATGGATAGCACTGTTGGGCGTTATAAACCCGTGTATGATCATCAACCATGGAGAAAATATCATGCAAAAATTGCTGTAGCCTTGTTACTCACTGCTGCGTTGTTAGCTGGCTGCGCTTCTAGCGGCGACTTTCACCAGAGCACCGGCACCAACGTATCGCTTCATGGCAACAACTACAAAGTAGTCAAAGCTGGCGCAAGAGGTCAGAGCGTCGGCTTTTATCTTCTCGGCTTTATTCCTATCGTCAGACCTAACTATGCTGATGCAAAATCCAACCTTTATAAGTCTGTTGGTAAGCCGTTAGAGGGACGCTCTGTCGCGCTGGCGAACCAAACCCAAGACAAGTCAAGTCTGTACCTTCTTCTGTTTTCAATTCCAAAGATTGTTGTCACTGCTGATATTATTGAGTTCAATGGTGCACCATCAGAGCCAGAAGATAAATAAGCCGCCCGACAAGGTCTTTAACTCGGACAGACTGCGCGTTGATTGGTTTCTACTTTATTTGCTGGCTGTACTTCAGCACCGATAGAAAGCATTGAAAAAGCCACAGAAGCACAAAAGTTCAACCCTCCATCAGAAGTGAATGTGGGCTATGGATGACCTCCGCAAGACTTGATCATCAAAATAAATTCAGTCGGGGAATCAGGTACATGTAATTGTCATAAGAGAGACTGGTCTGCCAGTGGCCACTCACCATTCCGACAGCAACCTCGGCAGCATACAGACCGACAACCACAACTGGTAACACCTAACGGGGTAATCCCCCCCGGCAGAGTCATTTGGAGTGTGTTATCGTTACAGGCGGTGACACCAGAAGTCCTTGGTGCTGAACCAGAATTTAGTTTTTATGAAAATGACTTTGGGGAGCTTTTGGACAACATGAAAAACAAAACCAAAAGCTCGGGGATTCACGCAACGGTGCGTCGCCGCTGGGTTGTCCAAAACGTTAGGGCTAGAATTGGTCGTAATGACCACCGATTGCAAAAATATAGATAGAATCGTCATCAAATTTGTAAATAAGCCTATCTTTTTGGCTCAATCGTCGTGACCAAAAACCAGAAAGATTATGACGAAGTGCCTCAGGCTTACCAGTGCCTACGGCTGGGTCAGCCCTAAGCATTTCTTTAAGAATGGTGCAGAGGTTTTTATGTAACCGCTTGTCTTTTGTTCTGAGTTCTTCGTAGGTGGACCAAGTAGTACCCTCAAAAACCAAAGATCTCATTTGCTTCCTCTTTTGTTGGGATATAACCAGAACGTTCGGTATGTGATTTAGACGAAGCAACTATTTGTTTCATCAGGCTGGAATTTTGTAGAACATAAAGGGTTTCTTGTTCTCGTTCCCAGTCTTCTGCACCAATAACCACAAAGTCTTCACCGCTTCTACGAGTGACTTTTAGAGGTAAATGCTGATGGGTAGCCTGCTCGACAAAGTTTTTTAAGTTATCACGAAACTTGTTAACGCTTATGGTTTCCATATAATTCCTCCTATCACGTACGGGGTTACAGTACATAATAACTCAAATTCCCTAACAATGCAACCTGACGGAACAAGCGTGTCAGCAAACTTGAAAAACAAAACCAAAGGCTCGGTGGGTCACGCAACGGTGCGTCTCCGCTGGGTTATCCAAAACGTTAGGCAAGACAAAAATCATTCACCATTTAAAGGGATAGTAGAATGAATATTCTCATTTCTGGCGCATCGGGATTAATCGGTAAAGCAATTAGGGATTACTCCCAGAAAAATGGTCATAAAATATTGTCACTTCAAAGAAAAAATCCTGCAATAACACCATACTGGAATATAGAAAAACAAATCGTTGCCATTGAACAAAATGATAAAATTGATGCTGTTATTCATTTAGCCGGGGAAAGCATCGCTGAAGGTCGCTGGAATCATAATAAAAAAGAAAGAATACTAAAAAGCAGAATAGACGGTACAAAATTATTATCTGAGTATTTTTCAAAGGTTGAGCATAAACCCAAGGTTTTCATTTCATGCTCTGCAATCGGGTATTACGGTCATCGAGAGGAAGAAAATCTTACAGAAAAAAGTAAGGAGGGAACAGGATTTTTATCAAATGTTTGTCAAGAGTGGGAGAAAGCAACGGCTATAGCTGTTCAAGCTGAAATAAGAGTTGTAAACATTAGACTTGGTATGGTTTTGAGTGGAGATGGTGGAGCCTTAAAAAAAATGATACTACCATTTAAAATTGGTCTTGGTGGCATCATTGGTAACGGCAAACAATATATCAGTTGGGTTACAATCCATGATATCGCAAATGCAATCAATCATATTATTGAAAATCAAAAAATTGAAGGGCCGGTAAATATCGTAACACCAAATCCTGTTACCAATTATGATTTCACAAAAATTTTAGGCAAGGTATTACACCGGCCAACAATGTTGCCGTTGCCTGCATTAATGGCCAAAATAATATTTGGTGAGATGGCAGAGGAATTGCTATTATCAAGCACTAAAGTTACACCTGAAAAGTTAATCAATTCTGGATTTAAGTTTCAATATCCAGAATTAGAGAATGCAATAATTTCATGCTTAACAAGCTGATATTACTATAAATGTCTGACAATGCATTCTAAGGGGAACTCCGTTGACAAAACATACAAAAAATATCGTCTACCTCATCCTGTCGCTGATCACATTGATAGCAGGTTATGCGTATATCAGATATGCCTATCACGCAACCGACAGTTTTCCGTTCACCCAGGAAATTGTCATCATCATTCTTGGCACACTGACAACAATATTTATAACCGCACTTCTATTGAACAAGCAGACAGCAGTCGAAATAGAGAAAGAGCAGAATATCCGTTATATTGAGCTTAAAACAGCAATTTATCAGCAATTGCTTAACTTGCTGGAAGAAATGTCTCTCAAAGAAAATTTTCCAACAAAGAATAGATCAGGCTGCAGTTTATCACCCACAAACTGGCCGTTATCGCCTCGCCAGAGGTTATAGATGAGTACCAGTCATTTCTCAAAGTCATCAAGGTTATTTCGGATGATAAAAGCTTTGCGGGTGATATGCCGGAGCTCCATGAATCATTGAGCAAACTGACAATCCAGATAAGAAGAGATATTCTGGGCAGCAATCAATCGCTGAATTATGCCGATACCGGGATATCGGAAATGATCAGAAAAAACTCGGATAAATCGATTATAAATGACTGATCATTTCTTATTCAAAGGGAGGTTGTTTAGCCGCAAAGTCATTCACAGATAGATTGAACTAATTTCGATTTAATCTGACCGCAACCGACCATCCGTCTACAACCAACTGACACAATCTCCTCCGCAAGACTTGACCATCAAAAAAACTTCAACCGGGGAATCAGGTACATGTAATTGTCATAGGTGAGGCTGGTCTGCCAGTGGCCACTCACCATCCCGATGGTAACCCCGGTGGCATACAGACCGACAACTAGAACCGGAAATACCCAGCGGGGCAACGTTTTTTTCACCACCGGCAAAGCCATCTGGAGTGCATTATCGTTACAGGCAGTGACACAACTTAAACAGGCGGTACACTCCGGGCTGCGGATTACCTTTTTCTGAGCCACCGGTAAAGATGACGGGCACGCCTGGCTACAATGTTGGCACTGGACACACAAACTGGTATCACGCCGAATTTTGAACGGGCTGGCGATACTGACCACCCCCAGTAATGCTCCATAAGGACACAGGTAGCGGCACCAGAAGTTCTTGTAGAATAACGATAGAACACTCAGTCCCAGAATAACCAGGAGTGATGTCGTTGAAATATCGGTAAAGAAGTGGAGCATTTTGACGTCACTCATGGCCCAGTAGGGAGAGGTGACAAAATGCTTTAATGCCTGCGCCGGCATGTCGAAAAAAAGTAACTTAACAAAAAACAGCAGCAGTAAATATTTTCCACTCCGCAGAATAAAATCAAGCCATCTCCAGATCTGGTATGTCCCACCCAACCAGCGCTGACCAATCTTCCACAACAATTCAGACAGGGTTCCTACCGGACACAACCATGAGCAGAACGATTTCTTGGTCAACAAACTCATCACAACAAAGGTAACAAACAAAACCAGTGCTGCCGGGTGAAGGGGATCAAATTGGCCGGAGAAAAGAGTGTAGCGCAGGCTGGTCAATGCCCCCAGAGGGAGGAACCCTTCAACCCCCGGCGGACGGGAATAATAGGATGCATCACCACCCATCTCAAAATGGTGGACAAAAAGGCCAAACTGCACACCGATAACCACGATCCAGGCAAAAAACAACCATTGAATCAGTAATCGCCAGAAGCGTGGCTCAAAGCAGGAGCGTGGTAAATTTTTCATGAATATCAGTCACTCTGAAGATCAGTTCGTTGTTTGCATTACGCAGGCAATATAATAGCACCAGAATGGAGAGAGATAGAACACCTTGAAGTCAAAAATTCTTTTCCAAGGTTACAGGGAAACACCCATCCAAGTATTAAAATATTTGACACATCACAAAATATTTGATATTTTAAAAATTCGTTTACCGAATGACTCTATATTACTATGACAGACCTGAAATATGACCTGCATATCATCCGAATTAGATTTTTTGTAGAATGGGGGCACGTTTTTTGAGGCTGGTTACAGAACAAGCCGCATTTGCTGATTTCCATCGCATAGAGAAAAGTTATCTTATTCGGGTCAGAATCATAATTGAGTCAAGGTGTTTTGTTTTCATCTGAACCATAACCAAGAAGAGGAATACTTTCATGAGTGCCGATAACGCTGTAGCAGCAAGAAACACAGAAAATGCCCCAATAAGCCCTAAATCGACGCAATCTGTCGCTTTTTCTCATTACAACAATCTTTCTGCCCAACTCCCTATAGACCCCAAAACCGGAAAAATAACCGGAAGCAATGCAGCTGAGCAGGCCAATCAATGTCTAAAAAATATCATGGCAATTGTTGAAAGTGTTGACCACGCCATGACAGATGTCGTTAAACTAACAGTATTCCTTACCAATACTGATGATATTGATGCTGTTGATGAGGTGTGCTCAACCTATTTCCCGGACTATGTTCCGACCCGGACGACAGTTGCAGTTGCAGCGCTACCAATGGGTGCCTTGGTTCAGATAGAAGCACTGATTTCAAACGGTGTCGGGACAATTCCAGATGCACCACAGGCGGGTGATCTCATAAAAGTGGCAAGAAACACAAAAAATGCCCCGATAAGCTCAGGTTCGACCCAAACGGTTGCTTTTTCCCACTACAATAACCTTTCGGGTCAGCTCCCTATCGATCCTGAAACCGGCAAAATTATCGGTAACACGGCAAAAGAGCAGGCCAATCAGTGCCTCAACAACGCTAAAGCAATTCTGGAGAGTATCGACCACTCTATGGACGATATTGTTAAAATGAATATCTACCTGACCAACCTCTCGGATATTGAAGCTGTCACCGAAGCCTACTCAGCATTTTTCCCGGACTATATCCCGGCAGTGGGGAACACTGTTGCTACAGCACTCCCTATGGGTGCTTTGGTACAAATTGACATCGCAGTATCACACGGTGATGGAACTCCTCCACAAGCGCCAGAAGACACCTGCAAGCTGGTTATCGAAGCGAACAATACCAAACATGCACCAGCAGGTCCGTACACACAGACCGTTGCATTTTCTCACTACAACCATATTTCAGCTCAATTACCGCTAAATCCGGAAACCGCTGAAATGGTGGCAGGTGGTATAAAAGAGCAGACAGAACAATGCTTAAAAAATCTCAAGGCAATTATCGAGAGTGTCGACCACGTAATGGACGATGTGGTTAAAATCAATATCGCTCTTAAAAATATCGAAGATATTGATGCTGTAGATGAGGTTTACCCAACATTCTTCCCAGGCTACGTCCCGGCACGCAGAACCATTGGTGTGTCAGCTTTACCCAATGATGCCTTGGTCCAAATCGAAGCGGTTGTCGCAAATGCTGAAGGGACACCACCAAACGCATAACAGAACATCTATCGGTAAATACATAGAACTACAAAGTTACTTGTTGATACCGATGCTAAATTCAGAATCACACATTATGATTACAACAAAGGGAGCTGAGGATATTTTCTTCAGCTCCCTTTATATGATCCGGACATTGAGTATTTCAAATATTCACTGTTTTAAACATAAAGAGCCAGGTCATAATAGACGCGGCTCTTTTTCTGTTGCTAAAGAAGAGTCTTCCTTTCAAATTAGAGCATCAATCAAAAGGTCACCGTAACTGACTGTCTTTACTGCCTCGACGGTTATAGTTGCTGGCACTTTTCTGCTGTTTTTCCAACTCGGACTGGCAACTGATACAGAGCCGCACACCAGGAACTGCATCACGGCGAGCCTCCGGGATAGGCTCTTCACACTCCTCACAATGGGACAAGCTGATGCCACTCGGCAAACGACTTTTGGCCAATTCAACGGCTTCATTCACACTGGCATCTATCTGCTCCTGAACTGCCCCATCCGGAGCCCAACCACTGGCCATAATCTCACTCCTGTTTTCTGAAACAAAGGGATTAAACTTTCCACCCACCATCACTGATTATTTTTAAAAATAACATAGCTGAGGATAAAATCGTAATTGCTTTAACCAAAACCTTGACATGATCTTTTTCTGGACAAAAAAAGGGCGGGAGATCTTTCGACCACCCGCCCTGCTCTCTTATGCAGTTAAATGATAGCGGTAATTAATTACCAGCCATCATCGCTTCAATATCACCCTGGACATCACCAATGGCTTTGATATTAAAGTTATCAACCAGAACTTTTGCCACGTTTGGTGACAGGAAGGCCGGCAGGGTTGGTCCAAGACGGATACCCTTAACCCCGAGGAACAACAGTGCCAACAGTACGATAACAGCCTTCTGCTCGTACCAGGCGATATCGTAAGAGATCGGCAGATCATTGATATCATCAAGACCGAAAACTTCCTTCAGTTGCAGGGCAATGTAAGCCAAAGAATAGGAGTCATTACATTGACCGGCATCGAGAACTCGCGGAATACCACCGATATCACCGAGATCCAGTTTATTGTAACGGAACTTGGCACAACCTGCTGTGAGGATAACCGTATCCTTAGGCAGCTCTTCTGCAAGTTCAGTGTAATAATTCCGGGTTTTGTGACGACCATCGCAACCAGCCATAACGACAAAACGCTTCAGTGCACCAGACTTGACTGCATCGACAACTTTGTCAGCCAGTGCCATAACCTGTGCATGGGCAAATCCACCGACAATTGTTCCGGTCTCAATCTCAGTTGGTGGATCACATTTTTTAGCCTGCTCGATCAGAGCCGAGAAATCTTTGCTACCACCTTCGGCACGATCACCGATATGAGTTGCTCCTGGCCAACCGGCCATGCCAGTGGTGTAAATACGATCTTTGTAGCTGTCCTTGACCGGGACAATACAGTTGGTGGTCATCAGAATCGGGCCATTGAAAGAGGCGAATTCCTTGCCTTGCTCCCACCAGGCATTGCCATAGTTGCCAACAAAGTGGTCGTACTTTTTGAATGCCGGATAGTAGTTGGCAGGTAACATCTCACAGTGAGTATAGACATCAACGCCAGTTCCCTCGGTCTGCTTAAGCAGCTCTTCCATATCTTTCAGGTCGTGACCGGAAATGAGGATACCGGGTTTGCTACTGACACCGATGTTAACTTCTGTTATTTCCGGGTTACCGTAGGTAGTGGTATTGGCTTCATCAAGCAGGGCCATTGCAGTCACGGCAACTTCACCACACTTGAGAACCATACCCACCATCTCATCAACGCTCAGATCCTGAGTTGTCGAAACCAGAGCCTCAACCATGAAATCATAGATTTCCTGCTTCTCAAAACCGAGCATAGCGGCATGATCAGCATAAGCAGCCATCCCTTTGAGACCATAGATCAGCAGCTCACGCAGTGAGCGGACATCTTCATTGGCTTGAGACAAGACACCGACAGCCGCACCTTTGGCAACAAAATCAGCCTCGGCACCATTCCAGTTAACTTCGTCAGAATCACCACTGAAGCCGATTGCAGTTTTTAGTGCATCGCGCTTGGAAATTGACTGTTTAATCAAGTCAACAAAACGGTCATTATCGAAGTTGGCATTGGTGATAGTTGCAAACAGACCCTGGGCGATAAACAAGCCGGTAGATTTATCCAGTTTGCCCTGCTTTTTAGCTTCAGCAGCAACAACAGAGAGACCCTTCAGGGTAAAAACCAGCAGATCCTGCAGCTGGGCGGTATCTTCTTTTTTTCCACAGACACCAACAACAGTACAGCCGGTATTTTTAGCTGCTTCCTGACATTGAAAACAAAACATACTCATTTTGGTAGACTCCTTTGATTGGGTAAGAGTTATTTTTACCGCTTGAAAATGGCACGAACAACAAATTAAAAAATTGACGCAGATCAATTGTTGATAATAATAGTTATATTTTTATTTATCCAACATCTGATCTACAAGTTATGAGTATAACAAATTAAAATAATTCTGCCGATTCCTTGCTTCAACAGTTAATTCTGGACTACACTACACTAATTGTTGACAAAAATGGTAAGAATTTTTCTTTTTTTGACCTGCATCAATTTAACCAACAGTGTCCTCCCCTATATTAACGACAAAACAAGAGAATAAACACTATCTAAGTGAGGAAAAATAACGATGACAACTACCGTACTGAATAAAGATATGACCGTCAAAGACGTTCTCGACCGCTGGCCGGAAACCCTGGACGTTTTTGTGGCCAATGGTTTTGATAATTTTAAGGATGAAAAACAACGCAATGCCGTGGGTGCATTTTTAAAGCTGGAACGAGCAGCACAAACTAAAAAATATGATCTGGATAATTTCCTTGGACTGCTTCAGGATAAAATTGATGAGGAGCTGAACCAGGTTGATGTGACGATGAAAACAACTGAGAAGAGCGGTAGCCAGGTCAATGTATCGGGTCTGCTCCCCTGCCCAGTCCGTTTACCTCTGCTGGAAGGGTTTGATGCCTTCATTGAAAACTACACTGCGGAAACCGGCAATACCGTCAGCTATAAACTGGAAGCGGCATCCGTTGGCGCAAACTGGATTGAAGAGAACATTCAGGGAATTGAAAATGCTGATGAATTGCCCGACGTTTTCCTTTCAGCCGGGTTTGAAACATTTTTTGATAAAAAAACCATCGGTCATTTTAAAGATCAAGGTGTTTTCACCGATATCACCAGTGATGCCGTTAATCCTGACTTTGCCTCTATCGATATCAAAGATCCGAAAAAAGATTATTCGATTATAGCGGCTGTCCCTGCCGTCTTCATGGTTAACCATGATGTTCTTGGTGACCTGCCGATTCCCCGCCGCTGGTCTGACCTGCTGAAACCGGAATATGAGCAAAAAGTTGCCTTACCGGTTGGAGATTTTGATCTTTTCAATGCGATCCTTCTCGCCCTCCACAAAGAACACGGGAATGAAGGGATCGAAAAACTCGGTCGCTGTATGCTTAAAGCGATGCACCCATCACAGATGGTGAAAAATGCCAAACGGGTTGCCGAAGAGAAACCTCTGGTCACCATCATGCCTTACTTTTTCACCAAAATGGCGCGGATGGTTAAAAGTTTGGAAATTATCTGGCCTGAAGATGGTGCTGTTGTCAGCCCGATTTTCATGCTGACAAAAAAAGCGAGCCTCGACAAAGTCAAACCAATTGCTGAATATCTTTCCAGCAAACCGGTTGGTGAAATCCTGGCACAAAAAGGGTTGTTCCCCTCGGTACATCCTGATGTTGATAATCAGCTAGAGGGAGATCATCCATGGAAATGGGTTGGCTGGGATTATATTTATCAGAACGATATCGGTGCTCTGATCAAACAGACTACCCAGATTTTTGAAGACTCAATGAACGAAGTCTAGACAACAAAGAGGATACCAAGGACTAATTTATGCGTTTTTTAACTATATCAGGACCACCATCATCAGGAAAAACCTCGGTGATTTTACGGGTTATTGAAGCTCTACAAGCCCGACAAAAAAAAATCGGCGTCGTCAAATTTGATTGTCTTCTGACCGATGACGACAAGCTCTACGCTAAAAAGGGGGTTCTGGTAAAAAAAGGACTCTCGGGAGCCCTGTGCCCTGACCACTACTTTGTCAGCAACATTGAATCGTGCGTCACCTGGGGGCATGAGAACAATTGTGAATATTTGATCAGTGAAAGTGCCGGACTCTGTAACCGCTGCTCTCCCCATATCAAAGAGATCACCGCTGTCTGCGTCATTGACAACCTCAGTGGAATCAATACACCAAAGAAAATCGGCCCGATGCTGAAATCGGCCGATATTGTCATCATTACCAAGGGTGACATCGTCTCACAGGCAGAGCGGGAAGTTTTCGCCTCGCGGGTTAAACAGGTGAACCCCGGTGCAACAATCATGAACGTCAACGGGATTACCGGTCAGGGAGCCTTTGAGTTGACCAGCCTGTTCGAGGATGCGTCTGACATTGAAACCCTGAAAGGGAAAGTTTTACGCTTCTCCATGCCGGCGGCACTCTGTTCCTACTGTCTGGGAGAAACCCGGATCGGGGAAGAACATCAAACTGGCAATATTCGCAAGATGGAAATGTAAACAAAGAAAGATATAACAGATGATAGATACAGCACTATTCCACAATCCGCTGACCGAAACTCTTGAGGACCATCCCTATATAGAAGACTTCCTCACCTCTTTCGGTCTAATCGTTCAACCGGGCAATGACAGTCTGGCACATTATCTGGATCATCTTGATCCCGACAACTTGGAAGATCTAGGTATTAGCGAAGAACAATTACGTCAAAGCCTCAATGCTTTTCTCGATGGGATGCTGGCACTCAGTGACCCGATGGACAAAGTTGAATCTCTGACAATCATTGGCGGCCGGAATAAAGCAGGCCACGCAGAAGATATCGACCTGGTTCTGAAACCGGGAGAGGTTATTTGTATCGTTGGCCCAACCGGTTCAGGAAAAAGTCGCCTTCTGGCAGATATCGAATGGGTTGCTCAAGGGGATACCCCGACCGGAAGAAAAATTCTCATCAATGGTCAGGTGCCGGATAACAAATGGCGGTTTTCTACCGAATACAAGCTGGTAGCTCAATTGTCGCAAAACATGAACTTTGTCATGGATCTGTCGGCAGAGGAATTTATCCGGATGCATGCAGAAAGTCGACTTGTGACCAATCCGGAAGAAAAAGTTGCACAGATTTTAAAACAGGCCAACGAGCTTGCGGGAGAACCATTTGAACCCGACACCCCAGTGACATCACTAAGCGGTGGACAGTCTCGAGCCCTGATGATTGCTGATATGGCAATTCTGAGCAAATCACCAATAGCCCTCATTGATGAAATTGAAAATGCCGGGATCGACAGAAAAAAAGCATTAGATCTGCTGGTTCAGGAAGAAAAAATTATTTTGATGGCCACCCACGACCCAATTCTTGCCCTGATGGGTGACCGGCGGCTGGTAATAAAAAATGGCGGGATTGACAAGATTATCGAATCAAGTCAGGCAGAACGGAAAAACCTGGCATCCCTGGAAGAACTGGACAATAAACTCCTGGCACTGAGAAACAGAATTCGGACCGGGGAAACTCTGGAAAATATTTAGTCGCCCCTGAAAAAGTATAACCATTTGTATTTATTGCTTTATTTTACCGATTAAGATTGTTAAAATCACCAAGTATAGTACTTCAGCCTTTAAAACATGGTGATTTTATGAAGCCAAAAAGCTCACAGCATGATCAGGGAGATTTGTTTCGTTCGCG
>Ga0256827_10000972_pt1 | contig 18108 bp, 16 predicted proteins | sample CV84metaG_FD_185977 | JGI IMG/M metagenome (GOLD analysis project Ga0256827, IMG submission 185977) | Hydrothermal vent microbial communities from East Pacific Rise, Pacific Ocean - CV84 | ecosystem: Environmental > Aquatic > Marine > Hydrothermal vents | place: Pacific Ocean: East Pacific Rise... | reverse complement strand
AAAAGAACTGGACACAGCAAGCAAGATATGCAGCGTGGCTTGAGGTTGAGAAAGCAGCGGTAAAAGCATGGAATAGATTGGGACTTATCCCCGATGATGATTGTGAAAAGATCGTGAAGAATGCTACATTCTCAGTAGAAAGAATTGAAGAGATCGAAGCGGTGACAAGACATGACCTCATAGCCTTCAATACATCTGTAAGTGAAAGCCTTGGAGATGAGTCCAGATGGTTCCATTATGGTATGACTTCATCAGATGCAGTAGATACAGGTGTTGCGCTTCAAATGAAAGCGTCACTGGAGATCATTATTGAAGATGTGAAAATGATGATGGAGTCCATTAAAAAAAGAGCAGAAGAACATAAGATGACATTAATGGTTGGTCGCTCACATGGTATTCACGGAGAACCAATAACTTTTGGTTTGACATTGGCTGTTTGGTATGATGAAATGGCTCGTCACTTGACAAACCTGGAGCAAACTATGGATGTTATAGCAGTGGGACAGATATCAGGTGCTATGGGTAACTTTGCACATGCCCCACTTGAGCTTGAAGAGTATGCAATGGCAGAGTTAGGGTTAAAGCCTGAACCTTGTTCAAACCAGGTGGTCCATAGAGACAGATACGCAAGATTGGCAACTACATTAGCGTTACTTGCATCTTCTGTGGAGAAATTTGCTGTACAGGTAAGACACTTACAGAGAACAGAGGTCTATGAGGCAGAAGAGTATTTTGCAAAAGGTCAAAAAGGATCTTCTGCAATGCCGCACAAAAGAAACCCTATCTTAACAGAAAATATTACCGGGCTTGCCAGAATGATCAGAGCATATGCAGCACCTGCTATGGAAAATGTAGCACTATGGCATGAGAGAGACATCTCTCACTCTTCTACAGAAAGATTTTGGTTGCCGGATGCATTCATTACATCAGATTTTATGCTGCACCGTATGAATAATGTCATTGCAAACTTAACAGTGATGCCAGAAAATATGATGAAAAACCTAAACCTGACCGGTGGACTTGTTTTCTCTCAACGTGTACTTCTTGAACTTCCAATTGCAGGAGTAAGCCGTGAAGATGCATATAGAATTGTACAGCGTAATGCTATGAAAGTATGGGAAGAGATCCAGCAGGGTAAATCGACAACCAATGAGAAGGGTGAATCGCTTTACCTTCAGTATTTGCTTGCAGATGATGAGTTAAGAGAGTCTCTTTCTGAAGAGCAGATTAGAGAGTGTTTTAATTTCGAGTATTATACTAAAAATGTAGATAAAATATTTAACAGAGTATTCAATAAATAATACCAAATACGCGTAGGGTGGATTTATCCACCGTTCTTTAAACATATATTATTATTTAAGGGGGGAATACCCCAAAGGAATTTCCCTTGGGCATCCCACCTTACGTAACAACACTTTTCCCCTTAATTAAGTATTCCAAAACTATCACAAACCCTTATAAAAATATTGTCTAAAAATGATACAACAATTAACAAATATTCAAGCATTATTTGAGTAAAATCAATTTAATATAATTACCTCTTTAGAGAGGGAATAAAGGGCATGAATGATCAGAGTGGTGAAACGAAACGGTAGAGTAGAGACTTTGGATGTATCTAAGATCCAAAAATACACATCAGCATCGGTAGAGGGCTTAGAGGGTGTAAGCCAAAGTGAATTAGAAGTTGATGCAAAGCTACAGTTCCGCGATATGATCACATCAGAAGAGATACAGACAACACTCATTAAAACAGCTGTTGATAAAATTGATATTGACAGACCGGATTGGACATTTGTTGCCGCCAGACTTTTTATTTATGATATCTACCATAAAGTGACGGGTTTTACAGGGTATAACAACTTTCGTGATCATTTTGAACGTGGTGAAAAAGAAGGACGTATTGTTCTTGGGTTGAAAGAGAAGTATGACCTTGATGATCTTGGTGCCTATATTAAGCCTGAACGTGACCTTCAGTTTACATATCTTGGCATTAGAACACTGTTTGACCGTTATTTACTTAAAGACAAAAAAGGTGAACCTATAGAGCTTCCTCAGCAGCTTTTTATGGGTGTGGCAATGTTTTTGGCACAAAATGAATTTGATTGTCAAACATGGGCAAAAAAATTCTATGATATTCTCTCAAAGTTCGAAGTAATGGCAGCAACACCTACTCTTTCCAATGCAAGAACTCCCAGACATCAGCTTAGTTCTTGTTATATCGGTTCAACACCAGATAACATTGAAGGTATCTTTGATGCCTATAAAGAGATGGCACTGCTTTCCAAGTTTGGTGGCGGAATCGGCTGGGACTGGTCACTGGTACGTGGTATGGGTTCCTTTATTGATGGACATAAGCATGCAGCAGGAGGGATTGTTCCATTCCTAAAAATCGCCAATGACGTTGCGATAGCAGTGGATCAGTTAGGTACACGTAAGGGAGCCATTGCCGTTTATGTAGAACCTTGGCATGTTGATATTAGAGATTTCCTTGACTTGAAGAAAAATTCAGGTGAAGAACGACGTAGAGCACATGACCTTTTCCCTGCTATTTGGCTCAACGATCTCTTTATGTCAAGAGTAGAAGCAGATGAAATGTGGACACTCTTCGATCCTTTTGAAGTGACAGAGTTGACAACACTGTATGGTGAAGCATTTGAAAAACGCTATATAGAGCTTGAGCACTCGGAAGATGAGATCACAAGAGAGAGAGTTTCTGCAAAAGGGCTTTGGAAAGAGATGTTACGCTCATACTTTGAAACAGGAAATCCGTTCCTTACGTTTAAAGATACAGCAAACAGAGCCAACCCAAATAAGCATGTAGGGGTGATCAGATCTACAAACTTATGTACGGAGATTTTCCAGAATACCGGACCAAATACATATAAAACACAGTTTACATTTGAAGATGGTTCTATAGAATCTTATGATGAAAATGAAATGTTGACTGTTGACAATGGTACAACAAAACCGGCGAAGAAAGTGACTGCGTTGGACAGCTTGAACGGTAAACAGATCTGGATCGTTGACAAAGAGAAAACAGATGGTGACACTGCGGTATGTAACCTGGCGTCTGTTAACCTTTCCAAAGTAAACACACAAGAAGATTTGGCACGTGTTGTTCCTATTGCCACACGTATGCTGGACAATGTAATAGACTTAAATTTTTATCCTCTTGCAAAAGTAAAGAAGACAAATGAGAAGTCACGTTCCATAGGGCTTGGTGTCATGGGTGAAGCACAAATGCTTGCGGAATCCGGTATTGAGTGGGGAAGTTATGATCACTTTACAAAAATAGATGAAGTAATGGAGTCATTCTCTTACTATATCATTAGAGAATCCAGTAATTTGGCACTTGAAAAAGGTGCCTATCCGACCTTTGAAGGTTCTGACTGGTCCAAAGGTATTTTCCCTATTGACAAGGCCAATGAGAATGCCTGTAAACTGGTTGACAGAGGCGGACTGTTCGGTTATAACCATGACTGGCCAGCTTTGAGAGAAAAGGTTAAGACGGATGGTATGAGAAATGGTTACTTGATGGCGATCGCACCTACATCATCTATTTCGATCTTAACGGGAACCACACAGGCGATCGAACCTGTGTATAAAAGAAAATGGTTTGAAGAAAACCTCTCCGGGCTTATTCCTGTAGTGGCACCAAAACTTTCTGCTGATACATGGCAGTATTATACTCCTGCATATGATCTGGATCAAAATGTACTTATAAAAGCCGGTGCGATCCGCCAAAAGTGGTTAGATCAGGGACAGAGTTTGAATATCTTTATCACACTTGATAAAGCATCAGGTAAATACTTGAATGAGATCTATATGAATGCCTGGAAGTTTGGATTGAAGTCTACTTACTATCTAAGATCTCAGTCTCCGGAGTCTTCGGGAGATGTGGAAGATAGAAGTCAAGAGTGTGTAGGGTGTCAGTAATTTAATTTTGTTATAATCTCTTTCAAAAAAAGGTATATTATGAAAACGTTTGAAAATGTAGAAGTAGAGTTGGAAGGCAACAGCTATTTTGACGGAGCAGTAACCAGTCGTACGGTTAATTTTGCTGATGGCAGTAAAAAGACTTTAGGATTCATGCTTCCCGGTGAGTATGAATTTGCTACGGCAGCTGCAGAGCTCATGGAGATCACTTCCGGAGAGCTGGATGTGAAGTTGCCAGGATCAAATGAATGGCTAGCTATAAAAGGCGGTGAATCTTTTAATGTACCGGCAGACAGTAAATTTCAAGTGAATGTAAAAACAATTACAGATTATTGCTGTAGTTATTTATAGGTCTTCTCGGTAACTTTTCACTATTTTTATGTATCTTAATCCCTCTTTGGTACAAAACTTCCTTAATACTATTTTATGAAAAGTTACCTTCTTCAACCTAAAAGTGTATAATATTTTAAAATTAAGATCAGAAAAAAATTATCAAGGTTACAAATGGAAAGAAAAAAAATATATAATCCGGAATCAGATGAAAAAACAAGTGAAAGAAAAATATTTGGAGGGAATCCTACAGGGATATTTGAATTAAATGATATTAAATACCAATGGGCCTATAACCTTTGGGAAATGATGCTGAATAATACCTGGTTCCCTAAAGAAGTAGATATGACAAGAGATGTGAATGACTATAAACATTTGACAAGTGCCGAGAAATCAGCGTATGACAAAGTTTTGGCCCAATTGATCTTTATGGACTCACTTCAAACCAATAATATCATCGATAATCTTAACCCTTTCATCACTTCTCCCGAAGTAAATCTGATCTTGGTAAGACAGGCATTTGAAGAAGCATTGCACTCTCAAAGTTATGCGGTAATGGTGGACAGTATCTCTACAAACTCCAAAGAGATCTATGAACTTTGGAGACGAGATATGAAGCTGAAGACCAAAAATGATGCAATTGCAAAAGTCTATGAAGAACTTTCAAAAAATCCTACGGATGAGAATATTGTCAAAGCAATGTTTGCCAATCAAATACTTGAAGGAATTTACTTTTACAGTGGTTTTGCATATCTGTATACTCTGGCACGCTCTGACAAAATGCTTGGTACGGCACAAATGATCCGTTTTATTCAAAGAGATGAGGTAACCCATCTTTTACTCTTCCAAAACATGATAAATTCAACAAGAAAAGAGAGACCTGAACTCTTTACCAAAGAGCTTATAGATGATGTCTATGATATGTTCAGAGATGCAGTGAAACTTGAATCTGAATGGGGTGCCTACATTACACAGGGACAGATACTGGGTCTTACAGATGATATTATCGCGCAGTATATTCAACATCTTGCAGATAAAAGACTACATGCAGTGGGACTTGAAAAACTTTATAATGTGGAGCATCCTATTAAATGGGTAGATAACTTCTCTCAATTCAATGATCAAAAAACCAACTTCTTTGAAGGTAATGTAACGAATTACTCAAAAGGAAGTTTGGATTTAGATGACTTTTAGGAGACAAAATGATACACATGCCTAAAAATATGAAAACAGCGGTTTTGCAGCTTCCGAGTAAAATGCGTTATCAGGAAAACCTTGACAAACTCCTGTTGTTGCTGAAAGAAAATAAAGATAAACAGATCATTGTTGTCCCGGAAGTCTATTTGACAGCATATGATTATGAACATTTAGCCACTGCTGCAAAGTTCTCTGCTAAAGCACTGAAGATCCTTAAAAGTGAAGTGAATGAGCAAATTGTAGTGATAACTCTTATACTTGAGGAGGGAGAGCAGTTTGTCAACCAGGCAGTGGTAATACATAAAGGCAAGGTACAACATAGACAAAACAAGGTAAAACTTTTCAAACTTGGAGATGAAGATCTCTATTTGATTGCAGGTAAAAAGAAGAAGATACAACCCTTTGAAATAGATGGTGTAAAGTATGCACTGCTTATCTGTTTTGAATTACGATTTAAAGACCTTTGGAAGCAGATAGAAGGTGCAGATGTGGTTCTTGTCCCTTCACGATGGGGGCGTGCACGGAAACGGCATATAGAAATACTCTCTTCTGCATTGGCAGTAATGAACCAGTGTTATGTTCTACTCTCTAACTCTGCCGATCCTGATATGGCACGTTCCTCTGCGATCATCTCTCCCAACGGCAGCGTGATCATGGATGACAGCAAAGAGCTCATAGAAGGTGTAGTAGATTTTCGTGAAATAAAGAAAATGCGTCGTTACATTGTTATGGATTAATAACACTTTAGATAAAATTCAATTAACAATAAGGCAGCAAGGGACAAACGTAGATGATAAAAGCAAGAAACAGACAAAATCTTGTAAATGAAATAGAACAACATTTTCCACTTGATGCACATGTGAAAGAAGCTTTTTTAGCTGTTGACAGAGAAGTATTTGTTCCAAATGAATTTAAGCATCTTTCCTACAAGCTGGATGCACTGCCTCTGGCTGCCAGTCAATGGATATCTTCTCCTTTGACTGTTGCAAAAATGACACAGCACCTTGAGCTTAAAGGTGTTGACTCTGTTCTTGAAGTTGGGTGTGGAAGCGGATATCAGGCAGCGATCTTGAGTAAGATCTGTCGTAGAGTATTTACCATTGAACGTATTGATGAACTGTTGAAAGAAGCGAAAACAAAGTTCTCCCAATTGGAGATCCATAATATCTTTACCCGTTTTGATGATGGTCAGAGAGGATGGAAACAGTATGCCCCTTTTGAGCGTATTCTATTTTCTGCGACAGCAAAAAAGATACCGGATGTACTTTTTGAACAATTGGCAGAGGGTGGTATTTTGATCGCTCCTGTTGAAGAGGCTGAAAATTATCATATTATTACCCGATTTTATAAAAAGAATGGACGGATTACTTCTGAAACTATTGAACAGTGTCTATTTGTGCCTGTTTTGGATGGAACACAGAAGTAGGACCAGTTACGCTGTCAACCTTTCATATAACTTATGCTATGATTTACAAAACTGTAAACATGGGGATGAATAATGGAAAAGTTGATGAAACCGGCAGAGTATGCCAAAGAGCTTGGTATTTCAAGACAGGCAGTCTATGCAAAGATAAAAAGAGGCATACTGACAGCTAAAAATGTTGATGGTAAACTTTACATTGTGGTTGACAATGCAAATAAAGTAGAAAAAACAGCAACTGCTGAGACAAGTACAAAACCTAAAAGTACTACGTCCACAAAAATAAATACCACACCTTCTCATACAGTGACCAAAGAGTATAAGGCATTGCTGGATGCTAAAGATGAGACCATAGCTGTACTTAAAGGGACAGTGAAAGATCTTAAAAAGTCCAATAAGCAGATCTCTACAACTCTTCGTGGTGAGATCGATCTGCTGAAAGATGCGTTTCATGAGATGAGAACACTCTATGTACAGCAGATTGAATATAAAAAATCCCAGGAAACTATTGAAGTGATTGAAGAAGAGAGTGTTGAGGTTGTTGAAGAGAGATGGATCAGTATTAAAAAATTCTTTAAAAAATTTGGTGTCAAAAAAGAGAAACATCAGGATAAAATAGAAAAACGTTTGAAAAAAGCACACAGATCCGGAGATGATCGCTTAATGAAAGAAGATGGAAAACTGAAGCTGAATATCAATAAAACATATGAAGATATAGTTAAATAAGATGCAAGTGCTGAAAGATTTTTCAAAAGAGTATAGCCTTTTTCTGGCGATTATTACCTATGTTGCCATCACCTATTTTGAACATACGCTGGTAGAGACAAGCGTGGGGAATCTTATGGGTTTTGCTGTTTTGTTTGTGGTGATCATGTATGCAGCTATGTCTGTTGCACACCATGCCGAAATGCTTGCTGAAAAGTTTGGAGAGCCTTATGGAACATTGATACTGACGATCTCTGCGGTCGTTGTAGAGATCGTTATTATTGTGATCATGATGCTGCATGAGCATAATCCTGTCCTGGCCCGTGATACTATTTATGCTGCAATCATGCTGGATATTAATGCTCTTTTGGGTCTTGCAGCTATTATTGGCGGTATCAAGTATGGAGAACAGCCTTACAATGTTGACTCTTCCAACTCTTACCTCTCTATGCTCCTTGTTGCTATAGGTATCGCTATGGTCGTACCACACTTTATTGATGCAGCACATATCGATATGTATATGATGTTCAATGTGATCATGTTTGTTTTACTCTATGTCACGTTCACCCGAATACAGCTCTCCTCACACAAGTACTTTTTTGAATACAGAAGTGAAGAGATTGAAGTGTGTAAAGCAGATGAAAATTGTGAAATCCATGAGATAAACGGAGTATATCATAGTGTCAATCTGGTTTTGGCGATCATTGCTATTGGTATGCTTTCTGAAGTTTTGGCTGTCTTTATGGGAAATACTTTAGAAAATTATGGTTTGCCTCTTGCTGTCGGAGCGGTAGGGGTTGCTGTTATTTCTGCTGCTCCGGAACTCATAACTGCTGTACGTGCTGCAATGGACAACCGTATGCAGACAGTCATCAATATTGCATTGGGTGCATCACTGGCAACCGTGCTTTTAACCATTCCGGCAGTGATCCTTGTGACACGTTATATGGATATGGGCTTGGATCTTGCGATCACTCCGGTACAAGGGGTAATGTTGGGGCTGACCCTGCTTGTGAGTATTGTGAATTTCAATGATGGAGAGACGAATGTACTTGAAGGATTTCTTCATGTAATTCTCTTTATTGTTTTTGCTTTTTTGCTTTTTGTATAGGAAGAGCATTTAGGGGTAGGGACTTCAGTCCCATAAAACGGGACCAAAGTCCCTGCTCCAATTAACTTAATGGTATTAATAGGAACCGTAAACTTGTTTACGAAAAAAGTGTTAGAAGTTTGGAGACTACCTCATCATCGGTAAAGATCTTTACTGAGCGGATATCATAACGGGCAAAATGTGCTTTGAGCTTCTGATCATTCTCTTCGAGTCTGCGAAGATACTTCATAATACTCCTTTTCCCGAAATATGTGTCAAGTTTAGCTTTATTTCTTGGATTGTCAAGGGTCACTTCCCCAAGTTTTTTTGGGGATTCTTCCTCTCGGTCTCTAATGATGATCGCGATAACTTCATGTTTTTGTGTAAGGAGTGACAGATCAGTCTCTTCAAGAAAATCACTGAGTATAAAAAGAAGAGAAGGTTTATGCAGTCTTTGAAATAAATCCTGTATTGAAAAGAGAGTATTTACCCTTGTATTGAGTAGAGAAGATTTAAAAAGATGTTTGGAGAACTGCTCTATATGGTAGAGTTGTTTAGTGGGTGGAGTGGAGTAAGTTTTATCTTCTCTATAAGATATACCTGTAAACAGGTCTGTATTTTGTTGTGTGGCATAGCCAAGCAAGGTGGCAACTTCAGCAAGTTTGATCTGTTTGGTATTTGACAAACCATAATAGAGACTCCCATCTGTTAACGTTGCGACAACCACAGAGAGTTCACGATTGGCATGTAACTCTTTAATATAGGGCTTTCCAAGTTTTGCAGTAATGGTCCAGTTTATCTTTCGAATATCATCCCCCATCTGATACTCTCTCAATTCTGAAAAATCATACCCCTCACCGTGAAGTTTGGAGAGGTTGTGACCGGACAAGAGGGTATATGCCTGATGTCTGGCTTTAAGTTGTAAAGCCTTTAAAGAGGTATTCATGGTATGGGTAAAGTCTCAACGATCTTTGAAATGATCTCATCAGTATGTATCCCTTTGGCTCTCGCCTCATAAGAGAGTACGATACGGTGACGGAATACATCATGTATCACATAGCCTATATCAGCAGGGGTTACGAAGGTATTGCCTCGTAAAAAGGCTTTTGCTTTTGCTGCTTTATAAAGATCTATGGAAGCCCTTGGGGAGACACCGAACATAATATTTTCTGCAATATTAGTTAAGCCAAATTTAGCAGGGTCTCTTGTTGCAGATACAAGTTGGATGATGTAAAGTTCCAATTCTTTGTCAATATGTATCTGTTCTATTTCGTTTTGCAGCAGATGAAGCTCTTCTATACTGAGTACTTTTTGAACCTCTTTAAAACTTTTACTTGCACCCTTACGCATGATCTCCAGCTCCTCTTCTTCAGAGTTGTGTTTTACCACAAGTTTCATCATAAATCTGTCAAGTTGTGCTTCCGGAAGTGCATATACCCCTTCCTGTTCAATAGGGTTCTGTGTTGCCATGACCAAAAAAGGAGAATCTATTTTGAACGTTTCATCTGCAATGGTCACTTGTCTCTCCTGCATCACTTCAAGCAGGGCTGACTGTACTTTTGCCGGAGCACGGTTGATTTCATCTGCAAGTAAAAGGTTGGTGAAAAGTGGACCTTTCTTAATGCTGAAAGAGTGATCCTGCGGATTATAGATTTGGGCACCTATAATGTCAGAAGGTAAAAGATCGGGAGTAAACTGTATACGCTTAAAGTCAAGTCCAAGTGCTTTGGAAAGGGCATTGATAGTTGTTGTTTTTGCAAGTCCGGGAACGCCTTCTATCAAAATATGACCATCGGAGAGTAATCCTATAAGAAGACCTTCTATCATTGTCTCCTGCCCGATGATGGCTTTTTTAAGTTCTTGTTTCAGTGTATTTATTTTACTATTTTTCAACTGCACTCCTCTGCTTCTTTTTTTAACGCTTTCAACTGTAGTTTACCCTTTTTATACAAACTGTTTTCCAACTTTTCTATGACAGAGACAAATTTCTTACAGTCTGCTGCCATCAGCAGTTGAAGCAGTGCTTTTTCATCTTTACAGCTTTGGATCTTCTTATGGAGCGGATCAATATTTTTGACTTTTTTCCTTCTTGTCAATTTAAAGCTGATCGCAGTCAGATATCCTGCGATAAATACAATAAGATAGGAGAATAACGTTGTAACCCAGGAGAAGTCAAAATGTAGTGCTTTGGGGTTGTCAATACTGTCAACAAGTGTACTCTTATTGACAGGTATGATTTCAAAATGTTGTTTCGGAAGGTTTAAGACATAATGCCTGTTTGTTTTGGGGTTAAAGGCTTTGAAGGTGATATCCGGTAACTCAAAACTCTTCTCTGAAGAGAGTGCCAGGGTATAGAGTATTTTATAATAAATACCTTCCCGAGTGACTCTTTTTTGGATCATGGGCTTTTGGCTGAATACAGTAAAATTATGCTTTTGGGGGATGATCTCTTTGAAAAGTGGGGGATATCCTCTTCCTTCCAGTGTAATCTTCAGGGGAATAGGTGCATACGCTTCAGCTGTCTGCGCTCCGATCTCAGAGGAGAGCTTAAAGTCACCTACTACAGAGATATCTTTAGGCAGTGGTTTGACCTTAAGGGCTAAAGACGGTACAGTGATCTTATGGTCGGTCGTTTCAAGTTTTTTGAAATCATCTCTGTCTCCGGAGAAGAAATAGGAGAGTTTTGCATCATTGGTCACCCGTTTAGTCAGATCAAACCCAATATGGATCTCACCACTTTTAAGCGGGTTTATCAAATAGAGGTAATGCTCCTTGGTGTGGTGTGGAGTGTAGTCATGTGAGGCATCAATTTGTGTAATAAGATACTCTTTGCTCTGTTTGATTGCAAACTGAAAGAGCAATACCGGATTAGAGTCTGTTTGATTGATATCAACACTAAGCAGCAAAGATTCTTTGTCATACACTTCTTGTTTGTTCAAATGGATATCATAGACAAACGATTCAGTATGCAGAAGAGATACACTAAAAAGAAAAAAGAGTAAAACGTTACCAAGGCTTTTGTTCATGTATGTATCCTTTATTGATGAGCTCGTAAACTTTTGAGCTTAGTGGTTGCTGTTCTTGCGTATTATCAAGCATGAGTCTGTTCTTTTCTCTATTATCATCTTTTTTGTTTGTTTTCTTTTTTGTCTTGCTCTCTCCGCCGGAACCTGATCCTGAACTGGACTGATCTTCATTCCGGCTCTCTTCTTTTCTCTCCTGAAGATCTTGACTTTTGGAAGTATTACTGTTTTGTGACTTTGGATGGGCAATCCCAAGCTGCACATTGTGTTTGTTCTGTAAGAGTACTATGAGTGCCAGATTGGCTTTTGTATCCGCATCTTCACCCAATTGTAAAGCCTTAGTATAATATATCTTGGCTTTATCATACTCTTTCAGCATGGCATGAGTATTGGCTATGTTGTAGTAGAGAAGTTGTTTGGTTTTTGGAGAAGTTGAATGAATGGAAATATAGACATTTAAAGCTTTTTTGTAGGAGTGAAGTTTATAGTAGCTGTTTGCCAAGGCAAATTGGCTCTGCAGGGAGGGGATATCTATTTTTTTCAGTGCCTCTTTGCTGCGGTTAAACTCTTCTGCTTTGTAACTCTTGTATGCCTGATTTAAATGAAAAGTGTCAAACATGCCTGCCTGTAGATCGATCCCTAAAAGAAAAAACAGGGCAATGAGGTATCTTGATGCTCTTGTATGTACAGTTAAAAAAAGCAGAAGGGCTAAAAAAAGAGGTATTTGGTAAAGTTCAAGGTATGTGTATTGCATCTTTGTGATCTTTTCTGAACTTTGTTTCTGTGCATTTAATGTATCTTGAATATCTTCTGCCGTCTCTTCAGCTGAATGGGAAACGGTAAAGTAATGTCCTGCCACTTCTGCACTGAGCTTTTGCAGAATAGGATTGATACGAGAGATAAGCAAATTGTTTTTATCATCTTTTAGCAGTGTTCCGTCCGGATTCTCTATGGTGATCCCTTTTTTTGTTCCCAATGCCAGAACGGTTAGAGAAACATTGGCTTTCTGAACATACTCTGTCAGGCTTTTGAGATCATTTTCTTCTCCCCCGTCTGTAATAAGAATCAGGCTTTTAGAAGAGTTGTTTGATTTGTTCATGGAAGTTATTTTCTTAAAAAGCCTTTTCAGTGATGTGCCTTTGGTAAGGATATATTCTGGATTAAGACTTTTAAGGGCAATATTTATAAGTGCATGGTCAGTGGTAGGAGGGGAGAGGAGTAAAGGATTGCTTGTGAAAGCGATCAGCATGATATTGTCTTTGGTATTCTTTTTAAGCAGTGCTTCTATCATACTCTTGGCAAATTCATACCGTGTAGGTGCAATATCTTTTGCCCGCATGGAATAAGAGACATCCAGGGCAATGATAATATCTCTCGCAGCCAGTGGACGTTTCTGTAGTCCTTTCTGTAAAGCGGGACGACTTAGAGTCATGACAATAAGTATTAGAATCAGGAGATGTACTGTAGTGATGAGATCTCTTTTTCTTTTTCCCCACAGCAGTGCCGTAAGAGGAATGATCAGCCATAAAAAACTTGGGTAGAGAACTGTCATGACTGACTCCTCTTACGGTAAATGACCCAAAGAAAAAGGATTAAAAAGACAAGAGCCAAAGGGAAAAAGAGTAGAAGTTTCTGGTTTAAATAGTTTTCACTTCGTATCGGACTGGGTTCAAGTGTCTCTATCTCTCTATAGACTTTTGAGAGTGCCTCTGCTGAAGAAGCTGCATAACTTTTAGCACCACTCTCTTTGGCGATGGTCTCCAGCATGGCTGCATCATAGTCACTCTTCTTTCCTATGCCGATCGTGTAGATCCGGATACCCAGCTTTTTTGCTTTGGCAACTGCTTGTTTTGGAGAAGCTCTTCCTGCATTGTGGTAGCCATCAGTAAGTAAAATGATAGCTTTGTTTTTTGCTTCACCAAAAGAGAGGGTATGTATGGCTTGCATAATGGCATCTCCAATAGCAGTGCTTTCCCCTGCGATCCCGACGGTTGTCATTTCAAGCAGAGAACTTAAGGATTCAAGGTCATAGGTAAGAGGCGAAGCAGTGTAAGCAAAGGTACCAAATACTACTACACCCATATTATCATCAAAACGTTTTTGGGTAAATGCTTTGGAGAGTTCCAGTGTACTTTCATATTTATTTTTAAATCTCTCTTTTTTGTCAAAACCGCTTTGTGCCATTGATCCGCTGGCATCGATAGCCAGGATGAGGTCTCTTCCGTTTTTGTGTGTATTGCTTGATGCATCATATACAAATGGTTTTGCCAGTGCGGTGACCATGAGAGAGAAGATTAGTATTTTCAGCCAGGGTTCCCAGGAAAGAAGCGGACTCTGTTTTGTCAGCCACTCCAGTTTTGGAAAATAATAGTGTTTGCTGGATTGTTTACACCATAAGAAACAGGGTAAAAGTAATAACAACAGTAGAAAATAGGGTGAGCCAAAAGTAAATTGCATAAATGGATTTTAACATTTATCTGTTAAGTTTACGATATAATTATTTCAATACAAAAGTTAGGAGATAGTGTACTTAAAATGACAAAAATATTACGATCAGGGCTCTCTGTGATAGCTTTGGCTTTACTGCTCTTTGTACAAACAGTAAGATCTGAAGCGAATGAACTTGAATTTCAGGAAAAAGCTTCAGAGATCATACTCAACTCTTTGCAAACAGAACCCAAAAACAGTTTTTTAAGAAAAGCCTATAAAGAGCTTCTTTTTTCTCCCGTCTGGATGCGTGAAAGATCACTCTCCCCTGCGGCAAAAGAACTTTTTAAATATATAAGAAGTGACCATACTCTCAATAGAGAGGGTAAATTGTATAAAGACAGTGCTATTTTAGAAAGAATGGCTGAAAATCTGTATGCAACAGAGGGGAATATCTATGCAAAGATAAGTCTTGAGTTTAAAATCTCCCAATTATATAAAGGCTATACGGATTATGCCTATTTCGGGAGCATAAACTGGGGTGCTTTCAATGCAAGGATCTCAAACTTGAAAGTGAATGATGTCAGTACAGAATGGGTATTGCACAGACCGGAGGTATATCCGGCAAAAATGTTGGGCAATGCTGCACTTGGTATCAGTTTAAAGAAACAGTTGGAAACGGCAGTGCCAAAAGCATACCACTACAGAGAGTTGCAAAAAGAGTTGGAGAAATATTTGGCTATCAGAGAAGATGGTGGCTGGGGAGAGGTACATATCTTTAGAAAACTAAGACCGGGAAAGCATTCAGAGGGTGTCTACTCTCTTCGTGACAGACTGCGTATGACCGGTGATTATGTCTCCTGTGATGAAAGCAATGAAGACAATAGGTATGATAGCTGTCTGCAAAAAGCAGTGAAACATTTTCAGGCACGTACCGGGCTTAAGCAAGATGCTGTAGTGGGTGGGGTGACACTGAAAGAGCTTAATAAAAGTGTGGATGAACGTATTACGACCATTCGTCTGAATCTTGACCGCCTTAAATGGCTGAATGAGAGAAAAGAAAAGCGACATATTATTATCAATATTCCGGACTTTCAGCTCTACTTTGAAGAGGATGGAAAGTTAATCCAGACCATACGCGTGATCACAGGAAAACCAAATCACCCGACACCTATTTTTTCCGATACAGTAGAAATGATTGTTCTCAATCCATATTGGAATATTCCAAAAAGTATTATTCAAAAAGAGATGATCCCTAAGTTAATGAGAAATCCAAATGCCATGGCAAGACAAGGGATAGAGATACGTGCAGGATGGGGAAAGAATGCTGAAAAAGTAAGTGGAGGGTCTGTAAACTGGAGTAAATACAGATACAGTAAAACAGTACCGTACCGCTTTGCACAGGTACCGGGCTATAAAAATGCTTTGGGTAAAGTAAAATTTCTTTTTCCCAATAAGTTTTCCGTCTATATGCATGATACGCCAACCAAACATCTTTTCAAAAGAAACAAAAGAGCATTCTCCCATGGTTGTATCAGACTGCATAAACCAAGAGAGTTGCTTCGAACTTTTTCAACTTTTAATAATAATCTAGATTTTGATAAATCACAAAAAATTCTTAAAGGTAAGAAAAATTCTTATATTAAGTTAGAGAAAAAAGTACCTGTGGATGTTGTTTATTTAACGGCATGGGTAGATTATAACGGTAAACTGCAGTTCAGAAATGATATATATCATTATGATGAAATGCAATTAAAATCTTTTAGAAAGTGGTAAAAAAATGTTATTTAAATACGCAATCGCACTTACAGGAAGTATTTCAACAGGTAAAAGTACGGCAATCAATATTTTGAAGCAGACCGGTTTTCATGTGATCGATGCAGACAGTATTTCTCATCAAATACTGGATGAACAACATCAGAACATTGCTGAAATGTTCGGTAAGGTATTTGTAAAAGAGGGAAGCGTTGACAGAAAAGCACTGGGCAATATTGTCTTTGAAGATCCAGAAGCAAGAAGACGTTTGGAAGCACTGCTCCATCCGCTTATTTATGAAAGAATTGTAGAAAAAGCAACGAAAATGGATAAACGTGCAGTACCTTATATTGTGGATATTCCACTCTTTTTTGAGGGTGGACGTTATGCAATAGAAAATGTGATCGTTGTATATGCCACAAAAGAGCAACAGCTCAACAGGCTAATGGAGAGAGAAGGCTACAGTGAAGAGGAGGCTCTTTCCCGCATAGATGCACAGATCGATATTGAAGAGAAACGGCAAAGTGCAAGCTATGTCATTGACAACAGTGGGAATTTGAAACAGCTTCAATACGAAACAGAACGTATAAGAGAAGAGATACTGGGAGATTTCCTGTGACAGTTACAAAATATTCTGCAAATGGAAATGACTTTATTCTGTTCGTAGCACAGGAAAAAGCTGACAGGTCTGCTTTGGCAAAAAAACTCTGTCATAGACAAAATGGAGTGGGGGCAGACGGCTTGGTCGTACTTTTGCCGCATCCTGATTATGATTTTGAGTGGGAGTTCTACAATTCAGATGGTTCTGTTGCCAATATGTGTGGTAATGCCAGTAGAGCAGTGGCACATTATGCACATGAAAAAGGTATTTCTGAAAACAATAAAGCAGAATTTTTGACGGGTGCGGGTGTCATTAGGGCAACGATCAACGGATTGTATGTGGTCAGTGATATGACAGAACCAAAGATTATCAGAAAAGATATTGAAGCGTATGGTGAGACATGGTGGCTGATTGATTCCGGTGTGCCTCATCTGGTTGCTGTGAGAGATGATATTGAAGATTTCAACATTGAAAAGGCACGGGAACTTCGTCAAAAATACAATGCAAATGTAAACATTTGTAAAGTAGAGGGTGAGACAATGTATGTGCGTACGTATGAGCGTGGTGTTGAAGATGAAACTTTGGCTTGCGGTACAGGAATGGTAGCTTGTTTTATACGTAATCATAAAGAAGGAAGAGTGCCGGACCAGGTTAAAGTGCATCCAAAAAGCGGTGATGAACTTTATGTGAGTTATGAAGACGGTATCTATCGTTTTGGCGGAAAAGTAACCAAAACATTTATTGCCGAGACAATAGAATAGGAGTGTATATGAAACAAATGATACTAGTGTTGTTTCTAGCGGTCAGTGCATGGTCAAATGAGTTTGATAGAGCAGTAGAGGATTATAACAAAGGTAATTATATTCAGGCATTGAACAGTTTTTATGTCTTGGCAAAGAGTGGGGATGCCAAGGCACAATACAATGTAGGGATGATCTATGCAAACGGTAAAGGGGTCAAGGTAGATGTTCCTCAGGCAATGGAATGGTATGAAAAATCGGCACAGCAGGGTAATGCATCTGCCGCATATAATCTTGCACAACTGTATCATGGAATGAAAGAGAATAATGAACATGCGCATGAAAGAGCGAAGTTCTGGTATGAGAAAGCAGTTGTAGAAGGTTTACCTCAAGCATATAATAATTTGGCAGCACTGTATCTGGAAGGTAAAAATATACCTCATAACAATAAAAAAGCCTTTGAACTCTTTAAAAAAGCAGCGGCAAAAGGTGATACAAATGCACAGATAAATGTTGCAGTAATGTATGCCTGGGGAGAAGATATCCCCAATGATAAAATGAAAGCTTTTGAGAATTTGAAAAAAGCACTCAATGCAGGGAAAAGTGAAGCAAGTCACTACCTTGACAAACTCTGTAAAGAGAGTCCCTGGGTCTGTAAAAATTAACCGGTCATTTGGGAGGTACTCTTAAGTATCTCTTGGTTATAATTCACCTCTTAAAATATACGCTATATATGCTCGCTTAACTCAGCTGGTAGAGTGCCACTATGACATGGTGGAAGTCACAGGTTCAAGTCCTGTAGCGAGCACCATCTTCAAAGTACCATCCTCTGGGAGCTTCTGAATAATACTCCTCTATTTTATAAATAACTATTCTACCAATGT
>Ga0256827_10000971_pt1 | contig 18111 bp, 17 predicted proteins | sample CV84metaG_FD_185977 | JGI IMG/M metagenome (GOLD analysis project Ga0256827, IMG submission 185977) | Hydrothermal vent microbial communities from East Pacific Rise, Pacific Ocean - CV84 | ecosystem: Environmental > Aquatic > Marine > Hydrothermal vents | place: Pacific Ocean: East Pacific Rise... | reverse complement strand
AAGTACCATAAAATAGCCACCCAAATAGCGATGCTCCCCAAACCAATTTTTAAAATAAATTTGAAGACCGTTGGGCTTAGAATATCTTGTAGACTTTTTTTAATGGTATTTATCATTTTTTATCCCTTATAATATATTTGGATTGTAGGGACAATGCCTCCGTGCTTGTCCATTGCTCAAAATTAGAAAATAAATGTATAGTTATTTCTGATAATGGACAACCACATGGGGATTGTCCCTACAAATACGTATTTTTAAACTCAACATATCGAGCAGCAGAAGCATAAAGTTCAGCTACCTCTTCATCGGTTAACTCTCTTATCCTTTTTGCAGGGCTACCCATAATAAGACTTCGTGGAGGAAAGACTTTGTTTTTCGTGACCAAAGAACTTGCACCCACAATAGATTCTTTCCCTATCACAGCACCATCTAAAATAGTAGCCGACATTCCGATGAGACAAGCATCTTCTATGGTACAACCATGAAGCATCACTCTGTGACCTACTGTTACATCGTTACCTATAATGGTTGGGTTTCCATCTGACATGTCTGCTTTTTTATGGTGGGTTACATGAACCATAGATAAGTCTTGAATGTTGCTTCTGTCACCTATTTTAATATAATGAACATCTCCACGAACCACACAGCCAAACCACACAGCTGAGTCTTCACCCATCTCTGTTCTCCCTATCACGGTTGAACCTTCTGCTATCCATGCACCTTTTTTTAACTCTGGTGTCCACTCTTTGTATTTAATTATCATTTTAATCCTTTAGTACTTTTTTTGCAAGTTGCGTAACATATTCTGGGGTCTCTTTTTTACTTTTATCATGCATTTTAGTGATATAGTTTTCCAATACCTCATGATTATTAATTAGTTTACCCTCTTGATGCTTTATCTGTTTGTATTCCCCTGAGCTTTTAAGTTTCCAACGGAGAACATTGTCTTGTAGTTGCAACGAAAGTATCTGTTTTATTTTTTCTGCAAGATGAGGTTCTTTGATAGGGGTCAAAATCTCAATACGTCGAATTAAGTTTCTAGGCATTAAGTCAGCCGATGAGATATAACATTCATATTCCTCATGTTTAAAATAGTAAATTCTTGGATGTTCAAGGTACTTACCAATGATAGAATAAACAAAAATATTTTCACTCACTTTTTTAACCCCTGGTTTTAAAGCACAAATACCACGAATAATTAGTTCAATCTTACACCCTTTTATGGAAGCTTTATAGAGTGACTGAATAATATCTGGGTCAACCAAAGAGTTGGCTTTTAAAATAATGTGACCTTTCGTTCCAAATGAAGCTTCATTTTCAATCATTTGAATGAGTTTGGGTTTAATATGATCAGGTGCAAGTGTTAATGTTTTGAGTTTTGAATGGTCTGAAAAACCTGTAATAAAATGAAAAAATTTGGTAACATCGGTGTTAAACTCTTGTTTGGTGGTAAAATAACTCATATCGGTATAAATACGTGAAGTAGCAGGATTATAGTTTCCTGTAGCTAAATGGACATAACCTTGCAGTTTTTTCCCTTTTCGTTTGGTGACCTGTGCCACTTTGGCATGAACCTTTAACCCTTTGATTCCATAAATAACATGCGCTCCAGCTTCCTCTAATGCCTTTGCCCAATGTAAGTTATTCTCTTCGTCAAATCGTGCTTTGAGTTCAAGAAGTACGGTCACTTGTTTGCCTGATTTTGCAGCTTTTATTAGTGCTTTAACGATGGGGGAGTTTTTACCCACACGGTAAAGGGTCATACGCATAGAGAGGGTATGTTTGTCTTTTGCAGCCTCCTGGATAAATCGAACCACAGGGTCAAAGCTTTCAAAAGGGTGGTAAAGGAGAACATCTTGTTTCTCTATCGCTTCAAAAATATCACTTCCTTCATCAAAAGGGGGCAACATTTTAGGAGGGTAGGTTTGTAGTGTCAAGTGTGCCAAAGAAGGCTCACCCACTATTTGCCACAGTGTCCCAAGATTTAGAGGGATGTTGTTATAATAATAGATATCTAAAGGGTCAAGCTTTAAGTGGGTGGTTAAAAATTTAAGGAGTCTTTTGTCAACCCCTTCTGTGAGTTCTAAACGGATAAGCATCCCTCTGTTTCTAGCACGTAGCCCCTCTTCCATAATCTCTATAAAGTCATCAGCCTCCTCCTCTTCTATCTCTAAGTCAGCATTTCGTGTGACCCTAAAAGGGATAGATGCAATCTTTTTTAGCCCTTGAAAAAGTTCCCCTGAAAAATGGTCAACAATAGACTCTATGGGTATGTAACAGTTGTTGACTTGTAAGAAACGTGGTAAAATTCTAGGGATACGGATGAGACCATGTTTAATATTTCCATTGCTGTCCTCTAGTTGAAGAGCCAAGGCAAAACTCAAATTATTCAAATGGGGGAAAGGGTGTGTCGCATCAATGGCAATGGGCATAATAACAGGATAGATTTGTTCAAAAAATTCATTGGAAACACTCTCTTGTTGCTTTTTTGAAAGCTCTTCAAATGTTTTAACGGTCACATTATGCTCTTTTAATTCACCCATAATATCTTGAAACGAAGATTCAATAACTTTTTGCTCTTTATGGATGGTTTTATGAATCGCTTTTAACTGTTCAGCAGGGGTCAGTTTGTCAATGGCTGTTTCTTGGACACGTGCTTTAAACAGAGCTTTTAATCCTGCCACACGAATCATATAAAATTCATCAAGGTTAGTACCATAAATGGCGATAAATTTCATACGCTCTAAGGGGGGTAAGTTTTTGTTTTTTGCTTGTGCAAGTACACGGGTGTTAAACTTAAGCCATGAGAGTTCACGGTTAAAGTATAGGTCAGGAGAGGTGAGGTCTATGGACATGAATGAACCTTGGAATTTTTTTGGGGTATTATAGCATATTGTTATTTGGATAATGTTCGATAAAATCGAACCTACAACTGTCCAATTTTGGTTTGATTGCCGTAGGTTCGATTTTATCGAACATTTAAATATTACAATTTTTTTATTTTAGCAATCTGGTCACGAATTCTCGCAGCTTCTTCAAATTCTAAACTCTTTGCAGCGACCAACATTTTAGCTTTTAACTCTTTGATTATTTTTTGCCGTTCTCCTTTTGGCATTTTATCCATTTTAGAAGCTTTGTTGTAGAGTTCCCCTGCATCATCTACTTTTAGGTCAGTATCAAGTTCACGTAGGGTTGTTTTTGGAGTAATACCATGAATCTTATTGTAAGCCATTTGGGTTTCACGCCGTTTACTGGTGGTCTCTATGGTCTCTTTCATGGAGTTGGTAATTTTGTTGGCATACATCAGTACACGACCATTTGAGTTTCTCGCAGCTCTTCCCGAGGTCTGTATGAGTGAAGTGGTAGAACGTAAAAAACCCTCTTTATCTGCATCAAGTATGGCTACTAAACTTACCTCTGGTAAGTCAAGTCCTTCTCTGAGTAGGTTAATACCTACCAAAATGTCAAACTCACCTAAACGCAAAGAGCGAATCACTTGGTTACGTTCAATGGCATCGAGGTCAGAGTGCATATAGCGAACGCGTAAACCTAAATCATTATAGTAGGTGGTTAACTCTTCTGCCATTTTTTTTGTAAGTACAGTTACTAGAACTCTTTCACCTTTTTCTATGACAGGTTTCATTCTATCATGTAAGTTTTCCACTTGGTAGGTACTTGGTATCACTTCTATGGGTGGGTCAAGCAGTCCTGTTGGTCGTACAACTTGTTCTGCTATTACAGCTGATAGGTCTATCTCTAGCTCTTTTGGTGTAGCAGAGACAAAAAGAAAGTAGGGTGCTTTGACAATGTACTCGTCAAACATTAAAGGTCGGTTGTCTAAAGCCGAAGGAAGTCTAAACCCATGCTCTACTAAAACCTCTTTACGGCTTCTGTCCCCTGCGTACATCCCTCTAAACTGTGAAAGGGAAACATGTGATTCATCGACAATACATAAAAAGTCATGTCCGTGCATCGCTTCAAAATAATCCATCATAGAAAAAGGGGTTTCCCCTACAGCTTTACCTGTAAGATGGCGTGAGTAGTTTTCTATCCCTTTACACATCCCTGTGGCTTCTATCATCTCTAGGTCAAACTCAACTCGCTGTTTGAGTCGGTTGTACTCTAACATACGGTCTTGCTCTTTATAGTAGTTGAGTCTCTCCCCTAGTTCTGTCTCTATGCTTTTTACTGCAAGGGCAAGTTTCTCTTGTGAAACTATAAATTGATTGGCTGCATAGATGACAGCCTCTTTAAAATGTTCCATCTTCTCACCTGTAAGGGTGTTAAATGTATAAACATCTTCTATCTCATCTCCAAAAAACTCTATACGGTAAGCATACTCCTCGTTGTAAGCAGGAAAAATATCTATCACTTCACCATTGACCCTAAAGTCACCACGGTCAAAAAATTCATCGTTTCTTTTGTAGCCCATCTCGACCAGTTTTAAAAGCAGAGGTTTTTGAGAATATTCTTCACCTACCACAAGCTTTTGGACTATGCTTTTGTAGTCCTCAGGAGAACCTAACCCATAGTTTGCCGAAACAGAAGCGATGACGATGACATCTTTATGTGAAAGTAGAGATGCTGTAGTAGAGAGTCTTAACCGTTCTAACTCTTCGTTTATAGAAGAATCCTTTTCTATAAATAGGTCTTGTCTTGGAATATAGGCTTCAGGTTGGTAGTAGTCATAGTAGCTAATAAAATACTCAACATGGTTGTCAGGAAAAAAGGTTCTAAATTCAGAGTAGAGTTGAGCAGCCAAGGTTTTGTTGTGGGTCATAATAAGCGTTGGCTTTTGTGTCTCCTCTATCACCTTTGCCATGGTATAAGTTTTACCTGAACCTGTAACTCCGAGTAGGGTTTGGTATTGATTTCCATCGTTTATAGACTTACTTAAAGTTTTGATGGCTGTGGGTTGGTCACCTGCTGGTTGGTAGGGGCTAGATACGGTGAAGGTTTTCATATAGTTTTTAATTCCTATTTGGCTTTGGTAGGGTGTAGTCCCCGACTACACCATATTATGGTATTTTTAATATTTTAGAAATTTAAATGTCAATTTGATGGTGTAGTTGGGGACTACACCTTACACCAAAAGCTTTTCTAAACGTATGGTTAATGCTTCTAGTTCTTTCTCTTTTTCTTCTTTTTCTAAGGTTTGTTTCTCTATCGTTGTTTCTAGCTTAACAATGGTTTCATCTATATTTTCTAATTTATGAAGCTGTTGTTTTAAGCGATTGTTTTCTGACTCTAGTGTTCTCTTTTTGTATAGTAACTCTTCCACTTGTTGACTGAGTATCTCTATTGGTGTCATATTAATCCTTTAAATTCTCTATATAAACAACATTGTTTTCATGATAGATAATTTATCTATTAGTGTTATAATCATAACACAATATTTTTGGAGTTTGTATGAAAAAAGTTATTTTTACCTTAGAAGGAAAACGTTTTGAGATAGAGTTAGAAAATGATTTTGCAGATTATGTGACAGAGAATCTTAGTGAAAATGATATAGCTTTTAATCGTAACAATGGAGCAACAAAATTTTTAAAAGTATATTTAAAGAGTATGAAAAATAATTATGAAATGGAAAAACAGATTAAAATATTAATAAATAATACACGTGAGTAATTTTTCAAATATTAAAGTTTTTTTAAATAAAATTTATAATTTAAGCATTTTATTTAATATTTTGATTTATAATTCTCTTAGTTCGGAAAAACAAAGAAAAAAGAACTATAAAATTTTAAGGAGTATTTATGACAAATACAAACAATGTTTCAACAAAAAAGGGTTTTACAATGATTGAATTGATCTTTGTAATTGTAATTATTGGTATTTTAGCAGCAGTTGCTATCCCAAGATTGGCAGCTACTAGAGATGATGCGAAGATTGCAACATGTATGGATGGTGCAGCTTCATTTATGACACAAGTATCAGCATACTATACAGCTCAAGGGAAACTTGGAAAAATTTCAGAAATGACTAACTTTGATACAAATGCTAGTAGTACAGGTAACAATGGATTTGCTACGGATGGAAATTTAACAGATAATGGAACTTCTGTAGATTATTGGTGTGATGGTGGAAAAGTAATGGACTTTACCGTTGCAAGTACTTCTAAAACATTTGTTCTTACACCTGCTCCAGAGACTACTTTTAGTCAAAAACAAAAAGTGGCTCAACAAACAGCTGATGCACTTAAGGCTAAAGGTTATTACAAAGGTTATAAACTTGGTGGACAATCAATTAAATTTTAATTTTTAATTAATTACTTCATGTAAATCATGAAGTAATTTATTTTTTATTTTTAAGTTCAATTTATTGATTTTTAAAATAAAAAATAAAGAATATATTATGAAAAAAGCATTTACAATGGTTGAATTAATTTTTGTTATTGTTATTATTGGTATTTTATCTTCGGTGGCTCTTCCAAGACTTTCTGCAACAAGGGATGATGCACTTATTGCCAAAAACAGTGAATATATTATAGGAATAATGACCGAAATATCAACATATATTATTGCTAACGGTAACTCAGAAGATGATTTAAGTGAGATGTCTTCTCTTTTAGTAACCTTGCAAAGTCAAAATAGAATTATTATTAATACTACGAATAAAAGTGCAAAGGTAAAAATTGGAAAAGATATAGATTGTATTACTATAGATATAGATAGTACAAGAGGGACAGATCTTTTAAAAACTATTTTTATTGATAGTCCAACCGATAGAATATGTAATATGGTTCAAAAATTTATTAAAGAAAAAGATTATCCTCTAGTAGTGCGAGGACGCTTGATTCGATATTAAAATAATTTAAGGATATAAAAATGAAAAATCAAAAATCAAAAAAAGCCTTCACCATGATAGAGCTAGTTTTTGTTGTTGTAATTATAGGAATTTTAGCAACTGTAGCTATTCCAAGACTCGCAGCGACAAGAGATGATGCAGAGATAACAAAGGGAAGAACGGTTTTGTCATCTGTTAGAAATGCATTGGCTATGGAGCGACAGAAACGGATACTTCGTGGAGAGTTTGATCAGATTACAGCTATTGGTGATAGTACCAATGTATTTGGTAATTTTTATACAGGAGCTAATGGAAGTAGGGTTGATACAGGTATTTCTATTTTAGAATATCCTATGCCTCTCCCTTCTTCAGGTTCAAAGAAATATAAGTGGAATCATAGTGGTGATTGGTATGCTTTTTGTTTAAACAACGCCTGTTCAGGAAGTGCAGATGCTGTGTGGTTTAAAGTTGAAAAGGGAAAATTTGTTTGTAAAGGTGATAATGACCACACCGATAACTGTTCTATTTTAGGTGTGACAGCAGAATAGTTTTTATTCTTATGTTATAATCTCTTTAATTTTTATTGAGGAGGTTATTATTTATTACTATCAAGTGGCTCTTCTTCGCTCTTCAGCTCCCAAACTTACTTATCATTATGAAAAATCTTTAGAAATTGGTCAGCTTGTAGATGTTCCTGTTCATTCAAAAACTAAGTTAGCGATGATTTTAAAAGAGGTGGAGAAACCTGAAAGATTTGAAACTTCTGAGCTTTCTTCTGTTTTAGAAACTGTTTATTCTTTGACTCAAATTGAGATTGGTAAATTTATAGCTACTTATTATTTTTCTTCTTTGGGTGAGGCTATGGCTCTTTTTATACCATACCAAACCCCTCGTTCCCACGCTTTGCGTGGGAATGATGAAAACCAAATTTCGGATGATAATAAGGTTGATATATCATTGGACGGTGCGTTGGGAAACGCACCCTACGGATTACCGACGTTATCTGCTGACCAACAAAAAGCTTATGAATTATTGTTAACCAAAGAGAGAGCCTTACTTTTTGGTGTGACGGGTTCTGGTAAAACAGAGGTGTTTATTAACCTTATGGCAAAGACCATAGCAGAGGGAAAGCAGTGTATTTTTCTTATGCCTGAAATCTCGTTAACTCCACAGATGCAAACCCGTTTAGAGAAGTATTTTGAAAAACGTATTGTGATGTGGCACTCTAAGTTGACTAAAAAACAGAAAGAAAAAATACTTGAAAAAATTTATAATGATGAGGTAGACATCGTAGCAGGGGCTAGGTCGGCTTTGTTTACCCCTTTGAAAAATTTGGGTTTAATTATTGTTGATGAAGAGCATGATGATTCTTATAAATCTATGATGAAACCACGTTATCATGCACGTGATATGGCTGTTTATATTGGGGCTAAAATAGGGGCTAAGGTGGTGATGGCTTCGGCAACTCCGAGTTTGAGTTCTTACCATAAATATGATGTGGTTCGACTCAAAAAGCCTTTTATAAAAACAGATAAACAATACTACTTTGTAGAAGGAACAAGTCTAACCAATGGGATGATACGAACGTTAGAAAAAAACTTTAAACAGGGGGAACAGTCACTCCTTTTTGTTCCCACTCGTGGGAATTTTAAGTATTTGTATTGTAAAAAGTGTGGGGTGACCCATCTTTGCCCTTATTGTTCTGTGGGGATGGCTTTGCATCGTAATGTTCGCCATTTAAAGTGTCATTATTGTAACTATACCGAAACCATAAAAACTGTTTGTACCCATTGTGGGCATGAGCCTTTGAGTTCTGAACGGATGGGGACACAGGAAGTGAAAGAGATGGTGGAACATGGCATACCTGAGATGGTGGTGGAGCAGTTTGACCGTGACAGTATTGGTACAGCGTCTAAACTGAAACAGGCTTTGAAACGTTTTGAAAGCAAAGAGAGTCACTTACTTTTAGGTACGCAGATGTTGAGTAAGGGGCATGATTATGCGAATATTACCCTTTCAGTTATTTTGGGGATAGATTATATTTTAGGTTTGGGGGATTATAGGGCTAGAGAAAGAGCGATGTCGCTTCTTATTCAGATAGCAGGTCGTTCAGGTCGTGCCAAACATGCCAATGTGATTGTTCAGTCGTCGAATGCAGATTTTTTTAACATGTATAAGAATGATTATGAAGCTTTTTTAAAAGATGAGATGTTTTTTGTGGAAGATATGTATCCCCCTTTTGTCTCTTTGGCTCGGATTTTGATTTCCCATCTGAAAGAGGAGAAGGCCGGGAAAATTTGTTTAGATACCGTTACGAAGCTAAAGGAGTTTGAGGGTATTGAGATAGTGGGGCAGGGGAAAGCTCCTATTGAACGGATTGCAAATAAGTTTCGTTTTAATATTTTGTTGCGTTGTGAGAAGCGTTCGGTTTTGTTGAAAGCGTTGCATCAGGTGAATAATCCCTTGATAGAGATAGATATGGATCCTGTGGAATTTTCTTAAGGTTTTTAACAGTTTTTGTTGTATTTTTTGGTAAAATTTGGTATAACTTATGTTCGCTTTTTTGTTGTTCTCTTGTCACTTTTTTTTCTTTGTGTCAGAACAAAGAAGAAAAAGTAACCAAAAAAAAGAAAGTCTGAAAAGCTGTCGCTGTTAAATGACACTGTTTTCATTGTACTTTGGTTGAGCTTAATTCTCTGCCATGATATCCGTAGGGGGCGATTGCTATCGCACCATCTAAAAATTCACATAAAATAGAAAGAAGAAATATGAAAGAAAGAATCCCAACTAAAAAAATATATGTAGGCGATGTAGCCGTAGGTGGTGATGCACCAATTTCTGTGCAGTCTATGACTTACTCAGACACTCACAATGTAGAAGCAACCGTAGAGCAAATAAACCGTTTGCACTTTGCAGGGGCTGATATGGTTCGTGTGGCTGTCCCTAAAATGGAAGATGCCTTGGCACTAAAAGCGATAAAAGAGCAGATATCTTTGCCTTTAATTGCAGACATACATTTTAATTATAAGTTGGCATTAGAAGCTGCTAAATGGGTCGATTGTATCCGTTTTAATCCAGGAAATATTAACGATAAAAATAAGATAAAAGAGATTGTTAAAGCCTGTCAAGAGCGTTCACTTCCTGTACGAATTGGGGTTAATGCAGGTTCACTTGAAGAGGAGTTTGAGAACAAGTACGGAGCAACAGCTGAGGGGATGGTTGCTTCTGCTGAGTACAACATTAAATTCTTGGAAGATTTAGGATTTACCGATATTAAAGTCTCTTTAAAAGCTTCAGATGTAGATCGGACAGTTGATGCTTATAGAATGTTACGTCCGAAAAATCATTACCCTTTCCACCTTGGAGTGACTGAAGCAGGGACTATTTTCCATGCGACAGTGAAGTCGTCTATTGGGTTAGGAGCTTTGCTTCTTGATGGTATTGGTGATACGATGCGAATTTCTATTACAGGGGAACTGGAAGAGGAGATTAAAGTTGGAAAAGCAATTTTAAAAGATTCTGGTCGTGTTAAAGATGGGTTAAATATTATCTCGTGTCCCACTTGTGGGCGAATCGAAGCAGATTTGGTTTCAGCCGTTGCAGAAGTGGAAAAGAGAACAGCACATATCAAAACACCAATGGATGTTTCTGTTATGGGGTGTGTTGTCAATGCCATTGGAGAGGCAAAACATTCAGATGTGGCAATAGCTTTTGGGAAGGGTTCAGGACTTGTTATGGTTCAAGGTGAGGTAGTTGCAAAACTTCCTGAATCTGAATTGGTAGAGAGGTTTGTAGCAGAAGTTGAAGCTTTCGCTGCGAAGCAAGGTTAAGGGGTTTTCTTGAGCGAAAACATGTACAACTTAAACATTGAAAGGGCTGTCCTTTCAGCCATTATCTTTGACCCTCAAATATTTGAAGAGATCGCTTCAAAGTTAAAAAGTCAAGATTTTTATTTGCCTTTTCATCAGCACATGTACACAGCGATGGAAGAGCTTACTCGTGATGATAAGCCGATAGATGAAGAATTTTTAAAATCTAAACTTTCTAAAACAGGTAATTATGATGAGGTTGCGTTGCTCGATGTTCTTTCAGCTAATGCAATTTCAAATACCGATGCTTATTTAGATGAGATAAAATCACGCTCTATAAAACGTGCCTTAGCAACATTGGCGACGACGATTAAAAAAGTAACCATAGAAGATGACCTCCCAACCGAAGAGGTGATGGATTTGGTTGAGAAAAAGCTTTATGAGATTACCCAAGACAGTACCAATGAAGACTTTAGGGAATCAAAAGAGATAACCCTTGCGATGATAGAAGAGATAAATCGTTTAAAAGCATTGGGTAATTCTAAATTATTGGGTGTCGATACAGGTTTTCAAAATTTAAATGACCATACACAGGGGTTTGGTAAGGGTGATTTGATTATTATCGCTGCGAGACCTGCTATGGGGAAATGTTTGGGTAAGGGTACAAAAGTTCTTATGTATTCAGGTGAATTAAAAAATGTAGAAGATATTCAAGTAGGTGAAGAGTTAATGGGTGATGATTCTACCCCTAGAAAAGTCTTATCTTTGGCTCGTGGAAGAGAAGAGATGTATTGGGTTCGACAAAACAAAGGGATAGACTATCGTGTTAATAAGTCACATATTCTTTCACTTAAACGTTCTGAAAATGGAGATATTTTAAATATAGAAGTCTCAGAGTATATTGAAAAATCAGATAAGTTTAAAAGTAATTATAAAGGGTATAAGGCTTATTTAAATTTTTCAAAATTATCTTTTAAAAATATTTCAAAATATCATTTTCATGTAGATAATGAGTATTCTAATATTGTTGTAGAATATGACAAAGTAGATGATTATTATGGTTTTGAGATAGATGGTAATAAACTATTTTTACTTGAAGATATGACTGTAACACATAACACATCACTGGTTCTAAACATGACCCAAAAAGCGATAGAGCGTGGTGAGGGGATAGCTTTTTTCTCACTGGAAATGCCAGCTGAACAGTTGATGCTTCGTTTACTTTCTACTGAGACCTCTATCCCTTTACAAAAGTTACGGGTAGGGGACTTGACCGATGATGAGTGGAGTAACCTTAGTCGAAGTGCTGACAAAATGGCACAGCGAAAACTTTTTGTAGATGATGGTGGTTTGGCTACCATTCATCATGTTCGTTCAAAGTTGCGTAAACTTAAAGGGCAACACCCTGAGATATCTATGGCGATTATTGACTACTTACAGTTGATGTCAGGAGACAATAAAGAGGGTAGACAACAGGTTATTTCAGAGATTTCTAGGGGGCTTAAACAGTTGGCTAGGGAGTTAGAAATTCCTATTATTGCACTTTCACAGCTAAATCGTGGGGTTGAGAGTCGTGACAACAAACGACCGATGCTTTCGGATTTACGTGAGTCGGGGTGTTTATCAGGAGATTCAATTATTGTTGATGCTAAAAGTGGAAAACGATATCGAATTGATGAATTGGCTGAAAATAAAGATTTGATTCCCATGAAAACAAAATCTATGAGTAAAGATTTAAAAATAGATAACTTTACCATTACCAATGCTTTCTTTTCAGGTGAAAAAATGACCTATAAGCTTACCTTAAAATCGGGTAAAACCATAAGAGCCACAGCAAACCATAAATTTTATAGAATTGATGGTTGGGTTAGGCTTGATGGTTTAAGTGTAGGAGATAAGATTGCTACTCCTGAAAAAGTAGCGATAGAAAGTTCTAAAGATAAGCTTTCTGATAATGAATTGATTTTAGTGGCTCATCTTTTAGGAGATGGTTCTATATATTGGGATGAGATAGTCTCTATAGGAGAGTATAAAAAAGAGAAAACATATGATTTAACTGTGGATAGTGTTCATAATTTTGTTGCAAATGATATTATTGTGCATAATTCTATTGAGCAAGATGCAGATATTGTAATGTTCGTTTATCGTGATGATGTGTATCGTGAGGCTGCTGAAAAAGAGAAAGAGATGAAAGCCAAGGCTGAGGGGAAAGAGTATGAGAATGTCTTTCAAAATAAACCTGAAGAGGAGACGGAGCTGATAATTGGTAAACATAGAAATGGACCTACAGGAACGGTTAACTTACTGTTTCAAAAGCGATTTACCCGTTTTGTCGATGCTCATAAAGGGGGAGGGGATGTTCCGTTTGAGGTGATATATGAAGAAGATGGAAACATGGATACCCGTGATATGGGAAATATTGATTTACCAATGATATAGAAGTGTGATATGTTAGAAAAACCAAAACTCTTTTTGACTTTAAAAGCGTTTTGGTTGAGCATGTTGTTTCTTTTAACACTTTTAGCTCTTCGACTTTTTATTTTACATGGAGAGTATGAAGCGTTTAAAAATAAACCTTTTTTCTTTACCGAAGTAAATGTTATTCAAGCCTATGAGAAGTGGAATGATGACGAATATCACACCATACTTAAACTCTATAGTCCTATTTTAGATATAAACTTTTTCTCTCGGACAAAAATTCGTGCGAAAGAGATACCCTCTCAGATACGTTTAAAACTTTACCCTCAAAAAGAGATGCGTTTTTCTGAGTATTTGGGGACTTCTTTTATTTATTCCCACATCAATTCCTTGTTAGAACCGAGAGAAAGCATGAAAAATAAATTGTTGCTTAGGGTAGAGAAACAGCATGAAAACAGGATGATTTCTAATTTTTATAAAGCGATATTTTTTGCCACACCTTTGGAAAAAAGTTTACGTACACAGGTTGCATCTTTGGGGGTGAGTCATCTTATCGCTTTGAGTGGTTTTCATTTAGCGATACTTTCTACATTGCTTTTTTTTCTTCTTCGCCCTTTTTATCGTTTTTTTCAACAACGTTATTTCCCGTATAGATTTGATTTATTTGATGTGGGCTTTATGGTTTTGGTGATTTTAGCATGGTACGTTTGGTTTGTCGATGCCCCACCTTCGTTGATTCGTTCCTATATGATGATGTTTGTGGGATGGTTACTTTTAGTATGGGGGATAGAACTCATCTCTTTTACTTTTTTAATCACCATTGTTTTACTTTTGTTGGTGATTTTCCCTAAAATGTTGCTCTCTTTAGCTTTTTGGTTTTCAGTGATAGGTGTTTTTTATATTTTTCTCCTTTTACAATATTTTTCCCATCTGAACAAATATTTGATGACGCTTATTATCTCTTTTGGGATTTTTATACTGATGTTACCCATTGTTCATCTAATCTTTCCTTTGGTGAGTCCATTGCAACTTTTATCACCATTTTTATCTATGATTTTTGGAATATTTTATCCCCTAAGTATGGGTTTACATCTGCTTGGAATGGGAGGGCTATCTGATGGTTTATTGTTAACACTTTTTAGTATAAAAAGTGGTGAATCTTATCTTCTTATTAATCTTTGGTATGGTATTGCATATTTAATACTTTCTATTATGGCAATTTTTTATAAACGGCTACTCTACGTGTTATTTTTGGTTGCTTTCTTATTTTTTGTAGAATTGTTTATGGGCTTTTGGGTATGATAGTAAGAGTTAAACTAAGGAGTGAACATCGAAAATTTTAAACAATATCCTATTACCTTTACACTGATAGCTATCAATATTATTGTATTTTTAATCCCTCAACTTATGGTTCAGTGGGCTGAACCTTTTTACCAATATGGTGCTTTAAATGGCTATTGGGTGATATTTAAAGGGGAGACTTATAGACTTTTTACCTCCCTTTTTCTTCATGCCGATATGATGCACATTGTTATGAATATGTTGTCCCTTTATATGGTTGGAACAATGGTTGAAAAGCTTTTTTCCAAACTCTCTTACTTAGGTATCTACTTCGTTTCAGGACTTTTTGGTAGTTTTGCTTCGATGTTTATACATACTGAAGGTTGGGCTGTGGGAGCGAGTGGTGCAATTTTTGGTATCTTTGGTGCATTGGCTGGTTTTGCTTGGATTCATCGCCAAACCATGAGAGCACAGTTTATCCATTTTATGAAAAACTTTGGGGTTATTTTATTGCTTAACCTTGGTATTGGTTTGGTTTTCCCCTCTATTGATATGTCGGCACATGTTGGTGGATTAATTGCTGGATTGGTGGGTGGTATGCTGGTTGCAAAAAATCTGAAATATTTATGGATTTACTTGGGGCTTAGTTTTGTAGCTCTTATGGCTGGATATGAGTATTTATCTTCGATCTATTTTCATTAATCTCTTTTTGACTTCTCTGTTTTTAGCAGGGTGTCAAATCAAGAAACCTAGCCATTTAGAATATGTTCGTAGCGTTGATAAGTTAACAAATATGTTGATGGCATTGGATGAAAAAGTTGATACCTTTGAGGCAAGAGATTTGGCAAAAGAGAGTATTGGTTATGCACAAAAGTTGGCTAAAGAATATAATTTGGTTTCTCCACCTTATGTTCAAAATATGCTGGTCAATGCAGGTTTAAAAAAGCGTGGACTTTGTTATGAGTGGGCAGATGATTTGTTTACTTATCTAACAGCCAGAGATTATAGAACTTTAGTTTTACATAGGGTTGGAGCAAACATCGGTAAACTTAGGGAACATAATGCGTTAAGTGTATCTTATAAAGGAGAAGGTATCGCTCATAGTATACTACTTGATGCATGGCGTAATTCAGGAAATCTATTTTTTATAAAAATAGAAGAGGATAAAAAATATAGCTGGAAAGAACGGTTTTATAAATAGGAAACCACCTCAAAAAGGTGGTTTAAGTTTTAATGATGACGAGCAGCTGCAGCTTGTTGTCTTAAAAGAGCTTCACAAGGTACAGTTTGTGCAATCGGTAAACTTGCATCATCAGGACATATCTCAGCCACATCTTCACAGTCTGGACATTTCTTAATGTTTGGTTTGTAACATCTTGTTGGAGCTGCTGCCACAACTTCCATTTTTTCATATTTTGTTTCAACTTGTACAGGCATAATATCCCCCCCTGCCATTAATAATGCAGAACTTGCAACCATTAAACTTAGTAGTAATTTCATCAATTTATCCTTTTAATATTTTTTTAAAGCCTTCTACTTTAGCACCTTTTCACTTAAAAAATAATATTGTTTTTCACATAAAAATTTATTAAACTTTTTTTGGGAAAAAATGGTTAAATTTACTTTAGATTACTCAGGTATACTTTCATTTAAAATTTATTAAAGGTTATCATGTTATATAGTTGTAAAATTTGCCAATCATCTGTTACTTCGATGGTCGATAAAAAAAAAGAACGGACTTATTACCGTTGTAGTTCATGTGGGTTTGTCTACTTAGATGATACTTCACTTGTTAGTAGTTTTGTAGAGAAAAAACATTATGAAAAGCATAACAATAGCTTTGAATGTGCAGGGTATGTTGCGATGTTTGAAAAGTTTTTTCAAGATGGTATTCAACCCTATGCCAAAGAGATAAAAACCGTTTTAGACTTTGGTTGTGGGGAGGAGGCTGTTTTCTCTCAAATTTTAAAAAAGAAAGGGTTTGAGGTGGATGTTTATGACCTCTATTTTCACCCTGAAAAAATTTATAGAAGTAAAAAGTATGACCTGATTACCTCCACCGAAGTATTTGAACATTTAAAAGAACCTCAATCTATACTTCAAGAGTTGACCTCCTCATTAAATTCTAAGGGTTATCTTATCCTCATGACCAAGTTTCCCCCAAAAGATGACAAAGAGTTTTTGGACTGGTGGTACAGAAGAGACATTACGCACATCAGTTTTTTTACCCCCAAAAGTTTTGAAATTATGGCAAATGAGGTGGGGCTTAAAGTTTTAAAAACACTAGATGATAACATTGTAGTTTTTCAAAAATGTTAGAGATTCTTTACCAAGATGAACACTTGGTTGTCATCAATAAACCCTCTGGACTCTTGGTACATAAATCACCCATAGACAAAAGAGAAACGGAGTTTGCACTACAAAAAGTACGTAACCAAATAGGGCAATATGTTTACCCTGTGCATCGTTTAGACAAACCCACTTCAGGGGTATTGGTCTTTGCACTGAGTTCAAAGGTGGCACGTTTACTTTCTGAACAGTTTAAAAATCATAGCATTCAAAAAGAGTACTTGGCTGTGGTTCGAGGTTATACCAAAGAGAAAGAGTTTATAGACTACGATTTAAAAGTGATTTTAGACAAAAAAGCAGACAAAGATAGAACTCAAAACAAAGAGCCACAAGAGGCACAGACTTATTATGAGTGTTTAAAAACAGTTGAGTTGCCTTATGCTGTTTCCCGTTATCCTGTGGCTAGGTATTCGCTCTTGAAACTTTTACCAAAAACAGGACGAAAACATCAGTTAAGACGACATATGAAACATATTTTACACCCAATCGTGGGCGATACCAAATATGGACGGAATGAACACAATAATTTGTTTCGTGAAAAGTTTGATTGTCACCGTTTGTTGTTACATGCTTCTAAAATCTCTTTTATCCATCCCATAACAAATAATGCGTTGGTGATAGAGGCAGGGCTAGATGAGGTATTTAGAGAAGTGATGGAACTTTTTTAAGAGTGTAAAGGTAGCATACTTACATAAATATAACGTCGGCTGAAGCCAACCCTACATGTTTCGAATTGAATTAAAAGTTGGAATCCGTAGGGTTGGCTTCAGCCGACATGTAATTAGATATATAAGGAAAAAAATGAATCAAAAAAAAGAAAAAATAGCGTTAATAACGATGATAAGCATAAGCTTTATCGCTTTGATTGGTGTGTTGTTTATCAATGCAATTCCACAGGATTGTAACTACCATGACTTTGCTGATGCTCGGACGATATTTCATGTTTCAAACTTTTGGAATGTGGTTTCTAATCTACCCTTTTTATTGGTGGGATTTTATGGTTTGTATAAACTTTTAATTTTTAAATCATTGAAGATTTTAGATGAGGTGAAGTTGGCGTATTTGCTCTTTTTTATTGGGGTGACTTTGGTTGCTTTTGGGTCTAGTTATTATCATCTTGACCCAAATAATGAGACACTTTTGTGGGATAGATTGCCGATGACCATCGCTTTTATGGCTCTTTTCTCTTTTGTGATTTCTGAGTTTTTCTCTGTCAAAATAGGAAAGATTTTACTTTTCCCTTTCTTGGCTTTGGGGATGTTTTCAGTTTTTTATTGGTTTATGGGTGAGTTAAACAGTTGTGGAGATTTAAGAGCTTATGCTTTGGTGCAGTTTTTACCGATGGTGATTATGCCGATTATGTTTCTGTTTTTTAAGACCTCTTTTTCCTTAACTTCAGGCTATTGGTATCTGCTTTTGTGTTATTTGTTAGCGAAGATATTTGAGTATTTTGATGGGGGGATTTATG
>Ga0256827_10000970_pt1 | contig 18114 bp, 22 predicted proteins | sample CV84metaG_FD_185977 | JGI IMG/M metagenome (GOLD analysis project Ga0256827, IMG submission 185977) | Hydrothermal vent microbial communities from East Pacific Rise, Pacific Ocean - CV84 | ecosystem: Environmental > Aquatic > Marine > Hydrothermal vents | place: Pacific Ocean: East Pacific Rise... | reverse complement strand
TGGAAAATATATAATTACCAACGAGAAGGAATACTCGATTATCCATATTGACGAGGTTAAAACTACCTCGAAGTGGTATGGGAAATTGTACGAAGCCTTCCATAAAAAGTTTGGTGGCTGTCCGTTTCTTATCCAGTTAGACGAGCAGCAGAAGGTAGGCGGGGTGTACTATGCCTACTATCTGCAGGCGTCTGGCATGGTCGTAACGTTGTACGCTACGTGGGGCGTAACGAGAGAGCAAATAGCCAAGGCTAAGCGTATACTGCGTAACACACGAGATGTTGCGCGGTTATACGTTAAGAAAATTAACTACCCGCAGGAGGTTGATTTTGAGTGTCCTGGCTTTAGCTAAAAAAACACTATACGGTGTCAAACTCTCACGCACAGTCGTAAGAAAAGGTACGCGGTGTGGTGCCGTGTCAGGTGCTGCTTTACCGGCACTGCGTGCAGCGTATATCCGAAGTTTAGACATAGATGAAAAATTAGTTTTCCTTGGTTCTAATTATAAGGAGTACGCCTCTCTGTTTGTGGTTGATAGATCCCCTGAGGTTCGTGCGAAGGTGGCGCAGTTGTCCACTTTTTATCATGATAGGCTACACGAGGATGCAGTCGCCGACGTGCGTCTATCTGTGGCACTATATGGGAATGGTACGTATCTAGAAAAGTTAGCACAAGACGCAGATAAGTTTGTGCGTTTAGCCGTTGCACGGAAAACGACTAAATATTTCGAAGATATGCTCGACGACCCGTACTGGTTAGTTCGTTTAGAGATAGCAGAGTGTTATGATAAGTATCATTATTATTTACACACGGATCGTTCAGAGGATGTAAGAGTATGTATAGCAGAGCATTCCGATAAATACCACGGCATGTATGTGTACGACGAATCATGGTTAGTACGTCTGGAAGTGGCTAGATTTTCAGATAAGTATCATGACATACTGCGAAACGACGATGACAGTGATGTGCGTGAGGCTGTACAAAACTGGCCGTTAATACATAGGGTAGACGCGTTAAAGAAAACATTTAAATAGGAGTATTCTATGGATAAAACTATAGTGTATGGAGGTAAGCTTACGCGTACCGTAACTCCTAGGGGTGGTGTGCGTTTAGGTTGTTTTAATGGCTCCAGAAAACAACTGCGGTTAATGACCAAACTACGTAGTTTACAAATACACGAGCGGGCTGCACTTGCTGCTGATCCTGAAACGCATTGGTTGTTAAAGGACGATGCGGACGCAGCCGTGCGTTTAATGGTTGCCGAGCACACAAGGGAATATGATGCCCAGTTTGTGGTAGATCCTTATGTGCTTATACGGGAGACCGTCGCGGCAGAAGGTGATGCAAAATACCACAGTCGGTTAGTCACAGATCCAGAGTGGCAAGTTCGCGCTAAAATAGCATCCGTGTGCGCTACGTACCATAACATACAGGCACGCGATGAGGAAATAGCAGTGCGTTTGGCTGTCGCAGAATATAACACAGATTACCACGAGCAATTTATTTCAGATGATTCGTGGGAGGTAAGGTGTGTTGTGGTTGAAAACTCCCCAAAACTACGGGAGCATTTCGTAAACGACATCCCACTTGTCCGAGAACACTTGGCTTTACACGCCCCTGAGTTTCACCACATATTGTGTAAAGATAAGTCCCTACTGGTGCGTATAGCTGTTGTGTTGTCTAGCGACAAATACGACGTAGCTACGGTGCGGGATGTGGAAGGGTTTATCGAAGAAGCTATTCAGTGTAGAAAAGATGGAGCCAAGTGGACTTTTACAGGGGAGAGACTTGCTGTATGTCATGCGGAGGAGCAGTATATTATTTAGTATGCGGGAGGATTAATGAACAAAAAAACGTTGTATAATACATCCCTCAGACGCACCGTTACCAGAAAAGGAGAGGTGTATGTGGGGTGTATAGAAGGCTCTACAGAAAGTCGATTGGTGTTTGCCAAACTTTCACGGTACGATGCGGATGCTAGGGTTGCAATAGTACAAACACACCCTGAATGGTATCACATATTAAAGGATGATTACTATGACAAGGTTAGGTTGGAGGTAGCTAAAAACACTACTGCGTACGACGCGCAGTTTGTGACAGATCCTAGCGTGTTGATAAGACTACTACTGGCAAACCGTAGTAAGAAACACCACAGGATATTGGCAAAGGATACATCTGCTAAAGTACGTACTGTTGTGGCGCGTAATAAAGACTATGCGTATGCGTTGTTTAGCGACGTGGCTACATGTGTGCGTATAGTGGTGGCCGAGAACCACTCGTGCGTACATGATGTGCTTTTGGACGATGCCGACCCTAGAGTGCGCATAGCAGTACTTTCCCAATCTGAAAGGTATCATGAACATGGTGTGCGAGATCGCCACCGCACTGTACGGGCGTACTTAGCAGCGTACTCAGATAAATATCATCATATCTTTAAGGACGATGAAAGTGCAGAAGTGCGGGAAGTAGTAGCTTTAAATTCTACCACGCACCATGAAACTTTGGTGTGTGATCCGAGTTGGCGGGTTAGGTTGGCAGTAGCTTCTACGTCAAAACTATACCACCCACGGCTACGTACGGACGGGAACGCTAATGTACGCAAGGCTGCAGGCGGCCTTTAAGAACTCACAGGAGGGTTTACTATGGATAGAACTGTAATATATGGACGTCCTCTTGGAAGGACTGCCACACGAAAAGAAGTACGTTTGGGTTGTTTTAATGGTACCCTGGAAGAAGCGCTACATGCTAAAATACGTGGATTGCCTGAAGCGGATAGGGTAGAGTGTGCAGCACAATCCACACACTACCATATTCTAAAGGATGACACGTGCACCACCGTACGCGCAACAGTGGCTAGACACTGTGCCGTAGAAAACTTAGAGTACTTTGTAACAGATAAAGCGGAGTTGGTTAGAATTGAGGTGGCTACGCGCACACGTGTATATGACGATGTGTTTATGCACGACGAGTCTTGGGTTGTTCGTTTATGTGTAGCACGTTGCACCACTAATTATTATGAACATTTTGCGGCAGACTCTGCCCCATGTATACGAGAATGGGTAGCAGCCAACACCACTGAATATCATAGTATGTTAGCGTACGACACACACCCATACGTACGGGCCGCGGTAGCTCGCTCCTCTACACAGTACCACGGTGTGCTTAGTAAAGACAGGAGTAATATTGTTATACGCGCTATACAAGAGGAGGTAGCAAACATCGAAGAAATAAGCAGTTTCTTTGACCGTGCTTCGACCAATTCGGAGGCTGGTGTGTGTATACCCTATAGTTACCCAGGGCAAGCGTTATCTTCATACGACGTAGTGGCGTGGAGTAACTACGAGGTGCCGGAGAACAACCTCCATGCAGATATGGCGGAACGCATACTTGGACTTTAACAGTTAAATTTAACAACGGAGAAATAAATATAAATGTGCGATAAAAGTAATGTAAGTATAGAACAAAAAATATGTCCGGTGTGTGGTGAGGTATATGGCACAGGCACAATCCTATTGGATAGACGCTTTCGGGATAAGCTTAAAAGACACACCATAACAGGTACAGACTTTTGCCCAGAACACCAAAAACTAAAGGACGACGGGTATGTCGCGGCCATAGAGTGTGATGAAAGTAGATCCAACGTGCAGAACGACCAGGCACATTTGGGAGATGTATACCGCCTAGGGCGTATAGCACACATAAAAAAAGAGGTGTGCGGTCAATTATTTGGCAGGCAATTGAAAGGAGATATTGTGTTTGTGGATACAAAAACCATGGATGCGCTAACGAATATTAAAAATAAAAATGAGGAGAACTAAATGCAAGAGTTACAAAACTATATCCGCGCCGGTTACGGTGTGTTGCTATTGGAAACAGCGGAGTACTTTCGCTGTGTTAACGATATCCTAACAGGTGTGGCGCAGTTAGAAACAAACGGCACATACGTGTGGGATGCGTCTGGCCGAATCTTGGATGCAAAGGCACAAGAGAATATCGAAAATGCTGCGTTTACCCTTACGACGGCGTTAGGGTTCATCCTTGACAAGATGGAGAAAGAAGATGCTGCGGATGCGATCAACCCCACTATATGGGTGCTTATGGATGCGCACCTATATTTTAGAGGTGACAAGGATCCCACGCTAGTGGCCCTATTCAGACGCGTTGCACAAGTGGCCGCCACCAGTAATCACCATCTTATTTTGGTGGGTGCGGGCGCTAATCTCTGCCCTGAGTTAGAGACGTATGTGACTACGATTAAGTACGACATGCCTGACAGCAAGTTGTTTGCACAAACGATTGTGGATGCGGCGGAGACTGTCGGGCTTCCGAAAACGTCATACAATAAAAAGGTTACAGATTTAACTGTAGCTTGCGCTGGTATGACGAACCAGGAAGCGTTTGATGCGCTTACCTTGTCGTCTATAGTGTACGACGGGTTTAATCCGAAGTTCATTATGGCGGAAAAAGCTAAGGCTGTTTCAAAAAGCGGAGCGCTTACATACACTCCGTCAGACCTGACGGTGAAAGACGTAGGTGGTTTAGATCAACTTATTTCGTACATAAACTTACGAAAGAATTCATTCTCACCTAAAGCTGTTAAGTTCGGGTGTCCACCACCAAAAGGTGTCTTACTTGTAGGACCACCTGGGACGGGAAAGACGCTTATTGCGAAAGTAACTGCGTCTATTTTGAAACGTCCGTTGATTACGCTAGATGTGGGTGCTGTATTCGCATCTCTCGTCGGAGAGTCGGAAGACAACATGCGAAGTGTTATTCGTGTGGTGGAAGCACTTGCTCCGTGTGTACTGCTTGTAGATGAGATCGAGAAAAGTATGTCTACAAACACCTCGTCGAAATCGGACGGGGGTACGGGCAGTCGTGTACTAGCTACACTACTCACATGGATGGCGGAGAAAAAGTCAGAGGTGTACATTGTGGCTACAGCCAACGATGTTACCAAACTTCCCAAGGAGTTAATCCGAAAAGGGCGTTTGGATGAGCTGTTCTTTACGGACACGCCCAGCGCCGTGGAGAAAAAGGAGATCTTTAAGATCCACTTGAAAAAGGTGAATAGAAAACCAAGCGCCTTCGACATAGATATGTTGGTCGAAGCTTCGCAGGAGTTTACAGGAGCCGAGATTGAACAGTGCATTGCCGATGCGTTATACGTAGCATTTGACGAAGGTACTGAGGTAACTACGGCACATATTAAAGCTGCATTACTTAACACCACACCACTAGCCCTTATAGATGCTAAGGCAGTGCGTGAGTTACGTAATTGGGCTGCAAAAAGATGCCGTGCTGCCAGTAGTAAGGTAGTGACAAAGTTAAAAATAGCGAGACCTACACTTGCCTCGCGTAAATTAAACAAGTAAACAACAAACAAATAATAAGGAGAAATACTATGAGTCATTGGACTGAACAGAAATGCATTATCGACGACCTCGATGTAGTAGCAGCGGCCGCTAAAGAATTGGGAGCCTCAGTAGTTATGGGGGGTATTGCCCGCGGTTGGGGATCGGATACGAAAAAGTGTGATATGGTTATCACCCCCGCAGAAGGTCGCTACGACGTGGCCGTCACTAAGAACAAAGACGGCGTGTACGAGATCGAGGGTGATCTGTACGATAACAGTATCGCCAAGGCCTTCGGCGATGAGCGTAATCCATATGCCAAGTTGTTGGACCTGTATGGGTACATCAAAGTAGAGCGGCAGTGTCAACAACGACGCATCGCAACACAGCGTATTAAAAACTCAGCTGGAAAGCTACAACTGCGGGTGTGTGCATGAGCAAGTATATCGTTGTAGACGGAAACGGGGACGGTACCTTTAAAGTGGAAGGTATGAACTTCGTAGGGCGTGAGTGCGATGCAAAAATGAAGGGGATTGAGGACATCCTTGGTCCAGTCATCAAGCGCACTGATAAGTCGGATATTCATAAGCAACGGCGAGTATCTGTACAGCACGCATAACCGGTAGATAGCTGGTAAATAAAGGGACACTCGTACGGGTGTCCCTTTTTTAATAGGAGGAAATAATATGGCAGAGCATATTCTGACATTTGAGGACGGACTCATCAAAGGAGTCCACTGTGAGGCTATGGGTCTTGTTGGGCGAGCGTCGATTAAGCGTGCGTCTACGATTGAGTTCGATAACGAACTGCAAGAATGGGTTGCCCGTATAAAACCCGAGTTCCAATATAAACAACCGTCTGTGTTTACGGCAAAGACACGAGAAGAATGTGTGGAGTGGGAAATTGATTACCTTAACCACCGCCCAACAAAGGAGAAAGTATGAGCAAGAACGATGTGCGCTTAGCGCTAACGGAAATGGTAACAGGAGATGGTGTGTTTGTTGCCACACACGTGGGTATGTACAGAGCTACCCAAAAGTTGACCGCTGAAGATTTGGGATTAGATGAGCTCCCCAAAGAAGCGATTAGTTTGGGAACGCTGAAGCTTCTACCGGACTCAATCTGTCCGGAGTTAGAGGCAATGCGTAAAATTGAGAATAAGGTAAATCACCTCGTGCGATCAAATACGTTTCGGTTTGAGGGTATGGGTAACTATGCTAAAACTGAAAAGGCGGTACAACTCGCTAAAGATCTGCACGACTTAAAAGTGCAGTACAACAAGGCGTTTATAAGTTTCCTGGAGAACTATGAACAGAGGCAGGAAGACTCAATAGATTACTGGCTGGTGAAAGCTCCAGCTTTAAATATTGAGGAAGAAGCCATGCGGAATCTCGTAACCGCGAGTTTCATCCCACGTACATCGCTACGTGTGAAGTTCCGGTTCTCCATTGTGTTTATTAAAATGCCCAAACCGGCAACTGTGGTTTGGGAAAACGCAAAGGAAGAGTTGGCAGCTATGACGGACACGTTTGTAGAGAGTACTGTTAAACAGTTACGCTCCGAAGCACTCACCGCTATCAGTAGTATGGGTGATGCCTTGCAGGACGGTAAGTGGAATCAGAAAACGCTGGACAAGGCTACAAACATGTTGGAGCGTATCAAAGATATGCAACTTGTAGAAGATACTGAGTTGGTATCTTGTATCGAGGATTTCACACGAAAGCACTTGACGCGCAAGGCTCCGGAGATTAAGGAGAACCATAACGCGTTCGCCGCGCTAAGCAGCGGTATTGCAGAAACCGTGAATAATCTGCGAACCATCGCCTCGGAAGATTCTAAGGAGATGGTTATGCGAGCTTTTAATTTGAAGGCCCGTAAAATTAATAAGTAAAATTTATGCGTCTACATACTCCGGTGTGTAGGCGCTAATACCAACAAAGGAGAATATATGTTAGGATTTGGAAAAGGAAAAACAATTACCGGAACTTTATGTGGTCTATCCCGAAGTTCTATGGAAAAGGCGAAGAAACACGCCATGGAATTAAAACATCCAATAGGGGTGGTGGTGTACTACAACAAAAAGAAACAACAGTTCCACACCGCGGATGGGCGTAAGTTCACATATGCGGTACAAGTGCCGAAACACATCCTTAAGGAAGCAATGGGTAATGTGGGTAAGGTAGAAAGTATGCAGCATTTGAAAACCAAATACTCCACTGAGCGTAGAGTGTAATGCCGGTACTGTCTAAATACTTAGGTTGGCATATAACAGAAGGTTGTACCCCTGTGAGTGCGGGGTGTGACCGCTGTTATGCGCGGGCACATATACTACGGCGCGGCGATAGTTTTACACCTGATTTTAGACACGAGCGTTTAAAAATCCCCTACAAGTTACGTGGGGCTGTTACTATATTTGTAAGCCCATACGGTGATTTGTTCCACGAACACATGCCGTTTAAATTTATAGATTCAGTATTGGAGGTTATTAAAAACACACCGCAGCACACGTACCACATACTCACAAAAAGAGTGGATGTAATGTTGCGGTACTTTAAACATAAAGGAGTCCCGCAAAATATATGGTTTGGTACGTCTGCCGAGAATAAGGAATATGGAGAGCCTCGCATTGCGGCTCTAAGAACATTCCGAAAACGTGCGGCGGTATTATTCATATCCGCAGAGCCGTTTTTAGGAGATCTACCGGGTGTGGATTTATCTGGTATTGACTGGTTGAGTATTGCAGCGGAGCGCGGTAAAGGTGCGCGGAAGGTATCCACAGAAGCTGTGCGTAGGTTGGAGGAGCAATGCGCCCTGTACGGGGTGAATTTAATAAACACGCTAGGTACTGAAGAAGTGCGCTGGGGTGTAGAGTGTTGTAAATATAACAAAGGAGATAAAGATGAAAATATTACATACAGTGCTGGCATCACTATTAATGGGAGCGACTGCAACCCTAGGAAAGTTAGACGCCCCCACACTACGAGCAACCCTACTTGCAATTGAGCAGGTGGAATCCCATGGGAATACGCGGATATTAAATCGTAGAGCGTTAGGGTGTATGCAAATAACACCAATCGCTTTACGGGATTGTAATCGCATACTGGGGTATACCAAATACACCTTGGAAGATCGTACGGATCGTGCGAAGTCGTTCGCTATAGCTAAGATCATCCTGGATCACTACGGGGATGTTAGGGAGTTTCGTACAGGTAAAAAAGTGTCTGTACGTTTTATGGCGAATGTATGGCGTTATGGTTATAAAGATGCGTGCTCTACTTCATTACGGTCTGACTACGCGAATAGAGTTAGCAATCTAGTAGGCTTGTATCGGCGTTAGCTTTAGCCGAGGTAAATAAAGAAGCACTGGTAACTGTCTGAGTTGTACCATTAATCTCCACAGTTACCTTTGTTTTGGCTGATACACATTTACCTACTTGCCGCCCTGCGCGGTACACGGTAAAACCCCCAATTTGAAATTTAAACATTTCAACCATAAAGGGGCGTGCCAGTAAAGATAACGGCACGTCACGGGGGTACGCTGGAAAAAAGTGCGGTGTCAGGAGTGCTGGGTTATAATGACATGTTTTTAGTATGTCTTGAATGGGTGCCTGGATGGCTTGTAGCGTTCCTGTGCCCGCTTTAAATTCACGCTCCGCTTGTTGAAGCCTATCCGATTTTTCTTGAATACTTTTTTGAAATGTCGTATTTTCAATAAGTTCAGCATATAGATCGAAGTTACTCATACGTCCTCCGGGTTAGCAACTTTTAGGTAGAAAAACTAAAATGAGTGATTTACAACGCAATGTCAATAAGGTAAGAATTGTTCTTTTAAAACTTGGAGTTTAATATGGCAAGAAGAACCCCAGCAGTATATACCGGCAAAAATCCCTCTGAATTAAAGGGTGCTAGGTTTGATAGTATTTGTGATCCGAAAGAAAAAACAGGAACAGATTATGGCGAAGAAATCGACTACAGACGTGAAACAGAAAGCCTCCCTCAAGAAAGTAAAGACAGGCGCAGTAGATACGACTAGTTTGGATAAAGCAGTTAAGAATCTCGTACGTTTAGCTGGAGCCGCCTCGCCAGAAGCGGCTATTGTAGGTGCAAATACAGACTTGACTGACGATGATTTATTATGCGTGTACAGTATAACTATCACGGATAAAGATGGAAATAAAATTGTAACAAACAAGGGGTCTACCACGCTCAGTGGTATTAGTGATCCCGGCGCACTTCCCGAGTCACCACAAATACTTGAGACCGTATTTAGGGCTATAATATGGAGACCTATACGTAACAGGTTTATGAAATGGCTCAATGAGCGTGTGGAATCAAATAGAGTACTACCCGAACTACCGGGAGCTATGGAAGACGACGTTGCTATGATAGCGCCGGTTGGTGCGCTTAGTGATTAAAGGAAGTAAGATGAAATATGATACAGCGGATATTGGTAAATTTTTACCTGATGACGTTAGTGTAGAGGACTTCGATATTATCGTGTATACAGATGGTGGTGCGTGTGGTGTTAAAGATTATGGCGGGTCTGCGTCTAGAGTTGTTTCTGAGATGTTTGATCTCGATATAACAACAGTAACAGCAGCCTGCTATACAGGAACATACCGCGCAGAATTTGTGGCGTTGTTAGACGCCCTACACGCCATCGTGTTAGAGATTGGATATAAAGAAACAGAGAAGTCTATGGCTAAGTTGCTAACACATAACGGCGGGTTTAAACTGCGCGTGTTGTGGGTAGGTGACAATAAAACACTAATAACAGGTGTTAACGACCCTCAAAAGTTAAAAGCGGAATTTCCGCTGATAAAGATGTTAGAAGTGTATTTAAATTACTTCGATATACTAGGGGTGTTCACACCCAGAAACGTAATAATAGCACAAGAAGAAACGGATGCATTAGCTTCCGGAGTTAGGGCTGAGTTGAAGCGTTGGTTAAATCATATATTAGAAAGTGAACGTATGATTACCTGCGCAACACAAACTCAATTTTTAATTCCAAAAGCTCCTGTGTTTTCGGCTAACAAGCGTAAGTTTGTACAGCGCCCTTCTAAGTAAAATTTAACAAAAGGAGATTTAATATGAAACTTTTTCATATTTCTGATAGTCATTTACGTGACTTACAATACTCACGGAAAGCCCGTAGTGTTGATTTTCTACACGGCTTTCTAGCCGCGATAGATAAAGCAGCGGAGTTACAGGTGGACTACGTGGTCCACACTGGTGATATCTTTAACTCGAAACGGCCGTCGAGCAACATGTTCGATCAACTCCGCGAAATCAACAGACGTTTGATTTCACACGGGTTGCAGATGGTTACTATCAGTGGTAACCATGACAAAACAAAACCTGCGTGGTTTAAGCAGGTAGATAACACAGATAGTACTGTGGGTATAAAATGTATAGATAACTCGGAGTTCACTATACACAGCCCGGATAACACACTACAACTTACCTTTAAGAACCCAGCGGCGACCACAGCGGAACAACTCCGTGTTTGGTTCGCGTCGGAAGATTCTACGTGTGATGTTGTGTTGTGGCACGGTATGGTTAAAGAGTTTTGTGGATTTCCCGTAGATGGGACGTTTGAGTTAGCAGAGTTTCCTGTAAATAAATACCGCGCAATTATGCTGGGTGACATTCACGTTACGCAGACAGAGCTATTGGCGGATGGAACCCCTGTGAGTTATCCAGGAAGTACGGAGTTGTGTGAGTTAGGTGAACCCTTTGAGAAATTCGGTTTGCTTTATGAGTTTGGACAATCCAGATTCCCAATTATCACAGCGGTACCTTTCGAGACCAGACCTGTATTCAGGTTGTCGGTCACAAAGGAGGAGCAGCTTATCCCTGTGCTGGAAGAGTTGAAAAAATTAGCAGCAAGCGGAGTAAAACCTATTGTGGGTTACTACTACTCTGCGAAGGTAGGTGAAGTTCTCAAGAAAGCTCGCGAGGTATTTGGGGCTGATGATGGAATTCTAAGACCTGTGCCTATCGTAGAGGACGCACCATTAGATGCGCCGGCAGTTACTAGCGAGCAGGTAAAACTCACACTCACAGATCTTATTGCAGAGTTCTTCTTTGCGAGTACAGATCCTGTGTATGAATTAGCAGTGGCTTTAACAAACCCAGGTATTGTAGACGTGGAAACAGAAGCCAGTGCGTTTATTGACGCAAAACTAGGAGTATAAAATGCGGATATTAAAAATTAAGTTAGTGAATTTCGGAAAGCATGCGAAGTTCGAAGCAGATTTTGACGCATCTGTTGTGGGGTTAACCGGGGTTAATGGCTCTGGTAAATCCACAATACTTACGGCGATTGAGTATTTGTTTACAGGGGACGTTCCGGATACTATTTCTTCTTACATTAAACTAGGGGAGAAAAAGGCAGTACTGTCTCTGGAGTTTATGAAGAAAGGAATGCGGGGTGTTATTAAACGCGAAATCCTACCATCTGGAACCAAACGTGAATTGACGTGGGATGGTGAGAAGTTTAAACGCGCCTCCGAAGTGCAGGGGATGTTAGATGATATTCTGAACGTAGATAAAGCCGCATTACATAATGCGTTGTTTATCGCGCAGGGTGCGTTAGCTAAGCTGTTAAGCGGTGCTCAGGGAGAACGTGAGACATTGTATTCAAAGATGTTACTCATCGACCATCTGAAGAAACGTGGAGATCGTTTGGAAGCGTTTATCCGTAAGACAGCATCAGACGTGGTAGACTTAGAGCCGCTCATAGAAACGGCAGAGTTAGGTAAAGAAAATGCATTAGACGTGTGTGACCGGTTACGGTTAGAGTTAAGTGCGTTACCTTCTTTCCAAGTAGAGTCTGATAATTGGGACGCCTTGCTTACGTGGGAGCGTAAACTTCAGGAAAAGCAGGATGAGTTACAAAACAGCACTACGACGGTATTAAATACACGTAGTGCTGTTAGCTCTGTGCAGGAAACAATTAAGGCGCAGCTCGGTACTTCCGATATAGTGAGTTTACAGGCTACCAAAGATGCTGAGTTGAAAACGGCTAACACCGAAGTAACTCGTATCGAGCAGGTGTTGCAGAGTGTGAATACGGTAGCGCTACACAAAGCTAGATTGGTAGATGTTGAAGCAGCGTTACAACGGCACAAGGAATCTCGCAGTACGTATGCGGCTATTCTTGGTACGATAGGAATGCCAAATGTGCTGCAGGAAGCCTATGATAAAGCTATGGCAACTATGGAGTCTATCAAAACTTGGCGGCAACATAGGGAAGATCTAACAACGCTTAACAACGAGCTAGAGACGTTAGTACCGCCAACCGCCCCTGAGTTGCATATTGAGGACTTGGAAGCTAGCGTTATTGAACTACACCTTAAACTCGAAGCAGCGCAATCCGTAGAAGAGAGTGGGAAAACAACGTGTTGGGTTTGTGGTGGAGAATTGCCGGCGGAACTCTTAGATATTGAACAATTACAGAAAACGTTAGAGCCTATTCAGATTAAACTGAACGAAGAAAGGCTCTTACAAAGTAATTATCTAAGCGCGTCTAGTACGCACACAGCTACGGTAGCACACTTGCGTGAGCGAAAAGAGCGTGTAGAGGCTGAGATAGCTACTATGCCTGTATTGGAGGGGCCTGCTGCAGATCCGGAAGATTTGGCAGAGAAGCTTAAAACCAGTAAGGATGCATCTGCGTTTGTTAACGCTGCAGACGCGGAGATTAGCACACAAGAGCAAATCAAGGCGACCACCTTGGAGGCTATCGCACAATTAAATGTGCCGGATGTGGATACAGACAAAGCACAACAGGAACTGTTAGGTATGCGAGCTGTTCGGGATAGCTTATATGGGGAGTTGGAAACAATAGCCTCGTTAAGTCGTAATTTAGAAACCTGCGTGCAAGCGCACGCTATGGCTGAAGAGCGAGCGGCTAATCTAGGACAGGAGGCATTAACTATGTCAAGTACAGTGGTTCTAGCGCAGAACGCATTACCACAAACCTTACAGATCCTACTCAAAACCACACCAAAGGAAGATGTTAAATCTGTGTTAACAGAACGTACAAACGCACATAACTCGAAGAAAGGTGAATTACAACAAGCGGAGCGCACTCTAGAAGAGGCACGTAAGGAATTACGTAGGCTGTTGGAACGAGCTGAGAATGATAAAAAGCGAGTGGATGCTATCAATCAACTAACCCGGGTTCGTGATATGCTGGCCAAGGATGGGTTGATTCTGAAGTATACGCAGTACGTGTTTAACTCTATGGAAGGTCTGATTCAAACCAGACTAGAGAAAATGGAGGCAGACTTTACCGTAAAGGTGGATCCTGAGATTCCTGTCCATTTCTTATTCACACGTTTGGATGAGGATAGTGGATGGTTACCCCAGAAGAAATTAAGTGGTGGCCAGGCAGTACGCTTGGCGTTAGCACTACTGTTGGCGGTACAGAAACGTATTATGCCAGATCTCGGATTCTTGGTGTTGGACGAACCGTCCATGCACTTAGATGATGAGGGTGTAGATAGTCTGAGAGCTATTTTAATGGGACTACAAGCTGAGCTTTCTAATGCGGAAGCTCAGTTAATTGTATGCGACCATAAAAAAGATCTTGAAACTGCCTATGCAAAAACGATACACCTAGTGTAGCGTTTTAAGATAAAAGGAGATAAAATTATGCTGCTACAAGTGAAGATAAGGTTGACGAGCCCGTTACTAGGCGACAAAATGAATACCGGCGGTGTTCGCGGGTTTACGCGGACGAAGCAAATAAGCAATGACGAAGTGCCGTTAGACAGTGCGCTTTGGGTTTGGGCAATTACACAAGCAGCAGAATCTCTTAATATTAAGATCACTGGGGATATGTTTCGTATTCCCGCTAAGATACAAGCACCTACTTTAAATCTGTACAACAGACGTTGGACAACTAAGGCAGGTAAGAAAAAAGTGGATATGTTTGAATCCATCAGGGCGGGGTCTGTTTTAACGATCCCCATATTACTATTCAGCGCAGTGCCTGGGAATAACGTGGAAAACAGTGTTATTTCTGAACAAGATTTCATAGCTGCGCTAGCCCTTGTGGGTACGTTCATAGGGGTGAGTCCATGGGGCTCTAAATTCGGCTATGGGCGTTTTGAAATATTAGAAGAAACAAAGGAGGTCGCTCGTGACGTATAAATTTATATGCTTCGATACCGAAACAACAGATATAAAAGATCCTGAGATTATCCAATTCTCAGGTGTGGAGTATGGTGGTACTCCTATACAGGAAGTTTGTAATTTAAACCAAACTGTAAGACCATCGAAGTTGATGTCACCGGCGGCTATAGCTGTACACGGTATATCAGATTTACAAGCGTCCACATTTCCTTCTATGGCGGAGGGGTTAGGAAGCACGAGTAAATGGCTACGTGCTAGGAGTGGAAAGGACTACGTGGTGTTGGGGTATAACCACATCGCTTACGATATTCCTACTATAAACGCTTGCTTCGAGAACGCGGAAATACAAGATATTAATTTTGAAGGTCCGGTAGTAGATGTGATGGTGTTCGCTAAAAAACTCATACCTATAAAAGAGTGTGGGAATTATAAATTGGACACGATATTCGTTACCTTATTCCCGGACAAGGTGGCAGAGTTGAAGGCACGTAGGAGTTCGCATGATGCGATGGAGGATGTGCGCTTAACTTGGGATATATTTAAGGGCTTATGTATTAGGCTCGCGGCAGTGAAAGGTATAACAGCTAGTGTGGTTAATATTGTTAAATTTATAAACACACCCGTGATCGTAGAAGAGTGGCCATTTGGAGCTAACAAAGGCGAAGATGTAGAAGCGCTAGTAGTTCGTTACGGTTTCCATAAAGGAATTGTAGCGTGGTTTCTTGGTAAAAAAGATATGCACACAGCTTATCCTGATTTGCTGTATACCTTGAAGAGGCTTATGAAATGAGTGTAGTAAATATTTTACGAGATAATACAACGCTTACCATATTCAACCCACCTAAAGAGGTTCTTAAATTTCTAAAAATCACAAATAAATCAATCGAACTCGTAGAAAAGGAAATGCCCAACGGGTATATAAAACGAGAGCGAAAGGTTGTACGTAGGGTTGTTCCGCTATACAACGTGCTTAACGAAAAAGATCCACTAGTAGTCCAAACCCACCACGGGTTTTGGCATGACGTATGTAACATTGTTTGGTCTCAGGGTATGGAAGTTAAGATGCACGATAAGTGCTTTAAACCCACATCCCCTGATCTTACCAAAATGATTGGGTTTAGGTTTTCGCAGCGTGAGTTGTTGGTGCCGGCTTTACGGCAGGAGATCAGTGGGCTTATAGGGGCTCCTACAAGATACGGTAAAACATATCTTATGATAAACACACTCAGAGCATACCCAACTTTAACAACAGTGGTTACTGCTCCGGGGGTTGACTTGATTAACCAACTGTATAATGAGATTAAAGCTGCGCTACCTTATCGAGATATAAAACTGATAGGGGGTGGGTCTAAGACACGTATACCTTCAGAGGATATTACGGTGTGTTCTATGGATAGCCTACACAAATGCGATGCAGGGCGCGTGGAGCTTATGCTTATCGACGAGCCGCACGCTATTGTGACGAATTCTAGATTTCCTAAATTCGCAGCTTTTAATAAAGCGCGATTCCTTGGGTTTGGGGCTACGTTAAAAGGTAGGTTTGATGGTAGGGATAAATTAATCAAGGGGTTGATTGGTCCGGTAATAGCAGAGAGGACCTACCTAGAAGCGGTATATGAGGGAGCAATTGCGCCTCTTGTTATTTTGTTTCTTAACACACCACTAGCTAAAACAAAGTTCAAAAGTCGTGATAAAATTTACAATCACTATATGTTTTTATCGCTCAAGTTGCACAAGATGATAAAAGAAATTTGCTACTCAATCATACCCAAGGAATGGCAGACGCTTGTGTTTATTAAACACGAGAAACAGGCCGACAGATTACTTGAGGTTTTTAATGATGGAGAAGGTGTTATAGCCATGGCTAAAAAGCTTACGAAAAAACAACGTGTAGATATTACAGAACGTATGGCCACCGGTAAAATCACAAGGTGTCTAGCCTCGGATATTTATGCGCAGGGTGTGACGTTTAGTAATGTACGGTGTCTTGTAAACTCTACAGGCGGTGGTGCAAATACAACAACAATCCAAAAGCCTGGCAGGTTGGCGGAAATCATAGATGGGAAATCGTGCGGTGTTATTTTTGATTTTGATTTTTACACAGCGGACGGTGATAATAAAGATGCAGCGCAGGTTGTAATTCGCGATTGTAAGAAAAGAAGGGAAGCATATGTAGGATTAGGATACCTAGTATACACATGCGATAGTTTAACGGAACTTGAAACAAAGTTTAAGGAGGTCACAACAATGACCAGAGAACAACTTGTAGAGGAGACTAGGCGTGTTTACGGATAGGGATGTTGAGTACATGGCTTCGGAACTACGAAGCTCGTATAAAGCGAAGAGGACAGCTCTAGCGAACGGTAAATCCGTACGTATAAGCGCTAAAAATTTAAAGTTGGCCGCGTGGTTACCTGCCGCTGTAGTTTGTTTGGAGTGCGGTGCTGACCCGGATAATTTTATAGAGGCTTGCTTTACGTCTTGCAAGCTCAGCTTGGGACCATACCCGCAAATGCTTGCGAGTATAGGACGTAGTAGTTGGCGGGCATATACAGCCATGGCCGAGGATAGTAAAGAAGAGGGTACTAGTGTAGACGGTTCCTGGAAGGTGGAAGAGTTAAAAAGTATGATGAAAATGCGTGTGAAGTATTACACACGCGTCAGTAAGGCATCTAATATTTCTGAACTAGATGTGAAACTGAGAGATTATGTAGTAGATCCTATCGTAGGTATTCTATTAGCTGATGGTAATGCGAAAGTAGAAGCGTTACATATGCAAGAAGCGGCCAAACAACTTATTAGGAGTAAGGTGCTACAAGACGCTGTGCGTACATTAGCGCCTGGATTATTAGAGAGGATATTGAGAGCATGAGTGCACGAATAACAAACAGCCCAAACGAAGATACACTTATAGCTTCTGTCGATGCGTACATAGAGCAGAATACGGAAAACTTTGAAATGTATGTGTTACGTACTATTTTATCGGAACGTGATTTCCATCGTAGGGTTTCTACGTCGTTGTGTGTGTCCTCGGATGGTACATCCTTCGTAGAAGATTTTGAACACCCACACCACAATGCAATATATCATGCAGTGGCGGCGGTGTCGGCTAACCCAGATATTGCGGATGATTTCATACCGCCAATCCCTGTGATTGAAGAGAGTTTAAATGGGCTAGCAAACCATGGATACCTTCTCGCAGTTGATGAGGTGCGTGTGGCCGCGGATAGATACGCGCGTATTGTGGCGATGGATTTAGAAACTGCCAAACATTACGCGACTATAGGGTTCTCATCGTGGTTATCCAAACGAAAGTTTTTGGTAGTGTCGCAAAACACTATAGGGAATAACAGATGGGATGCGTCCGAGTTGATAGATCAATTGGCGGAGGATGTAGCCGGCGTTTCTGCTATATCTGACGAGGATAATGCCAGCCTTTCATTTACCTCTTTATTTGATTATGAGGAGGCGGATATTGAACGTAAGTCAACAGGCTTACTAAAGGTAGATGCCGCGCTAGGTGGTGGGTTAGGTAGATCAGAACATGTGTTAGTGATAGCTCCAACGGGATCAGGTAAAACGGTATTAGCCTGTCAGCTTGGGGCTGAGTTGG
>Ga0256827_10000969_pt1 | contig 18125 bp, 13 predicted proteins | sample CV84metaG_FD_185977 | JGI IMG/M metagenome (GOLD analysis project Ga0256827, IMG submission 185977) | Hydrothermal vent microbial communities from East Pacific Rise, Pacific Ocean - CV84 | ecosystem: Environmental > Aquatic > Marine > Hydrothermal vents | place: Pacific Ocean: East Pacific Rise... | reverse complement strand
CCCTAATCCTGCTAAAAATCAAATAACAATTAGTAGCGAAAATATTAAAATAAACACCTTGAAAATAATTGATATTACAGGAAAAACTATCATTAAACCGTCATTGCGAGAAGCAAATGTGACGTGGCAATCTGTTAATATTGAAAATTTACAAAACGGAATATATTTCTTAAAAATAAATAACACAGAAACTATAAAATTTATTAAAGAATAAAACAATACGGTACTCTAATGGTACAAACTATCAGAGTACTTAATATAATCTTTTTAAAATATTGAAAAATGAAAAAAATTACAATTTTAATAGCAACGCTATTACTTATTACAACAATGAGCTTAAAGGCTCAAATGGTGTTAAATTATAACACAAATCTATCAACAGGAACAACCATCACATTGCCATTGTATGGAACAGTAAATGTAACTGTTGATTGGGGCGATGGCTCTACCGAAAATATTACTTCTGAAGGTGCTCTTAATCATACTTACGCTACTAATGGTACATATACGGTACAAATCACAGGTTCTTTAACTAATTACGGAACTTACATTATTAGTAATGATAAATTAACAGGTGTTACTTCGTGGGGTAGTTTGGGTTTAATAAGTTTAAATTATGCATTTTATAATGCAATAAATTTAACACAAGTACCAACAGATTTTCCTTCAACAGTAACAACTGCAAAAAATATGTTTTTTAATGCAGAAAACTTTAATGGCGATATAAGTGCTTGGGATGTATCGAATGTTACCGATATGGGTAGTATGTTTTCTGGAGCAACTATTTTTAACCAAAATATAGGAGCATGGGATGTTTCTAGTGTTACTAATATGTATAGAATGATTTATAATTGTTCTGCATTTAATCAAGATTTAAGTGGCTGGAATGTTTCTAATGTTACTAGTATGAATTCTATGTTTTATAATGATGTGAATTTTAATAGCGATTTAAGTAATTGGAATGTTGCCAATGTTACTACATTTGGAGGAATGTTTGCTGAAGCATCAAGCTTTAACAGTGATTTGAGTAATTGGGACGTTTCTAGTGCAACAACTATAAGTGCAATGTTTAGTAATGCATCAAGTTTTAATAGCGATATAAGTAATTGGAACGTATCGAATGTTACTAGTATGAGTACTACGTTTTACGGAGCAGTAAATTTTAATAGTAATATAAGTAATTGGAATGTATCTAATGTTACCAATATGTATGAAATGTTTTATGGTGCAACAAACTTTGATAGTGATATAAGTAGTTGGGATGTTTCTAATGTTACAAATATGTATGGAATGTTTAGTGATGCAACAAACTTTAATAGCAATATAAGTAATTGGAATGTATCTAATGTTACTGATATGCAATATATGTTTAGTGATGCAGAAAATTTTAGTAGTGATATAAGTAGTTGGAATGTATCTAATGTTACTACTATGAAAGCTATGTTTGCAGGAGCAACAAATTTTAATAGTGATATAAGTAATTGGAATGTATCTAATGTTACTGATTTTAGTTCAATGTTTAGTACTACACAAAATTTTAATAGCGATTTAAGTACTTGGGACATCTCTAATGCAACAAAAATATCAGGAATGTTTTATAAATCAACAATTTTTAATCAAGATATAAGTAGCTGGGATGTTTCTAATGTTACTACTATGAGTAGTATGTTTTATCAAGCTACTTCTTTCGATCAAGATTTAAGTTCGTGGAATGTAAGCAATGTTACTAATATGACAAATATGTTTTATAGAGCAACACTATCAACAACAAACTACGATGCTTTATTAATTAGTTGGGCAGCACAAACTTTACAAAACAATATTAGTTTTCACGGAGGATATAGCAAATACTCTTGTACTACCACAGATACAAGGCAATCAATTATTGACACTTATAATTGGACAATTAGCGATGGTGGTGTAGTTGCAGACAATACCAATCCTACATTAACAGTTCAGAATTATACATTAAACCTAGATGTAACCGGAAATGCAACTTTATTACCAAACAATGTAGTTACAAGTGCTAGCGATAACTGTGCAATAGCAGATACAACACTTAGTCAAACAACTTTCGATTGCTCAAATATTGGAACAAATAATGTATCTGTTACTTTAACCGATGAGTCGGGAAACACAACCGAACAAACAGTAACTATTACAGTTGTAGATAATACCAATCCAACCTTAACAGTACAAAATTACACATTAGAATTAGATGCAACCGGAAATGCCACTTTACAACCAAATAATGTAGTAACAAATGCAAACGATAATTGTGTAATTGATACAACATTAAGTCAAACTGCTTTTGATTGCTCAGATATTGGAACACCTGTAACCATTGATGTTACAGCAAGTGATGCAACCGGAAATAATGTTGTTCAACAAGCAATTATTACAGTAGTCGATAATGTTAATCCGGTATTAACAGTTCAGAATTATACATTAGAATTAGATATAACCGGAAATGCTGTTTTATTGTTAAACGATGTGGTAACAGGTGCTAGCGATAATTGTACAATAGCAGATACAACACTAAGCCAAACAACTTTCGATTGTTCAAATATTGGAACAAATAATATATCAGTTATTTTAACCGATGCATCAGGAAATACAACCGAACAAACAGCAACTATTACAGTAGTTGATAATATTAATCCAACACTAACAGTTCAAAACTATACATTAGAATTAGATGTAACAGGAAATGCTGTATTAACACCAAATAATGTAGTAACAAGTGCAAACGATAATTGTGTAATTGATACAATATTAAGTCAAACAACTTTTGATTGCTCAGATATTGGAACACCTATAACTGTTGATGTTACAATAAGCGATGCTACAGGAAATACCGATGTTCAGCAAGCAATTATTACAGTAGTCGATAATGTTAATCCTATATTTACAGTTCAAAACTATACATTAGAACTTGATACAACAGCTAGTACAGTCTTATTAGCCGGCAATATTATAACAAATGCTACCGATAACTGTGCCATAGCAGATACAGCACTTAGTCAAACAACTTTTGATTGTTCAAATATTGGAAACCCAGTAAGTGTTAATGTTACACTAACCGACGTATCAGGAAACACCAATATTCAACAAGCAATTATTACAGTTGTAGATAATATTGAACCTAAAATTGTTTGCTTAGGAAACCAAGTGGTAAATTTACAAGCCGGACAAACAGAATACACTGTAAATGGAAATGAATTTAATCCTGTAACATTTAGCGATAATTGTGGTGTTGCAAATGTTGAAAACGATTTTAATAACTCAGTAACATTAGCCGATGCGGTATTACCAATTGGTACAACAACTATTACTTGGACAATTACTGACATTAACGGAAATACTAATACTTGTAGCTTTGATATTCAGGTAGATGAATATTTAAATGTTAGTACTGTAAATAATAGTTCTAATATTTCTATTTACCCTAACCCAGCACATAATAAAATAACAATAGAAAGTAATGAAGCTATAAATAGCATTAAAATACTTGATATTACCGGTAAAACAGTTTTAACACCCCATCAAGGGTTTAAAACCCTTGATAATGTGGATATATCTACCCTACAAAACGGAGTATATTTCATAAAAATAAATAACACAAAAACTATAAAAATTATTAAAGAATAAAACTAAATGTTCTCTGGTGGCTTTGTCATCAGAGAACTTAATATAAACTTTTAAAATTTAACAAAATGAAAAAAATTACTTTAACATTATTAATGGCAATTAGTGTATTTAGCTTTGCTCAATTAAGTGGACAATATTCTGTTGGAACTTCGCCATCTAATTATGCAACAATTAGTGATGCAGTAACCGATTTAAATAATCAAGGAATATCAGGCAATGTTACTTTTATGATAAAAGCAGGCGTTTATAACGAACAATTCGAGATAAATGATTTTTTTCGTTTAAACGAAGCTTATACTGTTACATTCTCGTCTGCAACAGGAGTTGCCGAAGATGTAACAATTAATTACGAACCAACATCAACTAACGATAATTACACTATTTTGTTAAATGGGTGTAAGAATGTTTTTTTCAGACGACTTACTATTTCAACATCAGGAACAAGCGGATATAACAGAGTAATAGTTTTTGAAAATAATCCAAAAAATATTGAATTAAGTTTCAATAATATTATTGGCTCGGAAGGTGACGGAGCAGAAATAACATCAAAAGTACCTCTATACTCGGCAAACTCAAACGACTCTTTAATAAATATAAGTTATAACCATTTTGATGGAGCTGTTTATGCTTTTGTATATTTATCAGGAGTTGATGGATTAGACTTTATTAAAAACGATTTAACAACAAATTTAACAACCGGAGATAGAGGAATGTATTTAATAAACTTATCAGGTGAAGCAAATATTTCTGAAAACAATGTGATTTCAATATCTCAAATATATACCAGAACCGGTTCAACAAACAATCTATTAATAGAAAAAAATATTTTTAACGGAAGTTTATGGTTAAAACCAATAGGAACAAGTTCAAATCCTTGCAGAGTAGAAAACAATTTAATAATTGACGGGCTAATAAATTTACTTGATGGTGAATATCTAAATCTTTATCATAATACAGTTTATAATACTAACTCAGAATCGTGTATGTGGATTGGTACGCCTCCAACAAATTTAAGTATAAAAAATAATCAGTTTATAAAAATTGGAGCTAATAATAATCCTACAATTAGAGTAAATACATTAGATGGTGTAAACGATTTAGATTATAATAATTATTATTCGCCTAACGAAAAGCTATTTTATTATGATAGTCATTATTATACAAATATTCAAGAATGGCAAGATTCTATTTCATTTGATGATAACAGTTTAAACACTTTGCCCTATTTTATTGATGCAGATAGTAGCGATTTTCATTTGTGTCAAATAAATAACGAATATATCGGCGAAGGAGGTTTAGTATCTTACGATTTTGATGAAACATCAAGAGATGCTACAAATCCAACAATAGGTGCTTTTGAATACACCGGCACACATCTTTCTACTCCATATTTAGGCGAAGATGTTACTACTTGTGGCGACACAACAATAATTCTAAATGCAGGAACTTACACTTCGTATTTATGGAATACTCTAGAAACATCAGGGAGTATAATTGTTGATACAACCGGCGAATATATTGTATATGTAACCGATGAAACAGCTTGTGAAGCAAACGATAATATAATTATAACTTTAAATCCTGAACCAAATGTATTTTTAGGAAACGACACAACAATTTGTGAGGGAGAAAGCATTTATCTTAATGCAGGAACAGGCACTAGCTACTTATGGAATACAGGAGAAACATCTCAAATAATTATTGCCGATACAACAGGTACTTATTCGGTTGAAGTAACTAATAATTATGGCTGTACAGGGTTTTCAAATATTCATATTAATGTTACTGCTTGTTCAGGAATTAGCGAATTAGGCGAAACTTATAAAGTTTCAATTTATCCTAACCCCGCACAAAATAAAATAACAATTAGTAGCAAAAATATCGCAATAAACAAACTAGAAATACTTGATATTACAGGAAAAACAACAAATGTTGTTTGTCATTCTGAGCGTAGAGAAGAATCTATTAATATAGATATTTCCAATCTACAAAATGGAATATATTTCTTAAAATTAAACAACACAAAAACAATAAAATTTATTAAAGAATAAATAAATAAAAATATATGAGGCTGCCTCAAAAGTCGTCATTCCGAGCCTACCTGCCGGTAGGCAGGCAAAGCGAAGGAATCTGTAAATTATAAACTATTAAGTATTAACAGATTGCTTATTCGTCCCTCTTCGCAATGACGCGAATAATTATCTTTTGAGACAGCCTCATTTTTTTAATCTACCTCAAAATTTTAAACAAGCCGTTATTGCTAATTTTTATAATACTCGACGATTTTGCACGTGTTAAATCATCTTGACGGAAATTAACAATATAATCAACTTTTGATTTTATCTCATCAGAAATTTCGTCGAAAATAGCAGGGGCTTTTTCGCCCGAAACATTTGCCGAAGTAGAAACAATAGGCATTTTATACCTCTCAATAAGTTTATGCGAAAATTCTTCAGAAGTAACTCTAATACCAATACTTCCGTCGGTAGCAATAAGGTTTTTTGCAAGGTTTTTTGCACTATCTAAAATTATTGTTGTTGGAGTATCTGCAACTTCCATTATATCCCAAGCAGCATCGGGTATTTCGTCAACATAAAACTGAGCCATTGTTGGTTTATTTACTAAAACTAACATACTTTTTTCGTCGCTACGTTGTTTTATATCGTATATTTTTTTTACAGCCTCGGTATTCGAGGCATCGCAACCTAAACCCCAAATTGTATCGGTAGGATATAATATAACTCCACCGGCTCTAAGTACTTCTACTGCTTGTTTTAAATCTGTGTGCATTATTTAATTTTTACTATTCAACAACACCAACGGAAAATCTTGTCCAAAACCGTAACTTGTAGGATATTGTGCATTTCCTTTATATTTTTCTGATAATACAGGCACTTGCTCCTCAACGTAGTAGGTAAGTTCTTTTACAGTTACTTTTTCGTCGTTTTTACTAGCGTGTCCTTTAAGAGCTTGTAGTACGGCATAAGTAAATACTCCGTGACCTAACTGTCCGAACTCGCCTGCAAGTTGTTGCGAACCACTTGCTGTAATAAAGTATGTACCTGTACTATGTGCAAGTTGTGCAATAGCTTTTTCTTCTTCTGCACCTCTGCTAGCTAAAAACTCTACAGCTCCACCACTTTGACAAGCATCTAATAAAAACAATTGCTTTTCAGCCTTTATTTCTTCTGAGAATTTACGTAAATCTTGAGCTGATATTCCTTTGTTTACAAGCATTTGATTGTTATACAGGTTTGTTACTTCCCAAGGAATTAAATAAAAACTTGCTTTTTCGTTTTGTTCAGCAGCACTCATTGAGCCATGTCCTGCATAGTAAAAAACAAATACATCGTTTTGCTCTGCATTTGCTTTAATTTTATTAAATGCGGCTAAAATACTATCCTTTGTTGCGTTTTCATTTAGCAAAGTTATTACTTCAGTTTTTCCAAATATTGTTTTTGAATTATTAGTTATTTCTTTTACAAACGACGTTGCATCTGAAACTGCATAATTTAAACTATATGTTGGTTTTTTATAGTTATTTATACCAATTGCAAAAACATACAAATTTGCAGGGTTAAACTCATTACCGGTATATTCAATTCCAATACGTTTAGAGCTTTTTGTTTTGTCGTTATTATAGCTTGCAATTTCAATTGTATTAAGTCCTTTTGCAAGGTTTATTTTATAATTTTTCGATATACTTTTACCTTTTTCGTTAATGTTAAGTTTATCAGTTGTAATAAGTTTATTATTTTGATAAACTCTAATTTCTGAAATTCCTCCACCCATATCGGTAATTTTTGCCGAAACAGTTGTAGTTTTTTCATTTGTGGTTAATAAAGTTTCTACTGCACCACGAAAAACAGGAGCATTATTACTAGGTTTTGTAATTTTAATTTCTGGTAAGTTCTCAAGTTTTGCAATATTAATATTTGTATCAGCATTGTTTGCCGAAATTTCGGCTGTAAGTTTTGGAGTATAAAATCTGTCGAATAAATTTTCGAGAGGTACAACTTGCATATCTTTCACAAAATAAAACGAGTTTATACCGTCTTTTGTGCCATCAAATCGTCCGTCGGGAGTGTACGAAATCCAATTTCCCGAACCTTTTAAACCAATTTCGGTAAGCAATAATTTGCCGGTTTTTAAATCCCAAATTTTAACGGTTCCGTCTTGACTAGTACTAATCAGTTGTGCATTATTTTTACTGAAATTTATGTCGTTTATCCAACGTGCGTGAGCATTAATTGTCATTTTTTCAACAGGTTTATCGCCACTTATATCCCAAAGTTTTATAACTCGGTTACCAGATGAGGCTAATATTTTATCATCAGATGTAAATCGTAAATTTGTTATTTGACGAGTGTGTGCCGTAAACGATTTTTCGGCTTTTCCTTTTTCAATATTCCAAATATTTATTTTATATTTACCTTCTTCGGTTTTGTTGCCCTCGCCTGTTGCAAGGTAATTGCCATCGGTGCTAAAATCAACCGAATATACAACTTCTTTTGTACTAAACGATTTTACTTCTTTACCTGTAGCAATTTCAAATATTTTAGCTTTTTTGTAACAACCTACTGCAATATATTTGTTGTCTTTGCTAAAGCGAATAGCGTGCGGAACTTTAAATTTTTTGTCAATAGAAATAACTTCTTTTCCGGTTTTAACGTCCCAAATTATAAGCTGTTCAAAACTACCTGTTGCCAAATAATTATCGTTGTTACTAAAAGCAATTTCTCTAATCCATGATTTTTGAGTTATAAATTTATATTTTACTTTACCTGTTATTGCACTAATTATTTTTGATTGATTTTTTGATGTTCCATACGCAATATATCGCTTGTTGTTGCTAAGTGTTACGCACGAAACTTCACCATTTTTATCTTTAAACTTTTTGTTTTTAAAGTTTTTAGTCATATAGTTAATAAAGGCACGGTTTCTTTGTTTTCCTACTGAATAATACCGCATTGAATCAATATATGCTTCTTGGTAAATATTTTTAGCCAAACCACTAAAAGTTTTTACTAATTCGCCTGAGTTTACACTCCATACTTTTACCGTTTTATCCCAGCTTCCAGAGGTAATTACAAGTTGATTGTTATTACTAAATTTTATTCTACCTATTCTACCTTTATGAGCATTAATACTTATTATTTCGTTTCCCGAGTTATAATCTATAAGTTTAAAAAACTCACTTTTTTTATCAGCTGCCGCAATTGTTTTGTTATCGTTACTAGCTGTAACAGCAAAAATTGGATATCTAAAAAGTGTAATTTTTTTACTCTCGTCGCCACTAAAGGTATTATATATTTTTATTGAATTATCGTTGTTTCCGGTAATAATATTATTTGCTTTTTTATCAACCCAAAGAGCCGAAAACTCAGCATCAGTATTTTCAATAGTTTTAATTGGCTCGCGTGAATTTACGTCCCAAATAATAACTAACTTTTCGTTATATGCGGTAATAAATTTTAAATCGGCACTAAATTTAATATCGTTTAAACGGATTTTAAAACCAATATAATCCATTACTTTGCTACCTGTTTCTAGGTCGTATTTTAAAATTTTATCTTGAGCTCCTACAAATAAAAATTTACCATCGTCCGAAAATTTTACAGTTCTAATTCTTCCTGCATTTGGTTTAAATGTTCTTAATTCGTTTCCCGTAACAATATCCCAAATTTTTACTAAGTATTTTCCATTATCTTCTTTTCCGGCTTCTCCTGTGGCAATTTGTGTGTTTTCGCTATTTATATCTATACACGAAATAATATTTTCGTGTCCTTTAATGGTTTTTATTTCTTTTTGAGTTTCAAAATCCCAAAGTATAATGGTTTTATCTTCGCTACAAGTTGCAAGATACTTATTATCCGAACTTAATACAAAGTCGGTAATAGCATCGGTATGTCCTTGGTTTGCTTTCAAATATATATTATTATTTTCTTGAGCATTTATTTTTTGAGTTAAGAAGAAATTTAATGATATCATTAAAATATATTGTAGTGTTTTCATTATTTTATTATTTATGTTTTATACAAATATACGGTTATTTATAAAACCCACAAAAATCAAAAAATTGTTTTATAAATGAGATTAAAAACATATTTATTGTTTCTATACAAATTCATTTTAATACTTTTGAAAAAAATATTATTTGAAATTTTACAAATACATAAACGGCAAATTTTTTACTATAATAAAAATATTATTTTTATTATTAATTATTAGTTCGTGCAATCCGACAAAATATGTAGCTAACGGAGAGTATTTATTAAGAGATAATACTATTACAATCGACTCAAGAAAAATTAAGAAAAGTGATTTAGAACCATATATACAGCAAAAACCAAATAGAACAACTGCTGAAGTTTTTCGTTGGCATTTGTTTATTTATAATATTACCAAAACAGATAAAGAACGTAAAATACCAAAATGGTTAGGGCTGTATAAATTAGGAAAAATTATTGGCGAACCTCCGGTTATTATTGATAGTTCGCTTGTTGACAAAACAAAAACTCAATTCTTAAAATATTTAAACTCAAAAGGTTATTACAATGCAACTGTATCTGATTCTATTATTTACAAAAATAAAATGGCATATGTTACATACAAAATTAAAAGTAATGTACCATACAGATATAACAAAATAACATATTCGTTTAAAGATTTAAGTATTAGGGAAATAATTCTAGCTGATACAGCAAATTCATTAATTAAGAAAAATAATTTAGTTGATATTGATATTTTAAACAAAGAAAGAGACCGTATTACAAACACAATGCGCGATAGTGGGTATTATTTTTTTGGCCCACAACATATTCATTTTGAAATTGATAGTACATTTAAAACAAATACCGTCAGTGTTAAATTTATAATTGAAAAAGATGCAAAAAAATTATCTGATAAAGATATTATTGAAATTCCTCATCAAAAATACAGAATAAACTCAATAAAAATAATTACAGATTATAATATTCAAGATGCTATTGAATTGAAAAATAAATATTTTTCAAGTTTTGATACAGTTATTATTAATAATTTTAAATTTTATTATAAAAAAAATTATTTAGTATCGCCTAAGTCCATTGCTCGTCATATTTATCTAAAAAATAACGATCATTATCAAGTATCAAGAGTAAAAGAAACATACAAACATTTAAGCTCTTTAGGAACTTTTAAAATAGTAAACATTAAGTTTATTAAAACAGATAGTAAAAAAAATTATTTAGATTGCATTATTCAATTAACACCATATAGTTCGCAATCATATACAGCAGAACTAGAAGGAACAAATTCTGCAGGGAATTTAGGTATAGCAGGAAGTTTTAAATATCAACATAAAAGTTTGTTTTTTGGTGCCGAACATTTTAGTTTAAAGTTAAAAGGAGGTATTGAAGCTCAGACGGCAATATCAGGAGAAAATAATAATATAATTGTACCTTTTAACTCAAAAGAAATTGGAGTAGAATCATCATTGCAAATTCCGATTTTTTTATTACCTTTTGGAAGAAATAATTTTGTAAGACATAATGCCCCAAAAACAATTTTTTCATTTGCTTATAATTATCAAATCAGACCTGATTACGAAAAAATTATTGGTACAGGAGGTTTTGGCTATTTATGGAAAAGTGTTAAATTTTTACGTCACAGATTCAATATTATTGAAGTAAGTGCTATAAAAGTTCCATATAAAAGTAAATTATTTATTTCAGAAGTTTTAGATAAAAATATTGGTTTAAAACGTTCGTTCGAAAATCAATTTATTACAGCAACAAATTATTCAATAACATTTTCTAATAAAAATAACAAAAAACATACAAACTATTTTTTTATACGATTTTTTACCGAATCGTCAGGAAACATATTAAATTTATACAATAACACATTTAATCAAAAAGAAAAAAAAGCATATACTATTTTTGGAGAACAATATTCACAATATTTAAAAGGAGATATAGATTTTAGATTTTATAATATTTTAAATAAATCGAATAATGTAGTATATAGATTGTATGGAGGAATAGGCGTACCATATGGAAATGCAGCGGTGTTACCTTACGAAAAACAATATTTTTCAGGCGGAGCTAACGGTTTGCGTGCATGGCAAGTTAGGTCGTTAGGTCCCGGTTCGTATTTTAATCCTAATGATATAAGAATTTACCAAACAGCTGATATGAAACTTGAAGCAAACTTTGAATACCGATTTAAACTAATTTGGGTAATTGAAGGTGCTTTTTTTGCCGATGCAGGAAATATTTGGTCAGTAAATAGCCTTGAAGATAGAAAAGGAGCAAAATTTAATATTAATAATTTTTATAAAGAAGTTGCTGTTGATGGAGGGTTTGGTATGAGGTTAGATTTTTCATTTTTCATTTTACGATTAGATTATGGATTAAAGTTTAGAGACCCCAAAGAAGAAGACGGAAGTAGATGGGTAATCGCATCAAAAAATTACGATATCTTTAATTCAAATAACGGAATGTTTAACTTTAGTATTGGTTATCCCTTTTAATATATTAATATTATATTATTACATTCAACTTAAAATATAACTAAAAATATAAAACGCAAATACTTGACTTATAGCATATTAGAAGATACTAACCTTACACACATTTATATTTATAATTATATTATAATTAATTATATAGACTTTCATATATAATAAAGTGAAAATATTCTCATTTTTTTTTGATTTATATTTTATTATTGTATTTCTTTGCATTTTGAAAAAAGTATAATTAAAGTATTTTATTATGTCAGACATTAGTTCAAGAGTAAAATCAATTATTGTTGATAAATTAGGAGTAGACGAGAATGAAGTAGCTATTGAAGCAAGCTTCACTAACGATTTAGGTGCAGATTCATTAGACACTGTAGAGTTAATAATGGAATTTGAAAAAGAGTTTAATATCGCTGTTCCAGATGATCAAGCAGAAAACATCCAAACAGTGGGTGATGCTATCAAATTTATCGAAGATAACGTAAAGTAAGAAATTTATTATCTCCAGGCAAATTTAATTTAAAATTATGGAACTTAGAAGAGTAGTAGTTACAGGTTTAGGTGCAATAACACCTTTAGGTAAAACTGCCAAGGAAACTTGGAACGGTTTAACTAGTGGCAAAAGTGGCTCAGCTATGATTAAGCTTTTTGATGCTTCTAAATTTAAAACTAGATTTGCCTGCGAGGTAAAAGATTTCAATGCAACCGATTATTTTGATAGAAAAACAGCAAGAAAACTTGACAGATATGCTCAATTTGCTCTAATTGCAGCAGACGAAGCTATATTAGATTCGGGGTTAGATTTAGAAGTTTTAGATAAAGACAAAGCCGGTGTTATTTGGGCATCTGGTATTGGTGGATTAACTACCTTCTTAGAAGAAGTTATAAGCTTTACAAAAGGTGACGGAACTCCACGTTTCAGTCCTTTCTTTATTCCTAAAATGATTTCTGATATCGCAGCTGGTCATATTTCTATCAAATATGGACTAAGAGGTCCTAACTTCGGCACAGTTTCGGCTTGTGCCTCATCAACAAATGCATTAATCGACGCTTATACATATATAAGCCTTGGTAAAGCTGATGTTTTTGTTGCAGGAGGTTCTGAAGCCTCTATTAATCAACCTGGCATGGGTGGATTTAACTCAATGCAAGCTTTATCTACTAATAACGATGAATTTGAAACAGCTTCTCGTCCATTTTGTAAAACTAGAGATGGTTTTGTTATGGGTGAAGGTGGAGCATCAATAATATTAGAAGAATATGAACATGCAATAAAAAGAGGTGCTACTATTTATGCAGAGTTAATAGGTACTGGTATGACTGCTGATGCATACCACTTAACAGCTCCTCATCCAGAAGGAAATGGTGCTACAAAAGTAATGAAAAATGCTATTGAAGATGCTGAAATAAAACCTGAAGATATTGACTATATAAATGTTCATGGTACAGCAACTCCACTTGGCGATTTGTCAGAAACACAAGCAATTGAAAAAGTTTTTGGAGAACATGCTTTTAATTTAAACATTAGTTCTACAAAATCTATGACTGGTCATTTACTAGGTGCTGCAGGTGCAATGGAAGCAATGGTTGCCATACTATCAATTAAATATGGTATTGTTCCTCCATCAATGCACATTAAAGAATTAGATGACAGAATTAATCCTAAACTAAACCTTACTATTGGTAAAGCACAAAAACGTGATGTTAAAGTTGCTTTAAGTAATACTTTTGGTTTTGGAGGACATAATGCATCAGTTATATTCAGAAAACTATAAGATATAGTTGTGCTTCTTAAATCATTAAAGTATAAGGGTAAAGATAAAGAGTTTTATCTTGCACTTAAAAGCACTTTAGGATTTTCTCCCAGAAATATTGTTTATTACAAAAAAGCTTTAACCCATAAATCGGTTAAGGAGAAAGATAGTTACGGCATTGCTATAAATAACGAACGTCTTGAATTTTTAGGTGATTCGGTTATTGATACTGTTGTTGCTGATTTTTTGTTCAATAAATACCCTATGGAAGATGAAGGATTTTTAACAAATCTTCGTTCAAAAATTGTTAAACGCACACATTTAGATAAATTAGGGAAAAGCATAAATCTAGATTTAATTATTAAATCGTCAACATTTACAACTAATAAAAATAGCCATATTTTAGGTAATGCACTCGAAGCTCTTGTTGGTGCAATATATTTAGATAAAGGTTACAAGTATTCTAAAATATTTATTATTGAAACACTATTAAAAAAACACATTAACATAAAAGAACTGAAAGAAACTGAAGAAAATTTTAAAAGTGTTTTAATTGAATATATACAACACAATAAATTAAAGCTAGAGTACAAAACAGAAATGCAAAAACAAGACAATGTAAGTACTAAAAAATTCGAATCTATTGTTATTATTAATGGTAAAGAAAAAGGAAAAGGTCTTGGCTTTTCAAAAAAAGAAGCCGAGCAAAATGCTTCAAAAGATAGCTTGAAAAATATTGATATTTCAATAAAATAATCGTTCCTTTGCAAAAAATATTTTGCAATAATGGACTTCAATTTAAAACATATTTTATCTGCATTTATGGTGCTTTTTGCCGTAATTGATATACTTGGTTCAATACCTATTATAATCGATTTAAAAAAGAAAAACGGTGATATTAAACCTCTTAGAACTTCAGTAATTGCTTTTATTGTTCTAATAGTATTTTTATTCTTAGGAGAAACAATACTTGCTATTTTTGGAGTTAATGTACAATCGTTTGCTATTGCTGGTTCGTTTATATTACTTTTTCTTGCTTTAGAAATGATATTAAATATTGAGCTTTTCAAACCAGATAATACAAGTAAAAAATCAATAATAGTACCTTTAGTTTTTCCACTAATTGCAGGAGCAGGTTCTATTACGTCTTTAATTTCACTTAAAGCAGAATATTCAACATTAAATATTGGAATTGCAATAACTTTAAACATGATTGTTGTTTTTATTGTATTAAAAGCAACTGCCGTTATCGAAAAAATATTAGGTGAAGGTGGTATTATGATAATGAAAAAAGTTTTTGGTATTATTTTACTTTCAATAGCTATAAAACTATTTATGAGTAATACAGGTTTATTTGTAAAATAATGGCAGAAATTACTATATATACTGATGGAGCAGCAAAAGGAAATCCCGGTCGTGGAGGTTATGGTACAGTTCTTTTGTCAGGAAAATTTAGAAAAGAATTATCGCAAGGCTATAGATTAACAACAAATAACCGAATGGAGCTACTAGCTGTGATAGTTGGTTTAGAAGCACTTAAAACTATTGGGAATAAAGTTACTATTTATTCCGATTCGAAATATGTGGTTGACTCTGTCGAAAAAGGCTGGGTTTTTAATTGGGTTAGAAATAATTTTAAAGATAAAAAAAATAAAGACCTTTGGTTACGTTTTTTAGAGACTTACAAAAAACAAGTTGTAAACTTTATTTGGGTTAAAGGACATGCCGGAAACGTAGAAAATGAGCGATGTGATAAGTTAGCTGTAGAAGCCTCAGAAAAGCATAATTTGCTTATAGACCAAGGTTACGAAGATAGTAAAAAAGAACCTAAAAGTTTATTTTAAATTTTATTTTTTGCTAAATTTGTGGCATGATTACAACCGAACAAATTAAAGACTTAAATGAACGCAAACAAGCGTTAAGGAGGCATCTTTGACATTGATGCTAAGTTATTAGAAATATCGGAAGAAGAAATAAAAACTCAAGCACCCAATTTTTGGGAAGATGCTAAAAGTGCCGAAATTCAATTAAAAAAAATATCATCAATAAAAATATGGACAAAAGCATACAATGAGGTTAAAACTGCTGTTGATGATTTAATTGTTTATAAAGAATTTGTTGAACTTGGTGAAAGTACAGAGCAAGAACTAGAAGAACAATACAATATTGCACTAAAATTAATTGAAGATTTAGAGCTTAAAAATATGCTTCGTAAAGAAGAGGATAAATTTGGAGCTATACTTAAAATAAATGCCGGTGCAGGTGGCACAGAAAGTCTTGATTGGGCAGAAATGTTACTGCGATTATACATTCGTTGGGGAGAAAGAAACGGCTATAAAATTAAGCAAATAGATAAACTTGATGGCGACCCTGTTGGAGTAAAATCAGTTACAATTGAACTTACCGGTGATTTCGCATACGGCTATTTAAAAGGAGAAAGTGGCGTACATCGTTTAATCCGTTTATCCCCTTTCGATTCACAAAACAAGCGCCATACGTCATTTGCATCAGTATTTATTTCGCCTGTTATTGACGACACCATAAAAATTGAGATAAACCCTGCTGATATTGAGTGGGACACGTTTCGTTCGGGCGGTGCCGGTGGACAAAATGTAAACAAAGTTGAAACAGGTGTACGTGTTAAGCATAAGCCTAGTGGAATTATTATTGAAAACACAGAGGCTCGTTCGCAACATAAAAATAGAGAAAATGCTTTACGTTTATTAAAATCGCAACTTTACGAATTAGAGCTAAGAAAACAACAAGAAGAACAGGCTAAAATTGAAGGCTCGAAAATGAAAATTGAATGGGGGTCTCAAATAAGAAACTATATTTTACACCCTTATAAACTTGTTAAAGATACTCGAACAAACTACGAAACAGGAAATGTACAACGTGTTTTAGATGGCGAAATTGACGATTTTATTAAAGAGTATCTAATGATGATGGGTGGAAACTAAAAAAAATAAAACTATGTTAAAAATATATCATAACAATCGATGTAAAAAAAGCCGAGCAGGACTACAATATTTGCAAGAAAAAGGTTTAGAACCTAAAATAATTGAATACTTAAAAACACCTTTAACCGAAAATGAGTTTCGTAATATTTTAATGAAATTAAACAAAACAGCTTTTGAGATGATAAGAACTCAAGAGGCTATTTACAAATCGGATTTTAAAGGCAAAAACTTTAATGATGATGAGTGGATTAAAATAATTATTGAGAATCCTAAATTATTAAAGCGACCTATTATTGAAACAAAACACAAAGCTGTTTGGGGCGACCCTGTTGAAAATATTGATGAAGTTTTGTAATCGAACAATTGTAATAAATAAGGTTATTCTGTTCTTTTAATTTGTTTTACAATTAAAAGAATAAAAATACTAAAAACAATTACAGATAATGACAATGCTATTATTTTCCACATTACTATTTCTTTAGATAATCCTTTTGTAAAAAAAATATAACTAACAAAAAATAAGAATATTAAATTTAGAAATAAAGCAAGTGTTAAATTTTTTCTCATAAATATTATTAGATACAAATTTAATTCATTGGTATAATTTAATTTCAAAACTACCGACATATAAATATACTATTATGCCGATAGATAATCAAATAAATATAAAAAACGAACAGGGCAAACTCATACTTTTATATATTTTACAAACGTAGATACTTCGCTTTGCTCAGTATGACAGCGTTTGATTTAAATTTCGCGATTAACCAAAATGATTTTGTCATTCTGAACATCGTGAAGAATTTATAATATAAATAATACAATATCCTATCAATTAACATTGTAGAAATTTAAGAAAAATAGTATGAGTTTGCCCTGAAAAAACGAAGTGAATTTATAGGCAATTTTGATTACTAATCGGTATTAATTCCATATCTACAGATATACAATAAATTTTACATTCAAAGAAAAAAAATATTTTATTTTTATTTGCGTCATTTAGTAAACTAATTGGTTTAACAACTAAAAAAGTCCGATAACATTATGTTATCGGACTTTTTTATTCTTTGAAAATTTATTTAGAATAATTTTTCAATTAAATCTACTACACGATTTGAGTAACCCCACTCGTTATCATACCAAGAAAGTACTTTAGCTGTTTTACCAATAACCATTGTACTTTGAGCATCAAAAATTGATGAATGTGGATTGTGAATAATATCAACTGATACAATAGGGTCTTCTGTATATTCT
>Ga0256827_10000968_pt1 | contig 18141 bp, 12 predicted proteins | sample CV84metaG_FD_185977 | JGI IMG/M metagenome (GOLD analysis project Ga0256827, IMG submission 185977) | Hydrothermal vent microbial communities from East Pacific Rise, Pacific Ocean - CV84 | ecosystem: Environmental > Aquatic > Marine > Hydrothermal vents | place: Pacific Ocean: East Pacific Rise... | reverse complement strand
AAGTCCTTACAAAATAAGCCGCCTTCGGAATATGTATGGGTGTTTAAAGTCTCCGGGATTCAGGAATAATAACACCTGGTTATTCTTCTTTAAAGATGCTAAGATATTTATTAAGAAATATTTAGGCATAATATTATTTTCATAAAAAGAATCATTATATTTGATAAAAAATTAACAACATGAGACACTATCTTATTTTTATCATGATGATTCTTGCCGGACCCGGTTTTATTTTCGCTCAGAATACTAAAGAATCCTACCGCCCTTTTATGAAAAGGCATATTGATGTTTATAAAGTTGCCTACAACCATAGTATGCAAGAGGCGAAACAAGGTAAAGATGCTGAAAGAACTGAAATAGGAAAATCTGCCAATGTTTATTCGGTTATGGGTGTAGAACAACGCCCTTTGTTTTATGATGAAAAATCCAATACCATGTTGTATACCTTTACTTCGGATACCGAGGAATATCCGGCAGCCAATAGTAAGGGATGTATTATTTCTTCTTATTGTCAAGGTGAAGGAATAGGGAATAATATTTTTGATTATTGGAACCAAACCATCACCTTTAATCCGGAAGCCAGTAGCCATTATATTATTAAACCTTCTGCGGTACTGGTAAACCCTGATTACTCTGAGGATTTGGATGATTTATATACGGTTATAGTGGGTCAGGATTCCACTAATGGCAGTTGGTCGAAAACCTATTTTGCCTCCTGTAAGTTGAATGGAGATGACTATCATGAGAGTTTTTACGAAATGGAAAACGAAGATGATAAAGTCAGCTCCAGCATGACTGTTGTGGACGATGAGGTATATATCTTTGGACAAAAATATGATCGGGTCTCGGATTATGGTGCCAATCAAGAACTGAAACATTATAAAGGAACCACCGAAGATCCTTCGGAAGGATATGATTGGAATGTGAATGCTATTAGTCCCGATTGGTTGATTGACCCCGATGAGGGCTTTGCCTATGCTTTATATAGGACATGGTCAGCCTGGAGCAGTGATGGTGACATTGGATATATGTGGATGATTGGTGTTACCAATGATTCTTACGAACATGGCGTATATCAACCCCAGATGTATTATACAACAGATAAAGGAGATAACTGGAATAAAATTGATTTGGATTTTGAAGATCACCCCCAATTAATAGATTATCTCTCTCCTTGTGAAGACGAGAATGGAAACGCCACTACTGTACGACCTTCGTTTTTAAGTGGGGATAATAATTTTCCGGGTGCTGTAGATCCTTCGGGAAGATTACATCTGTTTGCAAATGTGTATGGAACCACTATTGGTGATGTCCTCAACCCTCAGGATAGTATGTGGGTAGATCCAAATGCTAAAGGAGGACATTTGTTCGATTTTATTATTAATCCCTCAGGGATTCACGATATCATCTTTGTAAGTGAGTTTAAAACCAAACCTTCGAATAATGAATTAGGTGAAATAAATTACGACCATCGTCTGCAAGTAGGAAAGATAATCTATAATGATGTGTTAATCACATGGATAGATGATGTGATTTCCTCGGATTATCTTACTTATCCTGATATATTTACATGGAATATCTGTGAGGGTTATGGGGATTTTGAATTTTCAGATATCGAGAATCTCACAGAAGGAAGTTTATATGAGGGCTTCTATTTTTTCACCTTTATGGCAGAGAATTTATCGTTCGACTACTACGAATATTATGAAATTAACATTTATCTAACGGCTTCCTTAAGACCTTCTGAATGGGCTATTAATTCTCCGGACGAACCCATCACTCATTTCTATGTCAATGGATTGGGAAGCTTTTATCCTTGTGTTGAGGGTGTACAAGAGAATACTACATGGTCTGGGATTTCTGTTTCTCAAAACAGTCCAAATCCTTTTTCTGATGTAAGTATAATTACGATAGAATCTCCTACCTCAGAACCCAAAAAGATACACTTTGAGGTATTGGATATTATGGGGCGTGTGATCTATGAAGACCATACAAAAGAATTGGTGAGCTATCTTGAGATTGAACTTAATACTTCTGTATTGCCTATCGAAAAGGGTATTTATTTTTATCAACTAAGAATAGGTGATGAAACTTTTGTGAAAAAAATGGTGGTGAATTAATTGATCAATAAATCGGATATCAAACACATCATATAACATCTCGAAACATGAAAAAATATTTCTATCTCCTTTTTTTATTCTTTTTTAGTTTAGCTTGTCAGCAGGGGCAAAATACCGAAAAGAACTATGTGATTGTCATTTCTCAAGATGCCGATAGTCTGAGCCAAAAAGCAGCGCATCAGCTTCAGGATTACTGGCAAAAGATTTCAGCAAAAAGTATCAGTATTTCTCAGTCTGTTCATCATAAACAAACGCCCATCTTTATTGGCGATACTTTTCTGCCTCCGGCTCATCAGGCTTCTTTACAGAAGCTAAAAGAGGATGGTTTTATCATTAGTATTGAAGATGATGGTCTGTTTTTAGCCGGTAAGACTCCTCTGGGAGACCTTTATGCTGTGAATACACTTCTGGAAGATCATCTGGGGTGTATGATGTTGGCGCCACAGGAAGAATTTATCCCAAAAATGGCGCAAATATCTTTTAAGAAAGCTTATAAAGCCTATAATCCGGCCTTTGCTTATCGCCGTATCTTATTCCCGGCACGTAAGGATCGGGCTTATAGAGAATGGTATAAACTGGAAGAACTGGATGACTGGGGCATGTTTGTGCATACTTTCCGCCATCTGATTCCGCCTGAGAAATACTATGAGCAACACCCCGACTATTTTTCCTTGGTGAATGGCCGGCGTTTGCAAGATGCCCAATTATGTTTGAGTAATCCGGAGGTGATTGATTTACTGATTGAGAACTTAGGTGCTCAAATGGCTCAACAGCCTGAAAAAAAATACTGGTCGGTGTCGCAAAACGATACTTATAACTATTGCGAATGTGAAGATTGTCAGGCTTTATATAAAAAGTATGGCAGTTATTCCGGTGCCTATATTTATATGGCAAATCAAATAGCACAGGCCTTCCCCGAAAAGCAAATATCCACCTTAGCTTATCAGTTTACACGTTCGGCACCTAAAAATATGAAACCCGACAGTAATGTAAATATTATGTTTTGCTCTATTGAGTGTAACAGGAGCATGCCTTTGGCAGAAGATAAAAGAAGTGCCTCTTTTGTTCGTGACTTAAAGGACTGGAGCGGGCTAACACATAATATTTTCCTTTGGGATTATGTGGTTCAGTTTAAAAACTATCTCACCCCTTTTCCCAACTTCCCAGTGTTGCAACCTAATGTGCAGTTGTTTAAAGAAAATGGCGTAGACATGATGTTTGAGCAAGGGAGTGGCGGGAACTGGTCTGATATGTCAGAATTAAAACAGTATTTATTGGCTAAGCTTATATGGGATACTGAAGCGAATGTAGATTCATTAGCGCAAAACTTCATCCATAAGTATTACGGAGCTGCCGCTAAATATATTCAGGAATATTATGAGCTGATGAATGCTGAGATGGTGAAAAATGCCGAAAAAGAAAGACTCGATATTTATGGCTTCCCTATGGATTATATCGATTCGTTTTTGTCTCCAACACTGATGCTCACCTATATGGATTTAATGAATAAAGCCGAAGCTGCTGTAAGTGGGGATTCGCTGTATTTAGATAGAGTGAAACGTGCCAGGTTACCTGTTGATTTTGCCTATGTAGACATTGCCATTAATCATAATTATCCCGAAATACCCAGCACCAAAGACCAGAAGATTCATCCTTTAATAAGGCAACTGCTGGATAATTTACAAGCCTATTCTTTAAGCCGTAAAGATATTAAAGTAAGTGAAAGACAATTTACCCTAACCGCTTATAAAGAGTATGTTATCAATAAATTAGAAGCACAATTAAAGCCTAATATTTTGGTGGATGGCGCCAAGCTTCAACTCAAAACCAAATACAGCGAAACCTACCCTGTGGGTGGTGTTCAGGCCTTAAACGATCAGCTCTTTGGTTCTTTGGATTACCATCATAACTGGTTGGGTTTTCAGGGCGAAGATATGATCGTGGAAATAGATTTATTGAAACCTCAATCAATCTCACAGATACAGATGAACTTTTTACAAGCAGTTAATTCCTGGGTGTTTTTGCCGGAATCTGTCAAAATTGAGATATCTGATGATGGACGTCATTACCAAACCTTAGAGGTACAAAATGGAGACGTTGATGAAAGGAATTATCTGGTAAAAAGCATTCCTTTTTACTTTAATTTCGATACTATCCAAACGCAATATCTCCGCATCACAGCGAATTCTATAAAAACCTGCCCCGAATGGCATCGTGGTTTTGGCAAACCTTCGTGGATATTTATCGATGAAATCATCGTGAACTAACTGACCGATTGACAGTTGTGTTTTTCGTAAGCTGTCATTATGACTGTTTTCTCTGATTGGTATTATGTTTGACCAAATGATACTAAAAAAGGAGGAAAAGATGAATTTAAATAACTATACCATAAAATCGCAGGAAGCCATACAGCAATCACAACAGATTGCACAAGGCTTAGGACATCAACAAATTGAAAATGCACATATTTTAAAAGCTATTTTTGAAGTTGATGAGAACGTATTGCCCTTTATTTTAGCTAAATTGGGGATTAATATTGAGATCTTTAAAAAGACCTTAGACAGCATTTTACAGAGTCTCCCAAAAGTAGAAGGAGGCGATTTAATGTTTTCGCGGAGCACAGGAAAAATGTTTAACGATGCCGCTAATCTGGCAAAGAAGATGAAAGACGAATACGTTTCCATCGAGCATTTACTCTTGGCTATTTTGAAATCAAAAGACCATGTTTCGCAATTAATGAAGGACAATGCTATTGATGAGAAAAACTTATCGGCAGCTATTAATGAATTGCGAAAAGGGAAGAATGTGCGTTCACAGAGTCAGGAAGACACTTATAATTCTTTGGATAAATATGCTAAAAATCTGAATAAACTGGCCAATGATGGGAAATTAGATCCTGTGATAGGCCGTGATGATGAAATCCGCCGGATTCTTCAAATCTTATCGCGAAGAACTAAAAATAACCCTATGTTGATAGGTGAGCCGGGTACGGGTAAAACAGCCATTGCCGAAGGTTTGGCACATCGATTGGTCAAAGGTGATGTCCCTGAGAATCTACAGGATAAGATCGTCTATTCTTTAGATATGGGCGCCTTGATTGCAGGTGCTAAATATAAAGGAGAGTTCGAGGAACGCTTGAAAGCTGTGGTAAAAGAGGTGACTGACGAAGATGGAAGGATCATCTTATTTATCGATGAAATACATACTTTGGTGGGAGCCGGAGGAGGCGAAGGAGCCATGGATGCTGCCAATATATTAAAACCGGCTTTGGCCCGTGGTGAGTTGCGTGCCATAGGAGCGACTACATTAGACGAATATCAAAAATATTTTGAAAAAGATAAGGCTTTGGAACGAAGGTTTCAGAAAGTGATGGTGAACGAGCCTGACCGAGAAAGTGCTATTTCTATCTTACGTGGGATAAAAGAAAAATACGAAACCCACCATAAAGTAAGAATCCAGGATAGTGCCATTATCTCTGCGGTGGAGCTGTCGCAACGCTATATTTCTGATAGGTTTTTGCCGGATAAAGCTATCGATTTAATGGATGAAGCCTCGGCAAAACTGCGTTTGGAGATCAATTCCAAGCCGGAGGAATTAGATGTGCTTGATAGAAAGATCATGCAGCTTGAGATAGAATTGGAAGCTATTAAAAGAGAGAAAGACAAATTAAAAATCACAAATATCAATAAGGAGCTGGCTAACTTTAAGGAACAGCGTGAGGATATTTATGCCAAATGGAAAACCGAAAAGAATCTGGCTGATAATGTTCAAGCCTCTAAAGCCAAGATTGAAACCTATAAGCAAGAAGCCGAAAGAGCTGAACGTGAAGGTGATTTTGGTAAGGTAGCGGAATTGCGCTATGGTAAAATAAAAGAAGAGGAAGCGAAGTACGAGCAATTACAAAGCGAATTATTGGCTAATAAAGACAGTAGTTTGATAAAAGAGGAGGTGACTAACGAAGACATTGCTGAGGTGGTGGCGCGCTGGACAGGGATTCCGGTGAGTAAGATGCTCAGCAGCGAACGCGAAAAGCTCTTACGTTTGGAAGATGAGCTGCATAAAAGAGTGGTGGGTCAGGATGAAGCCATACAAGTGGTTTCCGATGCTGTGCGCCGTTCAAAAGCTGATCTTCAGGATAGTAACCGCCCTATTGGCTCTTTCTTATTCCTGGGAACCACGGGCGTGGGAAAAACAGAGCTGGCTAAGACTTTGGCCAACTATCTCTTTAACGATGATGGTGCTATCACCCGCATAGATATGAGTGAATACCAGGAACGACATGCTGTAAGCCGCTTGGTGGGAGCGCCTCCGGGCTATGTGGGCTACGACGAAGGTGGACAGTTGACAGAGGCGGTGAGAAGAAAACCCTATTCTGTTATCCTGCTCGATGAGATTGAAAAAGCCCATCCCGATACTTTTAATATCCTGTTACAGGTATTGGACGAGGGCCGCTTAACCGACAATAAAGGCAGAGTGGCCGATTTTAGAAACACCATCATCATCATGACTTCTAATATGGGGTCGCATATCATTCAAGAGAAATTCGAAAATCTGGATGAGAGTAATAGTGATAAAATGGTGGTGGAAGCCAAACGAGAAGTGATGTTATTGCTGAAGCAAACCATTCGTCCCGAGTTCTTAAATCGTATTGATGAGATAGTGATGTTTAAACCACTGAACAGAAACGAAGTGAAAGAGATTGTGGGTATTCAGATACAGGCACTTACTAAATCCTTGGCTGAGAAAAGTATTCATCTTGAAGTGGATGATCTGGCCATCGATTTCTTATCGGAAACAGGATTTGAACCTCAGTTTGGCGCCAGACCCATTAAGAGAGTTATACAACGAGAGATTTTAAATAAACTATCGAAACTAATTCTGGCAGGGGAGATAAACCCACAGGGACATATCAGTATTAGTTGTGAGGATCATCAATTGATTTTTAAGAGCTAATACAATCCTTTAAATATCAGGACTCATACAGATAAAAGCATCTTTTACTTAATTGTAAAAGATGCTTTTTTTAAGCTGATAATTTTCCTTACTTTCGCCATGTAAAAGATTTTCCGGCCGGGTTTTGGTCAGTATGCAAGAAACATAAACACATGAAAAAGAACATTTCTTTAAGTCTTATCTTCAGTCTTTTAATAGCTGTTTTATCAGCCCAAAACAAACCACTTGAAGTGGTATATCATAAGTTATCCGATGGGAAAGTGGATACTTCATATATTTTTAAAATGCAGTATTTCAAAGGGGTGTCTTATTTCTCGAAGGCAGATGATAAAACACAAGCTTTTATAGATTACAACAGAGAGCTACTGGTTGATATTATTGAGAATGACGGTCAAATATATAAATCTACCGAAGTTTTCGATAGCCTGCCCAAACCAAAGTACTCCGATGATACCGAGACCATATTAGGTTATAAATGTAAAAAAGCTACTTATTCATCATTCTCCAATACCATTGAAGTATGGTATAGCCATCAACCAAAGGCCAAAGGGTCGCCATATCGGGCCTATGGTCCTAAAGATGCTTTGGTTTTAAAGGTGAGTATCAATGGGGGAAGAATGTTAATAGCTACCGAAATCAATCAACTCCCTAAAGAAACTATCCTGGATTATCCTTTTGCAAAGGCTAAAGAAATCACTAAAGCCGAATACCGGGAGATAGAAATTGAGTCGCGTTATACGACTTTTAATGTGTTTGAAAAAGAGCAAATAAACTGGGGCGATTCCATAGTGAACCCTGAGCCAAATCGGAGTAATGTGCTATATCGCTTTGCAGGTGGTACGGTGATCATGAAAAAAGTAAAACTACCTGAATTATGTAAAGAGGGGGCGCAAACCTTTGTGAAACTCACTAACTGGTCCAATGGCGATGCCTACGACAGGACGGGGAGTTTGTTTACTATTTCAGGAAAGAAAGACCTGTCGGTTTTGGATGCCTATTATGCGAATAGTATAGAACCTCTGCCTGTTTTTACAGATAATAATGGCAATGAATATCAGGGTTTAATAAGTACCGATGATTATGAAGTCCCTGTAGAATGGATGCGCTTCTTTACCTCTTTTGGGGTGTCTCATTTTAATAATATGCGACCCATTAACAACTATAACTGGCAGGATTCGGTGGTGTATAAACAGGAAATCACTCAGCTTATCCCCAATGATGAAGATGAAATTTGGATAGGTGTGGCCATAGGTAATTACGATAGCGGTGGGCATTATGTGAGTTTAGATTTGCAAATTTATCCTCCCTGGGAACCGGAAGAGGTGGCTGTAAAATATATCAATCCTTTGTTTTATACCATTAATACTATGGAGATGCTGGGGCAGAATTATGGTAAGATGTTTGACAACGATACTTTGGTAACAGATTTTATGATCCCGAAAGATTTGGAGGATTTAAATCTTTTATTTACAACTACAGGTCATGGCGGCTGGGGTGGTGGCGATGAGTTCAACCCTAAGCTCAATCAGGTGTTTATTGATGGGGAATTAGTTTTTAGTATCACTCCCTGGCGTACCGATTGTGGTACTTATCGTTTGTCGAATCCGGCCAGTGGTAATTTCTCAAATGGTTTATCATCCAGCGATTTAAGTCGTTCTAATTGGTGTCCGGCCACTTTAACACCACCTTATTTAGTACCTTTGAAAAATCTTAAAGCCGGCAAGCATACTATTGAAGTGGTGATTGATCAGGGTAAAAACGATGGTAATGGTTTTAGCGCCTGGTGTATCTCGGGAGTCATTATCGGGAACGAGAAACTGACTGAGAAACCTTTGAATTAAAGACTAATGATAAAAAATATAAAGATGACTTATAAAAAACAGATTACACTATTATTTATTTTATTGTTCGGCTTTAGCTTGCTAAAAGCACAGGAAACCGAAATCCCTAAAGAAGAACGTTTGGCCTGGTTTAAAGATGCTAAACTGGGGATTTTCATCCATTGGGGGATTTATAGTGTTAAAGGGATAGACGAATCCTGGTCGTTTTTTAATGGCTATATTCCTTACGATGAGTATATGAAGCAGGCCGATGGTTTTACGGCTAAAAACTACGACCCCAAAGAATGGGCCAGCCTCATTAAAGAAAGTGGTGCCAAATATACGGTAATCACCAGCAAGCATCACGATGGTATGGCATTATGGGACAGCAAACAGAGTGATTTGAATGTGGTAAAAAGCACCAAGGCCAAGCGGGATTTGCTCACGCCTTTTACTGAGGCTGTCCGCGACGAAGGTTTAAAACTCGGTATCTATTATTCGCTTTTAGATTGGTCGGCACCGGATTACCCTAACTTCTTAAGAGATAAAAAACGCTATGAGAACGATCCTAAACGATGGGCCAAATTCACCAAATTTAATTTCGGACAGTTAAAAGAGATCACCAAATATAAGCCTGATTTATATTGGTTCGATGGCGACTGGGAGCAAAGTGCCGAGATGTGGAAGGCCAAAGAGATCAGGGAGTTATTATTAAAGGAAAACCCACATACTATCATTAACTCCCGCCTGCAAGGTTATGGCGATTATTCTACACCCGAACAAGGGGTTCCCATCACCAAACCTAAGGATAATTATTGGGAATTATGTATGACGATGAACGATTCCTGGGGCTATCAGGCAAATGATAAAAACTATAAATCTACCAACCAAATCATTCGCATCTTTGTGGACTGTATTAGTATGGGTGGTAATTTATTATTAGATATTGGTCCTAAACCCGATGGTACCATTCCTGAAGAACAGATAGAGATTTTAAAAGGTTTGGGACGTTGGACCAACAAACATAAAACGGCTATTTATGGCACCCGGGCAGGCATCCCCAAAGCCCATTTCACAGGTGGTTATACCGCTTTATCCAAGGACAAAACTATTCTGTATTTATATGTGGATAATAAACCCAATGGTCCTTTATTATTAAAAGGGATTAAGAATAAAGTGAATCGCATCTGGGTGGTTGGTAACGGCACTAAATTATCGCATAAAGTCGTGGGAAAGGCCTATTGGAGCAAAGTTCCGGGGCTGCTCTATATCGATGTGCCCGAAGCGGTACAAGACAAAGATGTTACTGTGATAGCGGTATTATTAGATGGTGAGATTGATTTATACGGCGATGCCGGACAAGTGATTGAAAGCAATTAAAAAAAGCTAATACAAAAATCTCAACTGACTATAATTCTTTTTGAAAGATTCGGTATTTCTTATAAATAGTAGAATCCAAACGCTCCATTAAAGCACGCATTTTGGTGTTTTGTTCCAGTATTAAATGACTGTCCATAATCTCCAGTTGTCCTTTTTTTGCCGATCTGAATAAGCCAACAGCTAAAAGAGCATCGATACCCGAATTACGAATAGTTTCTTTTACACTTCCTAAAAGGAGATTCAACTGATTGGCAGAGCGGAATGAACGAAGAATATGGATGAACCCAAATGGGAAGAGTTTTCCATTGGCTTTCCTAAAACCCTGGCTAATATCGGGCATGGCAATCACAAAGGCAACCAGCTTATCATCCTTATCCAAAACAATTTTAATATACTCGGGTTTCAGTAGTGGCAAAAAACGTTCCGAAAATTCTTTAGATTCCCGGTCTTCTAAGGCAGCAAAGCCATAAATATCTTTATAAGATTCATTAATCAGGTCAAATACAGGCTTTACATAAGGCCGTGCATCTTTGGTTCTGGTAAACTCCACAAGTTTAAATCCGTGATTAATCACCCTATTAGCCACCGACTCATAAAAGGCAGGGATTTCCTGAGGTATTTGTGTTCGGTATTGAAATAAATCCAACATCTTTGTATAACCTTGTTTCACGGTAAAATCTACCATATATTCAAAACTACAGTTGGTTACCATTACCGACATGGGGTCGTTAAAACCTTCGATTAAATAGCCTTGTGGGTCTTTATCCGAGAAACCCAAAGGGCCAATTATCTTGGTCATTCCTTTGTCTTTACCCCATTTCTCGATAGCTTGTAGCAGCGAGGCATAAACCTTATCATCCTGATAACATTCGGCAAAACAGAAACGGACATTCTTTTCACGATGCCCTTTATTATAAGTATGATTAATGATTCCCATAATTCGTCCTACGAGTTTATTATCTTTTTCGGCCAAAAGCATGATGGTATCGCATTTTGAGAATGAATGGTTTTTCTCTTTATCAAAGACTTTCCATTCATCAGAAATTAATGGTGGGAGCCATTCTTTATGATCTTTATGGATTTTATAGGGTAATAAGATAAAATCTTTTAAGTCTTTTTTATCCTTGATTTCTCTTATTTTAATCATGTTCTCTTTATTGAGTTCGTAATATCAATTTGAAATAAACGATTCGACAAATATAGAATAAATGGAGCAATAATAAGTCCTCCTATCACATCAACAACATAATGAGCTTTAATATAAACCGTTGACAGCATAATTAGTAGAACCAAAGGCCAGATGTATTTGTAGAAGTCAGGTGCTTTGGCTCTGGAAATCAGTAGGATGACAACCGAGATCCCCACATGTGAGCTGGGAAATGCTCCGGTTGGTTGTTCAGCTGTTTGCTGTATAAAATGCATGACTTTATCAAAAACAAAAGCATTGGGTAAGATATTTTCTGGTGGAGAGAAATAAAATTGAGGCCCAGCAGAAGGGAAGAGGGAGAAAATTAAATAAAAAAGATAGGAAGAGGCGATGAGCTGAAAGTTGCTTCTCTCAAATTCACCCTTCTGCCTAAAGTACATATAAACCGTAAAGCCAACGATTAGCAGATAAAATGAGAAATAACTGAAATACATCAATTCGCTAAATAAGGGATTTGAAAGATAAGCTGAAAAACCAACACTCAATTGCGATCCAAAAATAGTTTTGTCCCATAACGCCAATAAGTAATCGTAATCAGAGAAGAAAAGTTTATTGTAAAATACGGTTTCGGAATAAAAATAACCACTCAGAATTATGGGATAGGTAGCCCGTATTAAATGTACGATGGGATGCTTTGTTCGGTGATCGTATTTTACCAATAAGGCTACTCCAATAACGATTAATAAGCGATTTAGCAAAAGAGGCAGGGGCGACTCTATGGTTTGCCACGACAAAAACAAAAATATACTGCTTACCAATAAGTAAACAAAAAATATAAAATCAATCTTTTTGAGATGATGCATAATAAACCTGTTAATGCTTGCAAATATAGGATTTAATTGAAGCGGCTTTTTAATATAATAAGTCTATTTTTGCAAAAAATAAGAATCAAATAAAGCTGTCTCATAAATCCCAAAGGAAGAAATAAAAAAGATGATAGAATTCGAAAAGTTTAAATTAAAGAATGGCCTAACTGTTATTGTGCATCAGGATGAAAGCACGCCAACAGTGGCTATGAATATATTATATAAAGTTGGCGCCCGGGATGAGTCCCCCGACAAAACAGGCTTTGCCCATTTGTTTGAACACCTTATGTTTGGAGGCTCGGCTCATATCCCTTCTTTTGATAAACCTTTGGAAGCTGCCGGAGGCGAGAATAATGCTTTTACAAACAGCGATATCACCAATTATTATATCACTATTCCTAAAGAGAATCTGGAAACGGCTTTTTGGTTGGAGTCTGACCGGATGCTTAATCTGGCCTTTTCGCCCAAGAGCCTGGAGGTACAGCGACAAGTGGTGATTGAGGAGTTCAAACAATCATATCTTAATCAGCCTTATGGCGATGTATGGTTGTTATTAAAGCCTTTGGCATATAAAGTGCACCCTTATCAGTGGAATACCATTGGGAAAGATATTTCTCATATTGAAGAAGCCACTATGGAAGATGTTAAATCGTTTTATCAGAAGTATTATAATCCCAATAATGCCATTATGGTTTTGGCCGGAAACATCAGCAAAAAGGAAGCTTTGCCCTTATGTGAGAAATGGTTCGGAGATATTCCGGCTGGTGATGAAATCATACGACACCTGCCACAGGAGCCTCAACAAACCGAAGCTCGCCGCTTGTCGGTAGAAAGAGAGGTGCCTTCGGATGCTTTATACATAGCTTTTCATATGTGCGACAGACTACATCCCGATTATCAGGCAACGGATTTATTAAGCGATGTGTTGTCTAACGGCCCCTCATCGCGATTGGTACAGACTTTAATAAAAGAAAAGCATATCTTTAGTGAGATAGATGCCTATATTGGCGGCGATATGGATGCGGGTTTATTCATCTTTAACGGTCGCCCGGCCGAAGGCGTTTCTTTGGAAAAGGCCGAAAAAGAACTTTGGAAAGAGATAGAAAAGATTAAAGAAGAGGAAGTAGATGCCTACGAACTTCAGAAAGTAAAGAATAAGGTAGAATCAACTATGGTTTTTGGCGAAGTAAGTGTCCTCAATAAGGCGATGAGCCTGGCATTTTACGAAGCTATTAGCCAGGCCGAAGATTTGAATGTTGAGGTGGACAAATACCGAAAGGTAGAGAGTCGGCAATTACAACGAATCGCCAGGCAGATTTTTACCAAAGACAACGCCAACACTTTATTATATCACTCAAAAACTACAAACCAATGATATTAAACAGGAAACAAGCCCCGGACTTACAAGACATCAGTAAGGTGGTTTTACCAAATATTCAGAACCTGAACTTAGATAATGGAATCCCTTTGAGTGTATTAAATGTGGGCAGCCAGGAGCTGTTGAAAATACAATTCTCTTTTCCTGCCGGATCGATTTATCAAAACGAACTGCTGACAGCCTTATTTACCAACGACCTTTTAAAAGAAGGCAGTAAAAACTACACATCCAAAGAAATAGCCGAAAAACTGGATTTTTATGGTGCTTTTGTAGATGCCCGTATCACACGCGACAGAGCTTATGTAAATGTTTTTTCGCTGAATAAATATTTAGATGAGGTTCTTAAAATAGTAGCTGATTTTTTAATTGCTCCAACGCTCTCGGCTAAAGAATTACAGATTATTACTGCCAAAGAAAAGCAATTGTTTTCTATTAAGATGCAAAAAGTAAAAACCATAGCGAATCGTCGTTTCCAGCAGTTGGTCTTTGGGACTGATCATCCTTATGGTTATATGACTAATTTGCCTGATTATGATGCTGTTGAGCTGGCTAATATCAGGAGGTTTTTCGAAACCAATTATCAGTTAAAAGATTGGCAATTATATGTGTCGGGTAAAGTAAATGATGATACTTTGGTATTGCTTAATCGTTATTTTGGCTATCAAAAACTTACCGGAGAAAAGCTGGAACAGGAAACGATAAAACAAACCATTGAAGCCCGGAAGACTCATCATTTTATTGAACATAAAGGGGCTATGCAAACCGCGCTTAAGATGGGACAACTCACTATCAACCGAACCCATAAAGATTATCCTGTGTTATCGTTAGCTCAAACTATTTTTGGTGGTTTCTTTGGGAGCCGTTTAATGCAGAATATCAGAGAAGATAAAGGCTATACCTATGGCATAGGTTCTCATATCATGCATTTGCATCAGGCTTCGGTATTTGTGATTAGCAGCGAGGTGGGTGGCGAAGTAGCAGAAAAAGCTCTGGAAGAAGTAAAGAAAGAAATGAAGCTTCTTAGAAGCGAGATAGTAGCAGAAGACGAACTCCAGCTGGTAAAGAACTATATGGCAGGGAGTTTATTGAAATCGTTAAATGGGCCTTTTGCCTTGGGCGAGATGATGCGTATGATGAAAGAATACCATTTATCAGAAGATTATTTTACCCATTATATCTCTGGTATACAGGAAGCCACTGCCGATGATGTGCTACAAGCAGCGCAGCAATATTTGAACGAAAACGATATGATGAGTCTATTAGTGGGCTCAAAGCATCAGTAAGGCGTTTGTTTCTCAGAAAGCCCCCGACTGACATAATTACAGATGATGTTCATTGGCATAATGATTGAAAAGGACTAAGGCAAAAGTAAAGAATGGATTTAATTACAATATATTCATATAAAGAATTGCAGGAGCAGTTGGCAAAAACGCCAAACGCTTATCTTTTATTATATAAATCGGGAGCCGAGGCCAGTGATTGTGCTTTGATGAATGTTCAGAAAATCAGAAAAGAAGATCTGACATTTATGATTGCCGATGTGAGTGTTGTAAGAGATATTCATACCGAATATGGCATTAAAACGGCACCTGTCTTGCTTAGTTTTCGAGATGCTCAATTGGAGAATTCTTATAAGGGCTGTAATGATGTCAGCTTTTATGAGAAGATTTTTCAGCAGGATTATTTTGTAGCAAAAGAGGGCGATGATAAAAAAGTGCAAAAGCGTGTTACCGTATACTCCACACCCACTTGTAGTTGGTGCAATACTTTAAAGAAACACTTAGATCATCATGGTATCCGATATCGTGATATTGATGTTTCAAGAGACACCAAAGCTCTCGAAGAAATGCAAAAACGTAGTGGACAACAAGGTGTGCCTCAGACCGATATTGGAGGACAGATGATTGTTGGTTTTGATAAGAATAAAATAAATACCCTTTTGGGAATATAAATAGTAAATAAAAAAGATAAGATATGACAGAGTTACAACCATTAAACGACAATGTTCTTTTAGATGTTTCAGATGACAAAAAAGAGCAAAAGACAGCTGCAGGAATCATTATCCCCGATTCTGCTAAAGAACAACCTCAATATGCTAAAGTAGTAGCCGTAGGAAATGTTGAAAATCCCGGGATTACTGCTGGCGATACCGTTTTTTATAAAAAATTCGCCGGTACAGAAGTAGAGTTCCAGGGTAAGAAATACCTTTTCCTTCCGTATGCTGATATATTAGCTAAAATAGTTGAGACAGAAGAGATATAAATGGAGTTTTCTCCGGCTATGCACCGAATTTATCATTCAGTCTGATGTATAGCGGATTGTATAAATGCCCTTGGAATAACTAAGGGCATTTTTTATTGCTTTATTCTTATCTTTGCCGGAATAAACACACACTATAACCCAGATATTACCAATTAATAAGCAGGCCGCTTTCAAGCCCAATTAAAACAATAAACTAATGAAAGTATTATATATTCACGGCTTACATAGTAATCCAAACCCACTAAAACTAGATATCCTGGAGAAACTAGGTTTAGAAGTTGTTTCTCCTTTTATTGATTATGAGAAAGAAAAGGCCGAAGTATATAAAAGGGTAAAGAAGATAGCTTTGGAGGAAAAGATTGATTTAATGATAGGCAGTAGTCTGGGCGGTTTTATAGCTTATTGGTTATCCAGAGATATAGATAAACCGGCGCTTTTATTCAATCCTGCTCTATATTTTGAATCGATGAAGCCTTTTATCCCCCGGCTTGAGAAACAACATAACACGCCCATATATGTTTGCTTAGGCGAAAAAGACAGTCAGGTTAATCCTCAGGAAGTACGGAAATACTTATCGGAACAAACAAAAAATCATCATAATACTAAGATAATGATGACCTCCTGGTTGGCACACGGTATCGACCTAAAGACTTTTAAAACCATTACCGCCTGGTTTTTAAGCGAAGAGGGTTTATAATTATTTATACCTCTTTGTCCATAAATTCATTACTTCCTCCACCATCTTTATTTTTGTTTTCTATAAATAATAGTATCGGTAATTACTAAAATATCCTCTAAATGAGCAGGTACTTATTAGTAAGATTATGGTAAATAATTTATTATATTCGTAGACAGAAAGATGATGGCTCGGTTAATATGCTGAGTTTATACTAACATTGATTGGAGAATTAGTGAAAGACTAATGAAATAATGATGACAGAGAATAATCATATAGAATATAAACAAAAGTTAACAAATGATCTTGAAAAAGAGGTTGTGGCTTTTCTGAATTCTCGAAGAGGAGGTGTCATACATTTTGGAATTGATGACAATGCTAATCCGGTGGGTGTAGTAGATGCCGATATGTTACAGCTTAAAATAAAAGATAGGTTAAAGAATAATATTAAACCATCATGTATGGGTTTGTTTGATATTCTTACTCAAGATATTAGTGGGAAGGCCATTATTAAGCTCATTGTTGCAGGTGGATACGAAAAGCCTTATTACATTGCAAAACGTGGCATGTCTGAGAAAGGATGTTATATTCGAGTAGGTTCAGCAGCTGAGCCTATGCCTATCAATATGATAGAGAGTCTGTTTGCTAAGAGGACAAGGAATTCCATAGGTAATATTGTGTCTAAAAGGCAAGGACTAAGTTTTGAACAGCTTAAAATATACTATGAGGCTCGGAGTTTGAATTTGAACGATAATTTTACTAGGAATCTAGAGTTGTTAACTGAAGATGGTAAATATAATTATGTCGCATATTTATTAGCTGATGATAACGGAATGTCAATAAAGTTTGCAAAGTATTCTAGTAAAGATAGAGTAGATCTTATTGTAAATGAGGAGTATGGTTTTTGTTCTGTAATAAAAGCTACTAAGAGTATTTTGGATAGAATTGAGATTGAAAATACTACTTATGCTAAAATAACTTCCAAAGAAAGAAAAGAGAAAAGAAAGTGGGATGCTATTGCCATCAGAGAAGCCATAGTTAATGCCATTGTTCATAATGATTACTCTCGAGAGATTCCTCCAAAATTTGAGATGTTCCCCGATAGATTGGAAATAACATCTTATGGTTCTCTTCCAGAAGGGATGTCAAAAGCAGAGTTCTTCTCCGGGGTGTCTAATCCTCGAAACAAAGAATTAATGAGGATATTTAGGGATTTAGAAATGGTTGAATATCTAGGCTCCGGTATTCCCAGAATATTGAAAGTATATTCGAAAGAATCTTTTGTATTTATGGATAATTATACAAGAATGATTTTCTATATAGATAATACTATTAATCAGTATGTAGATGGTAGTATGTCGGGGAAAACGTCGGGGAAAACGTCGGGGAAAACGTCGGGGAAAATTATTGAATTGATATTGGGAAACAGTTTTATTACAATTCCTCAAATGGCTCAAATAATAAAAGTTACAGAACGCTCAATAGAACGAAATATACAAGCCTTACAAAAGATGAATATTATAAAACGCATAGGATCAG
>Ga0256827_10000967_pt1 | contig 18151 bp, 14 predicted proteins | sample CV84metaG_FD_185977 | JGI IMG/M metagenome (GOLD analysis project Ga0256827, IMG submission 185977) | Hydrothermal vent microbial communities from East Pacific Rise, Pacific Ocean - CV84 | ecosystem: Environmental > Aquatic > Marine > Hydrothermal vents | place: Pacific Ocean: East Pacific Rise... | reverse complement strand
TTTAAAACCTTATGACCCACTCTCAGAAATGATTTACTTAGTTTTTCTTGGACGACTTAAGGGGTTTAATTATGAAGAGAATGTTGAGTAGAATAAAAAACATTATAAAATAATTAAAAACTAAAGTTAAATATTAATTTAAAATATTAACTTTAAATAGATGAAAAAAATTTAATAATTTTTAGGTAGAGTTAATTAATAAATTTTTTTAAGGGGTTATTATGAATAAATCTATAAAACTTTTAATGGTTTTTTTCTCCATTTTCACTTTCTCTCTCTTTCTTAATGGGTGTTCTACGGTTATGCCTAAGTTTGACAAAGTTGCTTATGAAAAGGCAGTTTCACTTAAGGTTGATTCTCTTGCACTTATGGAAAACTCAACTGAATCTTATGATACTCATGAAGAAGAAGTCAAAAGATTGACACTTAGGTTAGAAAAAGCTTATGAGTATGCAAAGGGAAAACCAAATAATAAGCTTATTACCAAGCAGTGGTCTATTATTAAAGATTCTAAAAAACATCAAATAGGAGGTTTTTTAAAACGATGGAAAGAGAAAGAGATGCTTTCCAAAATATTTATAAATGAATCTAAGAAAACTATTGCTGATGGTTTTGACCAAGTTATTGGTTTAGAGAGTGGTTTGATAAAAGCCAAAAATGCAGAGTAGAGGGAGAAGTAAGATGAAAAATTTTAAAGAGTTTGACAAATTTGTAGAACTGGTTGAAGAGGGAACGAAAGAGTTAGCTAAAAATACACTACGTGGATATAAAGATGAAGCTCTTGCCGATGCTAAAGTGTTTTTAGAGAGTTCAAAAGATGATGCACGACGTTGGTCAAAGTTACTTCTTAAAGGTGAGTTAACTCAAGAAGATTATGAGTGGTTGATTCTGAGTAAAAAAGATGTGGTAGAGCTACAACTTTTAAAAGATGCAGGGTTAGCAGCTGTTCGTATAGATAGATTTAAAAATGCATTAATGAACTTAGTGATTGATACGGCGTTTGATGTCTTTGTGTAGTTTTTAGGTAAATCGATGGAATTATTTGAAAAGGCTAAAAGATTAAAGGACAGTTATCAATTTCATAAAGCTTTAGAGTTATTAAACAGTATGGATGAAAAAGAGTATACTTCAAACTATTTTCGTCTAAAAGCTCAATGTTATTATCAAGATTTACAGCTACCTATAGGTATGCGTTCTTCAAAAGCTTTGGCATTATTAGAGATAGAAAATGACGAGAAGCCTGAGGAGACACTTTGCCTAAAAGGTGCTGTGCATAAACGAAAATATGACCATAGTGGAGATATTAAAGAACTCTATCATGCCATAGCCTATTATGAAGAGGCATCTGAAGATGTAAAAAAGGATAGAGGTTATGGTGCAGGTAATGCAGTCTATCTTTACTATCTACTTCTCTTTAAGTTAGGTGATACGCTCTCTCAAAAATTAAAAAAAGAGTATGAAGAGAGAGTTAAAGAGATTGCTAACCGTGCCATAGTTAAGTTACAATTATCTAATAAATTAAACGAGTGGAACTTGGCTAGTTTGGCTTCTCTCTATTTGGCTATAGGAGAGTTTGAAGAGTCAAGAGAATCATTAAAAAAATATAAGAGTTATTATAAGACTTTTGAGCGTCAACAGTTTGTAACGGTAGAGCAGATGGTTAAGCTGTTTGATGTACTGCCTTTTGATAAGAGTGAAGAAGAGTTAAAAGATATACTCTCTGTTTACCATAATAGAGAGGATATTATAAGGTCTGTTCGCATAGGTAAAATAGGTTTGGCTCTCTCTGGGGGTGGTTTTAGAGCTTCACTTTTTCATATTGGTGTTTTAAAACGACTCGCAGAGCTTAATATTTTACGTCATGTACAGGTTATCTCTACGGTTTCAGGGGGTAGTATTATTGGGATGTACTACTACTTAGAGCTTAAAAAAATGTTGGAGTCAACTAACAATGTTGAGTTGAGTAAAAAGCATTATGTGGCATTGGTCTCTAAAATAGAAAAAAATTTTTCTGCATCTATAGAGTCCAATCTTCGTATGTCTGCTTTTATGAAATGCCCAAGTACTCCGTTGACTGAAAAGTTAGGAGAGTTGTATCAAGAGAGACTTTTTGACAATATAGATAAAAATGTACGTCTTATGTCTGAAATATCCATAGAACCAAAGGTCAAAGAGAGAATGTACCAAGAGTTTATACCTCAGTTTCATAACTTTGAGTTAGAGAATTCAGTTCCTAGAATCATAGTCAATGCCACACTACTTAACAATGGTCACAACTGGCAATTTACAGCCAAGGGAATGGGCGAAAATGAGTACATGACGGATATAAGCATTAATAATAACCCTCCTTATAAATTTAAAGAGTATTCAGAGAAAAATCTGGTCACGGTGGGGCAAGCCGTGGCTGCTTCTTCTGCTGTACCTGTTCTTTTTGACCCCATAGAGTTAAGGTTAGATGGTGAGATTTTTAAACTCTCCGATGGTGGTCTCTACGACAATATGGGTCTCTCTTCGCTCATTGCTGATGAGTGTTCTCACATTATTGTAAGTGATGGTTCAGGACAGTTCAAAGAAGACAAAGAACCCTCTTCGTTTAGGCTTGATGTCTTGGGTAGGGTTATGGGTGTATTGATGAACCGAACCCGAGAGGGCGAGTACAAAATGGCAAAGAGTTTAAAAGAACTTGGAGTTTTAAAGGGGCTCTCTATTTTTTATATGGAAAGCCAACAAACTTCTTTAGATAAGAAGTTAAAAGAGAAGCTAGCTCAGGTACGTACCGACTTAGATGCCTTTCATGAGTTAGAGTCTACAGGGTTGGTCTATGCTGGGTATAAGATTTGTTCAGATGGGTTTAAAGATGAAGAGAATAGCAATGGTTGGAGTCAGTTTAATTTGAATGAGGAAGAGGGTGCTGACTTTAAGATGTTTGAGGATAGGTTTGAACAAAATAGAGATGAAGTTTTGAAAACTTTGGGTGTTTCTTCTAATCTACTCTTTAATATTTTTTCTAAGGTAAGTAAGAGCATTAATTTTAAATGGAAAGTTAAAATAGTTATTAATAAATTGATTGGGTTAGTCGTGACACCTTTGGCTTGGAGCTATGTGAAGTTATTGAATAATAGGTACTTGAAAAAAGGGAGGTTAAATGAAAAATAAAAATATTAAAGGAGTAGACTATGACTAATCAAACAAAAGGAATATGGGTACAGCTTTTAGGTTTAGTTATTGTGGGGCTTGGAGTGGTTAGTTTGATGTATAGTCAAAATGGAGGAGGTGTTTGGTTTTCTATTGGGGCATTTGCATTATTTGGTATAGGTTCACCTTTCTTTAAAACTGGTGCGAAGATTAAACAATTAACTGTAGATGAACTATTAGAAAAAGATACAAGAGAACCTATTTTACTCTTAAGACCTTTTACAAAAGATGAGATAGATATAAGAGAATTAACAGGATTTGCAAAAGATAATATGTTTAGTCCTAATTATTTTATTAATAAAAGTGGACTTACTTTTGAAGAGAAAATAGTAGAGACTTTTAATATGTTAGCACCTGTTATTGCCATAGGTCGTCCAAAAGAAGGTATGCAACCATTAGGAGCTTCTCGTACCTATGTTCCCGATAGTCAATGGCAAGATAAAGTTATTGAGTTGGCTTCAAAATCTTCTTATATACTCTTTATTGTAGATGATAGTCCATCATTAAGATGGGAGTTTCAAGAGATGGTTAAATTAAAAAGTTTAGATAGACTCTTTTTAATAATGCCTCCCTTAAAAAAGGGAGAAGAAATTTCAAACTCTGTAAAATCTTTTTTATCTGATATGAATATTATTCAAAATGTAGAAAGAGATGTTGTGGCTATTACTTTTGATAGTAATGAAAATATTAAATTGATAAAATCTACATCAAATAATATTTTAAAAAGAATTAGTGAGATAGAAAAATTTATTAAAAATAATATTGAAGAAGATAAAATCCAACCTAAAAAAAGGAGTGTTATGTTTAAATTACTTGCGTTTGTAATGATTACAATTTTTGTTCTGTTTAGTATAAAAAAAGTCAATGAGAAAAGAGAGAGTAGAGAGTACTTATCTATTCTCAATCAAGTATCTAATAATAATTCTTATCTCAAAAGTAAAATTATTGGTAGATGGGAGTGTATTAAAGATAGTCCAGGTTTCTCTAAAGGAAATGTAATTGAATTTACAGAAAAGACTATGAATTTTGTTTTTGAAATGCCTTATGAAGTAGTAAATTCTGATGATAGTCATATCATAATAGAAACAACATTAGGAGATTTAAAAGTTAAACATTTTATTGAAATTCTTAGTGATGATAAAATAATAATTACAGGTGCTTCACATAAGCGAGTAGAGTAAATTTTAAAGGAAACCCCATGAACCCACTATGTTTCGTCCTAATGCCATTTGGAAAGAAAAAAGACAAAAATGGTAAAGAGATAGATTTTGATGCTATCTATCAGCACCTTATACTCCCTGCCATAGAAGAGGCAAAGATGGAGGCTGTTAGAGCAGATGAAGAGATGGTGGGTGGGTTTATTCATAAGCCTATGTTTGAACGGCTCTTGTTGTGTGACTATGCCATAGCTGACCTTACCACAGCCAATACCAATGTATTTTATGAGCTAGGAGTGCGACACACAGCTAAGCCTTTTTCTACGTTGTCACTCTTTGCCAAAGATTGTCTGTTGCCCTTTGATGTTAGCTCTTTGCGTTCTTACCCTTATAGTTTGGATGCCAAACGGCAACTTGACCAAGTAGAGCAAGACAGAGCCTACATTGTTAAGTGGTTGAACCAAGCACGAAACCCTGTTAAAGACAGCCCTCTCTTTCAGCTTTTTGATGAGATGAAACCCCATGTCATAGATGTAGGAAAAAGTGATGCCTTTAGAGAGCGAGTAGAACACTCTTTAGCTGTTACCAAAAAGTTACGAAAGTTTAGAGAGACCAAAGATTTAAAAGCATTGGTAGCCTTTGAAAATGAACAAAACTTAGAGGGGTTAGAGAGTGGTGTATTGGTAGAGATGTTTACCGTTTACCGAGCATTAGAGGCGTGGGGAAATATGGTAGCATTGGTAAAGAAAATGCCACCATATTTACAACAGAGTCTACGCATTCGTGAACAGTTAGCTTTTGCTCTGAATCGAGCAGGAGAGGATATAGAAGCAGAAGAGATATTTTTGGAACTACTCAAAGAGTATGGAGAGAATAGCGAAACCCTTGGGCTTTTGGGAAGAATCTACAAAGACCGATGGAAAAAAGAGACCAATCCCCTACTTAAAAAATCATGGTTAAAAAAATCTATTGACACTTATGTCCAAGGTTTCAAAGCCGACCCAAGAGATGCCTATCCTGGGGTCAATGCCATTACGCTGATGTTGACGTTAGAAGAGGAAGACCCAAGACTAAAAGAGCTTCTACCTGTGGTACTCTTTGCCACCAAACAACGACTAGAAAATGCAAACCCTGACTATTGGGACTATGCAACACTTATGGAGTTAGAGATTGCTTCGCATCATAAAGAAGAAGCTCTAAAGGCTCTAACCTCTGCTCTGCCTTTGGTTACAGAAGATTGGATGAAAAAGACTACTTTTGATACGGTTGTGATGCTTAGGGATAAGTGGCTGGATAGAGGGGAAGATGTGTTTTGGTTGGATGAGATTTTGGAGGGGTTGAGGTGATGGATGAAAAATTATTTTTTAGTTGGTCAGGTGAAAAAAGTAGTAAATTAAAATTAATAAGGAGAAAATGATATGTATAAGTTTTTAGGAATGTTAGGTGGTTTTATAATAGGGATTTTATTCTCTGCGTTTTTTTTTAGTTTTCATGGCTATAGTTTTGGAGTAGATAGTTTAGTGTCCTGTGTAATGGTCTTTTTTATTCCTGAACACGAGACTGGAATGATATGGTTGATTACCATACCCTCTATAATTATAGGTATATATTTAGGTCATAAAAATGATAAAAAAGTTGTGAAATTTTAAATAAATATGAATTTCTCAGCTAAATTTTTATTGTTATTCTTACTGTTAGTATATTTTTCTCTTGTGTTTATTTTTCCTTTTCTAATTGAAAAAAAAGCGTTAGATAGCTTTATAGCATATCTTTTACCTTTTATTGGTGGATTATCATATTATACTGTTATGAAATATCAGGCTGAATTGCGTTTAGCAAAAGATACAGCATCTGAAAATTTAACGAAAGATAATAGAAAGTCGATTCTTTTTTTAAGGTCTTTTAATGTGGATTCATTAAAGTGTATTCGACCTATTACATTCAAAGGATTAGTTCCTTGGGATAGTAAAAATATTAACACAAAAATTACACTTGAAGAAGCTATATCAGATAATATAAATCAAAAAATAGGACCTTTTATTGCACTTGGTAACCCCACAGATAAAATACCTACACTCGGTGCGTATAAAGATTATATTGATGATGATTGGAAAAAGTTAGTGAAAAAATATTGTAATAAGTCCTCTTTAATACTTGTTTTAGAAGGACAAGGTGATGGATTAGCATGGGAACTAGAATATATACGAAAAAATATAAGTCATAAAAAAATATTATTTCTTTCTCATCCCAAACCATTTGTATCTAATTCTGATATTTTTGTTGCTTTTGCTACTCTTCTTAAAAAATGTGGTTATGTAGTTCCTCATATTTCAACGTATACAGGTAATATCTATTATGTAGATGAGATGTGGAGATTACAGATTCTTGGGGAAGATATAAATAGGATTAATGAGTATGTGAGTGTAATTGAAGAGTATCATAAAGGAATAAAAAATGGTTAATAATGAAAAGTGTTTAATTTGTAATAGTGATGCGATAAATCATAGATATAACCAAGAGTATAATAGTGATGAAATAGATTGTTTAAAATGTGGGAAATACTATAGAGTGCATGGGTTTGAGGTTGATTTAGAATTAGAAGCTGATAAATCAGCTTTTTACAAAGTTTCATCTTGGATAAGAGAACAAAATGATGAGTATCATACAGTTCCGAAAATAGACAATGAAAAATTTAATGAAATTTTAGAGATGAGAGATAAAACTATTCAAGAGAAGTTTGATTTGATGATGTTGTTTTTGAAAAATTCTCCTGAATTAATTGAATATCAAGATAGTAATAGTTATCGTATAACTTATGAACATACAGGTTCAGATATTGATTATGAGTTAATTAAATATTTGGATGATATATTGATAAAGTCATGGATGAAAGATTATTTTGAATTGTTTAAATACTCACAAAAAGGTATTGAAAAAAATTATATTAATGGAAGGAATGAGAATAATATAGATATTTTTTCTTTTAATAATCTTACTTTCGACGGCTTACAATACCTAGAATCCCTAGACCAACCAAATAAATCCTCAAAAAACATCTTCGTAGCCTTTAATTTCTCTGATGAACTTAATGCCATTTTTAACACTTATGTTAAGGAAGCCATAGAAGAGCTAGGCTTTACCTACACCATAGTCAATCAAAGTTCAACTGACCATGACAAAGCTATAAGCGACGAAATAATCGCTAAACTAAAGTCTTCAAGAATCATCATAGCAGATTTTACTAACCATAGAAACTCTGTCTACTTTGAAGCAGGGTTTGCTATGGGAATGAAGATACCTATCATTTGGACTTGTAAAAAGGGACATATAGATGAGTTGTCATTTGATACTCGGCAGTACCCTCATTTGGTTTGGAGAGATGGGGAGGATTTGAAGAAGCAGATTTCGGATAGGATTCAGGTTATTATTTAGATAAGGAGAATAAGAGTACTTAATAAAATGGTATTTTATATGTTGTTTTATATTGGTTTTTATATCTATTTTTTATATAACATTATTTTTTATATTTTTTATTATAAACAAGTATTTATAAATATAATTATTAAGAGTATTATGAATATACTTAGTATAATATGAGTTTTATGGAGTTCTTAATAATTATATTATTCAAGTGTTTTTTATAAACATAATAAATTGATAGTGAGGATTTAAATTTCTATGATTAAACTAAGGGGATGGATGTGAAATTATTTATATCATGGTCAGGAGAAAGAAGTGGAAAGTTGGCAGAAGTATTTAAGCAGTTTCTTCCAAAAATAATTGATGGATTAGAATCTAATGATATTTTTTTATCATTAACAGATTTAAAAAGTGGAGATATTTGGTTCTCAGAAATACAAAAAAAATTACAAGCTTCTGATACAGTATTAGTTTTATTGAGTAAAGAAAATCTTGATTCTAAATGGTTGCTATTTGAATCAGGAGCAATATCAAGTAAGCCATTGAATAAAGTTCATATATATCCAATTGACGATATTGAAATTTCTAGTACATCTCCATTTTATAATTATCAAAAAATAAAAATGGCAGATGAAGAAAATACATTAAAATTAATTAATTCTTTAAATTCAAAAGATAATGATAAAGCTATTTTAATAAATTTTAATAAATATTGGGTTAATATTGAAGCTATTTTAGAAGAAATAAGTGTAGGTAGAAATATTGATGACACAATTCAAATAAAGTTAAAAGAAGTTGAAAATGAAGTAGTTACATTAGTAAATAATAATAGACTGAATAAAGTTTTTGTAGAAGCTTTTATTGGTTGGTATTCATCATTAATACAAGAAGTAATTAGACCTGCACAACAAGACTCTTTTATAACTTCTTCAAGATATTATCATTATTGTCTTTCAGCATTACATAATTCAGGTGTAGATAATATTAAAGCAATTGCTGATTTATCTAATTCTATAGAAAACTGGAATGATACAAGAATAGATTTATGGAGTGGAGTAAATGAAAGAACATTTCATATAGAATGGAAAACTATTATTGACGATAAGTTAATGGATCCAATTATAAAAATTCTTCAAACTTCATTGAAAAAAACTAAAAATAATAATTGTAAAATCTATTTAATAACAAGCAAAGAAATGAAATCAATAACATTACCTAAATTAAATAATCAAGAACCATTGGGTTGTAATTTTCTTTTCTTAAATCCAAGTTTAATTGGTGGATATATCAAGGATGATAATCATGAATCTTTATATTTAGAATCTATAAAAGAAAATTCTAAAATTATATTAACTATGCGTGATTTTTATGATGATGTCAAGTATAACTCTTTTCAAATAGTAGAGAATAAGCCAAATATAACTAAGCAAAAGTTTATTAATGATATTAGAAGAAAATGGGTTGATAAAAATAATTTTGGGCATTGGAATAATACATGGATTACTAATCCTGGTACTCATGAATATGTAGAAAATTATGATATTAATATACGTTTGTGGACACCTAATTATGATAAGTTATTAGTTAAATGTGCTGAAGTTATAGAAGATGAAATTATTAAAATTTTTAGAAATACACATGAATCACTACGTATCTTTGAAATTGGCTATGGTACTGGAGGATTAACTAATATTATTTTAGATGAAATAATAGATATTAATAAACCAAATGCTATTTATAAAAGAGGGAAGCATAATATTCCTGTTAATAAATATATTGCTACAGATAATTCATCTGATATGAAATCAGAATTAAATAGAATGTTAGCAAATGATAAAAAATATAATAATGATTTGGTCATTGATATTAGAGATGATGAATTTCATGTTGGTTTTGAATTAGAACATAAAGTAGATATCATTTTTGGTTCTTTTATTCTACACTATTTGTTAGTTAATGATATTGTTGTAATTAAAAATTTTTTTAGAGATATTAGTGATAATATTCTAGTTGAAGAAAATGCCAGTATGGTATTTTTATGTACACTTTTTTCTGATAAAAAAGATATTAAAGAAAAACAATTAAAATCTTGGGGAGAACATATGCACAATATGGGTATGAATGATAAATTAATTGAAGATTATTTTTTAGGCAATCAAAGGATGATTAATAGTCCCTCAAGAGAAAATTTAAAAAAAGCAGCTCATGACTGTGGTTTTACTTTTGATTCAAAAGAAATTCAAGCGAATTCACCGTTTTCTATAATAATTTTAGAACGATAAACTTTTATAAAATATGCTTCCTATATAGAAGATAAAAAAAGTATTATTTAAACAATATTCTCATTTGGTTTGGAGTGACGGGGAAGATTTGAAGAAGCAGATTTCGGATAGGATTCAGGTTATTATTTAGAAAAAGGGGAGAGAATGATAAAAATAAATGTAGACCAACTTGTTCAAAAGTATACTCTTCTATTGATTCAACGAGGACCAATTATCGCGAGTTTTTTAATAGTATTAGTAATGGGATTAATAAATTTACCTAGTATTTTATATGAAATAATATTTAATAATAAAAATATATTGTTATTATATCCTATGTTGTCCACTATAATTATTATCTACATTATGTATTATGCTCTTGTCGTATTACAAAGTAAAATAAGTTTTATTACAACTATAGGCTATAGTAATATTGATAAGTATATTATTTCCGAATATTGGAAGGGTCATATTAAAAGATTTGATGCTTTTTTTAAATCTATCGGTTTTCCTATAGACTTTATTAAAAATGTTCCATTATTAAAAAAAACTTTTGCATCAATACTATATCTTATTGCTATATTAGTTTATGCCTTAGCACTTTCTTCTGTGACAATTCAAAGTAAAATCATTAATTATCCAGATAAAACAATTTATTTTATTGCTTTTTTGATTTCTTTTTCGGTAACTATTATGATAGCAACACTCTTTAGAAATTTAGCACGAAGTATTATTAGAATTTCAGTCAATGAACAAAAAGAGAAAGATAAACGAAAACCAATAGTCTACTTAAGAGCATTTGAACAGGATAATTTCTTTTTAAATAGTAATATTCTAATGAAAATAATACTTTACCTACAAGGAAAAACTACACTTGACCCAATTATGTTGGAAGAGTGTTCTACTATTGCCCCTGTTATTGCATTGGGTAATCCAAAAGAAGAAAAATCCCCCTATGGTCCACCTCGTTATTATGCAAAAAATGAAGAATGGAAAAACTATGTTCATAGTATTTTAAAAGATGCTAAGTATATTTATATGTTTTTACAAGATACAGATGGTGTAAAATGGGAAGTTGAGCAGTTAGTAAAGATGAATAAACTTCAAAAAAGCATTTTTATAGTTGCTCCAAAAAGTAAAAGTGAAAATATATTAAAATATTTTGAGATAATCATAAAAAGTGCTTCTTTAAGACTTGAGGAAAGTAAAATAGATGGAATAAAATCTAAAATAATCAAGAAAGAGATAATGGGCTTCTTTATAACGGAGGAAGAGGAATTAGTTGTTTTTGAGGGAGTAGAACGAGGATGGATAGCTTATTTTTTAGTTATTCGTGCTTCATTACGACTTAAAGTAGCTTTTAATGAAAATCTATTTTCAAAATCAGAAATACAAAGTCTTATTGAAGAAAAGAAAAATACAGTATTATCTAAAGAAAAAATTAAAAGGAATCGTAAGATTTTATTTTTAGTAATTTTTCTTATAGGTAGTTTCATATATATAAGAGATAAAGCTATTATATTAAATGAAAAGTTAGAAATTATAAATTTAAACTTAAAACTAGATAATGGATACAATATTATTTATGAAGGAGATTTAATGGTAAGAGTAAGTCGAGATGAGTTATTAAAACAGAAAAAAGAGAAAGAAAAAATTTTAAAATGGATTAACTGGACTTCTTTTTAAATAGGTATAAAATAAAGGAAAATAGATGAGTACCCCAATACACCAAAGAAAATACACCACCTTTTTAAGTCATGCACATACTGACAAAAAGATAGTGGATGAATTAGCCCGTTGGCTTAGTGAAGTGTGTGGCATAGCTGTTTGGTATGACAGTAAAAACTTACCTGTAAGTAGTAAGATTGTTTCTCATCTCTCCAAAGCCGTAGAGGAGTCGAAGAGTATGATTCTTATTCTCTCTGAATCTTCCATACGCTCTGGATGGGTAGAAGAGGAGTACAATGCAGCGATGAGCCAACGGACACAGTTCTCTAATTTTAAGATTATTCCCATACGTATAGATGAGTGTGAAGTTCCCTCTTTTTTACAAACCACTAAGTGGATAGACCTTGAAAATGGAAAATTAACCGAGAGTGTGGCATTTGAGATTTTGTACAGTTTTTACTACTTAGGTTCATTTAGAGACTTTAATAGTGATGATGATATTTATATTGCCCGTTCTTGGAGAAATAGTGAAAATAGGTTGGCAGATAGCATTTTAAAAGAGTTAAAAAAGAATAACTACCGACTTATTGGAGACAGTCAAGACCAAAAAGGGTTTGACAAAGAGAACCGAATTGAGTCACTCATAAAAAGTTGTAAAGGGTTGGTGGCTATTTTGCCACATAGGGGAGGGGGTGAGACCTCTAAATATATTGTGGAAGAGCTAAAAATAGCACAAAGTTTGAATATGCCAACCATCTGTATTGCTGATAGTAACGTAGAAATGGCAAAGTATGGTGTAGAGGAGTATCTCTCTGTAGATGAGTCAGATTTTACACGTATGTTGGAGATTGAGATAGAAGATTTTCATGAAAATTTAAAAAATGCTATTAAAGAGCATTATGTATTTTTTGCTAAAAGTATTGAAGATGAAACAGAAAGAGAAAACTATCCTAAAGAGTTGATTGAACTCATTACAGGTCTCTCGTGTGTCTATGGTGACCATATATATACAGGGGAGATACAAGGCGTTATAACATCGCAGATAAAAGAGTCATTGGTTGTTTTAGCAGATATTACCAATGAAAATTTAAATACCTGTATAGAGGTTGGCATTGCTCGTGGAGCAGGGTGTAACTACCACCTGATAGCTAAAAAGCCAAGAAAAAGCCCACCATTTATGTTTCGTGACCAGCAGGTTTGGTTTTATGATGATGAGGTTGAACTGTTAGGTGTGATTCATAAAATTTTATTTCCCTACCGTAGGCGAGTTATGAATTATGAGTTATCAGAAGATAAGAAGTGGGTTTAGGGCTGTATTTAAGATAATAGCAACTATTAAAAACACAATAAAACCTAAAAACTCTATCTCTTTATTTTTTAGGTTACAAGCTTTACATTTACATCACTAAATCAAAAAATAATTATAATTATTAGTATAAAATAGATTATAATAATTAATATATATTATTAAATAAATTGATATGGGGTGCTATAGGAGCTAGTTAGTTGAATTAAAGGGAGAAGTATATGAAAGAAGTATTTTCAAATCATTTACTACAGTTTATAGACTCTGTAGATATATTAGAAGAGAGAACATTTAAAGATGTAGTTGAGATAATAGGAAAGTATTTAGAAAAAACTTTAGATATAGACTATATGAATGTTATGCGTGTTACCAATGACGGAATGAATGCCTTTGGACAGTCGCTCTATGATATAAAAAGAAATCAAACCATAACTCTAAGTGACAAAATGCGAGATGCAGGACAGATGCCTTTTTCTTTTCAAGAGAGAACAAAACTGTGGATAACATCAATTACTGAAGAGAAAAAACTTTTAGATGAAGAGAACTATAAAGATTGGTGGTGTGGTGTGGAAAATATTCCACCTTATAAAGATTTTGATGGTCAATCAACAAGAAAAACATCTATACTTATTCCTTTAATGCATGACTTCCGTACCAATGAACTAATAGGGGTTATTAATTTTGAATCTGAGAAGTATATAGAACCAACTAAGGTTGCTCAAGAGACACTTTTAAATCTTGCCAAAGTTGTATCTAAAGCTATGAGATTACAACGTATACGTTCACAGTTTCATGAAACTACAAAAGGTAGTATTTCTCGACTGACAAAAGAGTTAGACGAGCTAGATACATTTAAGCTTACAAAACCAAAGCTATTTTTGGGTTATCCAGATAAATCAGAGGATGATGTGATGGGGTGTCTAAAGTCTGTAATAGATGATAATTATAGTAAAGATATTTTACTCTCTGACTGGAAAGATAATCCTCAACCAAAAGAGATTACAAAAGAGATTTTTGATGAGATATATCAAAGTCAATATGGTATTTATTACTTTTCAGAAATAGATAATAGTGACACTCCTTATGCATATATAGATAATAAAAATGTCATATTTGAAGCAGGTTTTCATAAAGGAAGAAGTAACTCAGCTCCAAACTGTCTTGTTATAAGAGAGAAAGATTCAGAAGATATCTTTTTTGATCTTTATACTTTTAATAGAATAGAAGTACCTAGAGATAAAAGTGGAAAGTTACGGAGTGAAATGTTTAGAAAGAGTTTGAAAGAGGCTTTAGACAAGATGTTAATGTAGATATCTATTATCAGACAAGGAGATAATATGAAGTATAAATACAAAGCATTTATAAGCTACTCACATAAAGATGAAAAGTTTGCTAAGTGGTTGCATAAGAAGTTGGAGTCTTATAAAATTCATAAAGAACTCTATGCTGAACATACTAATTTACCTAAAAAAATCTTTCCAATTTTTCGTGATGTAGAGGAACTCTCTGCTAGTTCTGATTTGCCAAAAGAGATATTGGAGGCATTAGGTGACGCTGAATATCTTATTGTTATCTGTTCTCCTCATGCTACTCAGTCAAAGTGGGTAAACCAAGAGATTGTAGATTTCAAATTAATACATGGAGAGGAGAGAGTACTCTCTATTATCTTAGAGGGTGAGCCTCATGCTAAAGAGAATGATAAACTTGATAGCAGGTTAGAGTGTTTTCCTGAGGCGTTAAAATATAGAGTAAAAAGTGGTAAAGTAAGTAAAGAAAAAGCAGAACCTATTGCAGCAGATGTACGGGGAAGATGGCGAAGTGAGTGGGAATTTGGTAAACTAAAACTCATCTCTGGGCTACTTGAACTTGATTTTGAGGAGCTAAATAAACGAGAAGAGAAACGACGACGAAAGAGCAGGTTTATTTGGGGTGTTGTGAGTTTGCTTATTATTGCCTCTTTGTCTGGATTGGCTTGGTATAGTTTTGTGCAGAAAGAGAAGGCTGAACTCTCACTTGAAAATAATCTTTTTCAGCAAGGATTAGTTTATAAAAATTATTTAGATAATCCCATGTATGCAAAAGTATTTTTTTCAGAAGTTTTAAAACGTACAAAAACAAAAGAAAAAAGTACAAAAATTGTTTATAATACTATTGATACGAATGTTAAAATTAATAATATACTTTCAGATGAATATCTCTTCAAATACTTATCATTAGTTAAAAAAAAATATTCCTTATATTCACTTATAAATAAAGAAGTTTTATCAAAATATTTGACGGGATATCATAATATTTTTTGGAAAACAAAAATTTTGAAAAATAAAAATTTTTTGTTGTCATGGAGTTATGATCAAAGAAGAATTAAACTATGGGATTTAAAAACAAAAAAAGAGAAGTTTTCTTTTCGTTATATCCCTTTGTTGGAAGGTATGACTTTTAACTTTAATGAAAGTATGATAGCACTTTGGAGTAAACAAGAGATAGTAATATTAGATACAAAAAATGGAAATGTAATATCTACAATGACTTATAAAAAAGATGTTCGGGTTGAGAGTGTAGTTTTTAGTAGAGATAGTAAAAATATTATAAGTTGTGTAGATGATAAAGCTACTCTTTGGAATATAAAAAATGCTAAAGAAGAGTATAGTATATCAGGTGGATTGTTTGGTTTTTTTAATGGTGTAGTCTTTACTCCTGATAATAGATATATTATAAGTTACGGATATAATGGAGAAATTATTTTTTGGCATAAAGAAACAGGTATAGCTATAAAAAGGATATCTTATAGTAGTCCTATAATGGGAGTTGATATTGATTTTAACGGTAAATATCTTTTAGTTTGGCATAATAAAAGTCTAGAGTTAATAGACATTAAAAGTAGAAAAAAAGTTCTAGAATCATTTAATCAAAAAGAGAGAGTAGAGAAAGCATTTTTTAGTGAAGATGGTAAATATATATTTAGTTTTAGTAGTAGTGGTGATATCTACATATTAAATAGAAGTACAATGAAGCAAGTAGAGTATATTAAAGTCTCTGATGGTCTCTTAAATGTTGTATATGATTCAAGAAATAAGTTTTTATACACTAAAGATTTATTTGGTATTAGAGAGTGGAAAATATTAAATAATAAAAGAATAAAACATTTTAAAAGAGAGTTAAATCTATGTTGTTTTAACTCAAAAAGAAGTAAAAAATATTTTATTAATTGGGAAGATGAAGAATTGAAAATTTTAGATATTAATCAAAATTTTAAGATGAATCAATTTGAACATGATAGCGAAATTTTAGAAGTAGAATTTACAAATAATGCAGATGAATTTTTAATTATGGATGATAAAAAAATACTTTTATGGAGTCAAAAAACTGATGAAAGTAGAGTACTTTTAAGTGCTGAAAATAATTTTTTTACAGAACTTCTATCGTTTGATTCTGGTCGTCTATTTATGGTTAGATATGAAATCACAGAGAATAATCTTAAGAGTGAACATATACAAATTTATAATATAGAAACAAAAGAAAAGCTATTTGGTATGGTTTCAGATAAAACTACTGCTTTTCAAGGTTTGGGTATTCAAAATAATATTTTAAATAAAAATATTGTTTTTACCATTAATAATCATGTTTTACTTTGGAATAAAAAAGATAAAGTAAAACAGTTTACTTCTAACTATTTAAAATCAATAGAAGGGAAAGTTTTTTCGGAGGATGAACGTTATCTTTTTCTATGGGAGAGCGATAAAGTTGTTGTTTGGGATAGGAGTGAAGAGAAAGAAAAATTAATTTGGTTAGATAAAAATTTACATTCTAATCAAAAAATTGAGGAAGTTATTTTAGATGAAGAGAGTCAAAGTATTTTTATAGTGTATAGTAATTTTATAAGAGTTTTGGATAGTAAAAACTATAAAGAGAAGAGTCTTTTAAATCAACTTAGTAGTGAAGAAATTTCTATGCAAGTATGTTTTACAAAAGATAAAAAACAGGTTATGGTCTGGAGTAATAAAAATATAAAACTTTGGGATATTGCAACTAAAAAAATATTGCTAGATATTAATCCCATTCCAGATAGTGAAGTTAGAATGGTAGATATTATTAAAGTTTTTTTTAATAAAAATGAAGAAAAAATAATATCTATTTTAGATAATGGAGAAATTATAGAATATTCTATTTTTACTAATAGACAAATCATAAATAAGTATTACTCTTTAAAAACTCAAGTTGAAACAGGCTATTACCTTACTCTTTTAGGAGAAATAAAAACTTTATCAATAAAAGAGTGGAAAAAGAAAAAAGCTCAATATGAGAAAATTTTAATGAAAACAAATGGGGAAAGGGGAAAATAGTGCAAGATAAAAAATACAAAGCCTTCATAAGCTACTCACATCAAGATGAAAAATTTGCTCAGTGGTTGCATAAGAAGTTAGAGTCTTATAAGATTCCAAAAGAGTTATATGAAGAGAATTTAGACTTACCAAAAAAATTATTTCCAATATTTAGAGATAGAAAAGAACTCTCAACAAGTTCAGATTTGGGTACAGAGATTTTAAAGGCTCTGAATAATTCTAAATATCTGATTATTATCTGTTCTATCCATTCAGCCAAATCACAATGGGTAAACCAAGAGATTATCGACTTCAAGGCAAAACATGGAGAGGATAAGATTCACGCGATTATCATAGATGGAGAGCCTCATGCAAAAGATATTGATAAGTTTGATGATGATTTAGAGTGTTTTCCTGAAGCTTTGAAATATAAGGTAATTGATGGGAAGTTAAGTAATATTCCAACCGAACCAATAGCAGGAGATTTTAGAAAAGGGAAAGATGGTAAGGAGCATGGAAAATTAAAGCTTATTGCAGGTCTTTTGAGGGTTGGATTTGATGAGCTTAATCGGAGGGAAGAGAAGAGGAAGAGACGGAATCGAGTTATTTGGGGTGTTATTTCTGTTAGCTTGATTGTGATTATGGCAGGGTTGACTTTGTTTAGTTTTAAACAGATGAATAGAGCAAAAGCTAATGAAAGTAAAATAAAAAATGAACTATATTTAAATTCTATGCAACAAGGTATTATGCAAAGAGATTTTTTTAATGAACCTATTAAAGCAAAACATATATTTGCAAAAACCATTAATATTAGCCCTGATATAG
>Ga0256827_10000966_pt1 | contig 18151 bp, 15 predicted proteins | sample CV84metaG_FD_185977 | JGI IMG/M metagenome (GOLD analysis project Ga0256827, IMG submission 185977) | Hydrothermal vent microbial communities from East Pacific Rise, Pacific Ocean - CV84 | ecosystem: Environmental > Aquatic > Marine > Hydrothermal vents | place: Pacific Ocean: East Pacific Rise... | reverse complement strand
CTCAAATGTAAGTAAAATAAAACTTACGCAAGGCGTGAATCAAGCCGGATAGCCTTTCGCTATAGAATAATAATTCTATTTAGTTAGGAAAGTAAATCCACCTCATTCATGGGGTGGTTGATTAAATTTAAGATATGCGGAATATAAAGCGTCTTTTAACTCTTCTATTTTATTGTCCGGAGTATCCCAGTTCCATTTTTTGTTATCAATTAAAATAAGACACTTCTCGTATATATTATGTGATTTTTGAAAATTACCATGAAAATAATTTAAAATGATTTCTTTAATAACGGATTCTTTACCTGTTTCTTTTAAAATATCACTTAAATGCGTTGAGGTCCATTGCGAATATGTTTTAGGTGTCACATTATTAGAAGTAGAACGAATTTTGACCGTTTTTTCTTTTTCATCTATTTTGATACTCTTAACAATTTCATAACTCATAGGTTTGCCTTTTTTTTATCAAATTGTATCTACATTATACTTATATTATACTTAATCATTATATATCAAATAAACTAGAAACTTTATTTTCTTGAACACCATGTGTAAGAAAGAAAAATTCGTCAGTGTATTTTTCATTAATATCAATATTAAATATTGTCGCGATATTTAATATTTTCTTAACAAATCCAATATCATTATATTTGTTGATATAATTTATAAGTAAATATTTAAGATTTTCATTTGTATTATGATTACCTAATTTACACACTAATTTACCTATTACACTTATATTGAAATATATTTTTGATTTATTATATTCTATAATATCTAATAACTTTTCATTAATAAATTCGTCGGTTAATTCTAATTTCTCTTTATATTTTGTGTGTTTTAACGCATATTGTAATATATTAAATCTAACATTCCATTCAATATTTTCATCTAGCAAAAACTCTTTGTCAAATTTAGAACTTTGAATAAAAATGTTTAAAAAATTAAAAAGGGTATTGCTACTATTTGGATGTTTTTCGTTTAAAGACTTAATAAAAAACTCTTTAAATAGTCTTTTATCTATATATCTATTATTATATAGATAATGAATAATATATATAAAATATTCATCGAAATGTAGCATATAAAAAGTATTTATATTATTGGTAATAAAGTTAATTGTTTTTTTGTTGATTTTATTGTTATTATTAAAAACAGAAACCGGTACCAATTTTTGAAATAGTTTAAATTCTTTTCTATCAATACATATGTTTAAGAAAGAAGAATGAATTTTATTATTTTTTAAAAGATTTTCTAATGTTAAAATTTTGTTGATTTTATCGACTGAGACTCTATATTTTTGCTCTTCATTGTCTTTTTTGTTCAAAATAAATTCTTTAATTAGATTGAATTTTTTAGAAGAAGATAAAAGCTTACTAATATCCGATATTTTAAATATAGGTGCGAACATTGTAAGGGCTTCTAATATTTCTATTCTATGTTGCCTCGATAAAAAATTATAAATAAGTTTTGATTCTTCTTTATTATTTTTAACTAAATTTAAAATTTTTTTTCGAAAATAATTATTAAAATATTCACTATTGTTACTAATAATATCTATTTTTTTATATTGACCTTGTGAAAAATTAAAAATAAAATTATTTATTTTCATTTTTAAAAAGTCTAGTTTGTTTAAATCAGAAAAATCATTTAAGTGATAAATTACCCATATGAATACATAGTGTTGGTTAATGTTTATATTGTAGTCTAAACTGTTTAAAAAACGTAATTTTTCTTCTAATGAAAGGATATTTGATAATAATATATTGTTAATTTTATCATTTGTTTTGTTAAAAATTAATTTTGAGTTATCAATATCTATTTCAAATGTAAAAGGGCAAGCAGAATTGATAAATGAATATTTGCGAATATCGGAATTTAATATATAGCGAATATATTCTTTATAGCCTATTTTGTTTTGAATATTTTCAAATATAAAATGTTTGTTATTTAAATCATTGCTTTTATAATCAATATTATCATCATAAAGAATTTTGTTATCAAAAAATAAATATTCGAAAAATAAATCTAAATTATTATCAATTGGTATTTCTATATCGATTAAAAGATTAATCTCAAAATTTATATTAGCTTTTGCTCCTGGTTTTATAAAGTTGATAATACTTTTTGTATAAATGTTAGTTGTTTCTATCTTGTTATCTAATATAAATGTTTCGTAAAAAGAAGCACGATATTTTTTCATATTGATATTACTATATAATGAAAAAACAAAAAAACTATCGATACTATGAAATATTTCTCCTTTATCTAAAAGTAAAATAATTTTCATCTCTATTTTTTTCATTTCAGATAAAAAGTTAATATTTTTTATTTCTATATCATTCTGAATATAAAAGACTAATAAAGAATATATTTTTAATAAGGATTCTAGGTCGAATTTTGATATTATTTTTTCATTTAAAATATACTCGAATAAATATTTATTATTATTCATAAAGAATAAAAAATTTAAAAAAGCTGTTTTATTTATAGTCTTTGAAGAATTTTTGTTAAAAATATAATTATGCTTAAAATAAGAGTGAAATATATACTCGATAGCGTCAAAGTCTAATTCTTCAAAATATTCAGTACATAAATATAAAATATCAGTAGTATCTTTGTATTTTAAAATATTTGAATGTATATCTAAAATGATATTTTCATTATCCATTGTTACCCTTTTTTTTATATAAAATCATTATTTTAATTATAAAAAATATCGTAACATGTGATAGCTTAAAAACTGATTAAAGTTATATTTTGTTATCAGTTTTTAAATTTTGTTTTGGAGTTTTATTTTTTGCTTGTGTTTCTTTCCAAATTTTAGGAATTATTTTTTTTAATGAAGAATTATAAGAACGTTCGTTTCTTCTAATAGTATTTTGTTCTTCTCTAAGAAAGTTCGGATTACCTATAGTTCCACCATCTAGCATTAAAATATCTCCTTCTAAGGACATTCCCCAATTTCTAGAAGAATAAAAATCTGCAAATAATAAATCGTAATTCACTAATTCACTATAGCCAAGTTCTTCAAAAACTTCTTGTATTTCTGATGTTTTGTTTTCCCAATCAGTTTGGTTAAATTTTTTCAAAGGTTTTAAAAAAGAATTAATTTTCTTTTTATTTTCTGAATCGAGCGCAGAATAAGGGATACATTGTTCTACTATTAAATAGTCTAGACCACATTCGAATACATCAGGTAATAGTTTTTTATCAAGCATATAACTTTGTTCGTTCGCGAAAGAAGATTCTGACAAACTTTGGTATTCGCCTCTGGAATTTAAATTAACTTTTAAGCTACGACCATTTTCAAGTTCATAAACTATTCTATCGCTACCTTTTCCTAATTGTTTTAGTTGTTTTATGGAGCCAAACCTTTCCATTACATTTGTTTCATCAAACTCATAATTAGTATCTACTTTACTTTTCTCTATAAAAACAGACAATATTTTTGAAATATTTAAATTTTTAATAGCGTCTTCTGGCGTATCATTTTTACTTAATTGTTTTTTTACTTCTATATAAAATTCTTCAAAATCGAATTCTAACATTAAAGATAAATCTATATTAGAGGCTATTATATTATATAGTTCTAATTTTAATTCATCTATATTGGTCTCGGATATTTTATACATTGAATGTGTAATTTCGAAATCTTTATGTTTTCCAATATTTTTAACAAATCCGAACTTATCCCAAAAAGATAATAATCTTTTTTTATCAATATCCCATTTTTTAGTATCTTCTTTTGAAGTAGCTGGCGTAATACATATTGTTTTACCAGTTATTTTTGAATAATCAATAATATCTTGTATGATTTCTGTCCCCATGCCTTCGCCACGTGAATAGCTAGGAAATAATATTAAATCTATATTGATATTACTATCATTTTCACTTAAATGTAATATAAAATCATCACCTAAATAGTTATATTTTCTTTGATATCTGTTTTTTATAATTTTTATAGACATGTGTGTTCCTTTTATTATATATATTGTTTTAATAATATTATAAAAAGAATAAATGTATTTCGATTAAAGTCTTGAATTTTAAATATTGGAAAATAAAACAGAATTAAAAGGAATATCTTTAATTTCTTTTAGATATACGTCTGTTGTAGAATTATCTATAATTATTTTATCAACTGTGTAGGTTTCATTTATTGTTAAATATTTAGCGGCAGTTTCTTGCTGTATTTTGTATCCATTATCTGGAAAAGAAAATTTTATAATAGAGTTTTGTAAAGTATTTATATCCATTGTGTTGTTGAGCATTTATTATCCTTGTTATATTTGTTTAAATATTAACATCAGTATTATTAAAATAACATTAAATAAAATTTAATAACAAGAAAGAAGTAAAAAGAAATTTATATAAAGCATATTTAAGAAAAATCTTTTTTAATAAAGAAAAATAAATCAATGCCTTGGCGAAGCATTAAAATGGAACCGTCACGTAAATTTTGTATTTGATTTTCAGGTATAACGAATACTTTGTGTTTGGAATGCACAAAAGCACCTTTGTTATTTCTTTCTACTTCTTCGTTTAGTAATAAAATATCTAGGCCATTTACCAGCTGAAAAACAGGAACACCTTTTTCTATATCATTTAAAATTTTATCAGATAATATTATCTTGTATTCAAATGTATCAGCCATAATCTCTCTTTTCCTAGTATTTTAGTACAACTATTATAAAGGAAAAATGGTAGCAATATATGTAATTCGAAAAGAAAATGATAAGTTTAATCTTCTTTAATCTTGTTTTAAGGTTAAGTATGCCATAATTCTTTCCATGAAGAAGGAAAATAAGTCCTCCTTCTTCTGTTTTTTTGTATTGAGACTATTTATAGTTTCACAAGCTTATTAGATTAAGCTTTTAAATATGGTCCTTGTGGCCATTTAGAAAGATTTGATTGAGTCCTTTTCTTTTAAATGGATGGATTTCGCGCTTTTGGCATATGTCATTTGTAATGCGGAACCGTCCAAAAACAAATCTAACAATTCTTTTGAAGTTTAATAAAGCTTTAAGGTTGTTTAGATTATAATTTGTGAATCGATTAAGGATTAAGTCCCCTTATTCGTGCTTTACTTTTTTTGTGTACGCCAACAATAATGTTGGTCTCGTTCGAAGAGAACGATATCCAGTTATAAGACTGGTTTTATAAATATAAGGATTAAGTCCCCTTATATTTATACCTTTCATTTTAGAAGGATTAAGTCCCCTTTTAAATGATATTTTAAGGAATACGGTTTAAGTCCCCGTATTTCTTATACTCTTAGCAATAATTCCCCTATAAATAAATATAATCTTAAATAAATAAATTACATAATTTCTATAATCATAAATATATGTTGTATATAGTATAATATAAGTATAAAAAACGAAAGAAGAAAATATGAATTACATTTACAAAATTTTCACACTAGTTTCGGTTACAATATTATTTTCGGCCTGTAGTGCGCAACCAAAACCTATAAAAAAAAATACGACTTTAGAAAAGTTAATAATAAAACAAAGCGTAATTAGAGATAAAGATTTTAAAAAGCAAATTTTAAAGGCTGTAAATGATGAAGAGAAAGTATATTTAATAAATACATATATCGCGGCATTTGCATATAAATCAGATAAAATAACATATGGTAGTTTAGATTATTGGGCTACTTCAGAAGAGTTTTACAAAAATAATGGTGGTGACTGTGAAGATATCGCTATTGCTCAATACGATTTATTAGTCAAATATGGTATAAATAAGAATAAATTAGATTTTGTAAAAGGTAAGATGAGACAAGGTTTGCATATAGTTCTTAGATATAAAATAGATGAAACGAATTATGTAGTTTTGGAACATGGTTTTGTTATCAAATATAAAAATTATATAAAGCAAACATTTAAAGAGAGTACAATTTATACTTATAAAAAGTATAAATTTTTAAAGACCGTAAATAATATATTTTCATATATTATTTAACACTATGGTTGTTTTCCTGTACTTTGTGAAACATTTTCGGTAGCTTCACCTCTCATACTTTCAAATTCAAAAGCACCATTTGCAAATTCAATAAATTGTTCGCTAGTAATAAACATTCCGCCTTTATCAGCATAAGCTTGTGCTTTACCTGCGCTATCATTATCACTAAGCATAGCCTCTTTTTTGTCTTTATTAATTTTACTACCTGGTTTGCTGGTAACTTCTATAAGATATTTTTTACTATTTCCATCAGTATCAGTAAATTCAACAACTTGTTTATGAAGTGCGGATTTAAAACTTTTTCTATCACTCCAACTTATGTCCCCAATGGCGCCAGCATTAACAGAGCCTGTAGGAACTAATTTAAGAACTTCTACATTAGCTGTATCAACAACTGGTGTTTCTTCTAAATTAAATAATGCATGAACTTTTAAAATGTCTTCTTTATTTTCTTTCATATAATCGATAAATGAATCTGTTGTTTTCTCTGCAAATCCTTTAATGCCTAGCATTAAATCTCTTAAATAGGATACTGCTTCTAAATTGTCAAGATTTAATTCTAATATTTTTTTCAATGGAAGAACGCTAAATAAAAGTTTACTATTAGAAGTGGCGAAGTTAGGAATACTCAAGGCTGCAATAAAATTAAAATCGAAGTTTTTACCTTTAATAACATTTAACTGGTGTAAAACATTATTGATTTTCTTATCCCCAAATCCATCCCTATATGTTCCATCTTCATTTAAAAAATCTTCTTTGTTTAAACTCATTAATTCTTCAAAAGAATGAGCGATATTATTGTCATATAAAAATTCTATAGTTTTAGTACTAATAACTTTATCTTCATAAACTTTATTAAGAACTGTATTTTCTTCTTCTTTTGAGATTAAGCCTGTTTTAATTAAAGCTTTAATAATACTTCTTTTAACTAACCAGCTTTTTTTAGGACCGCTAAAAAGTGCTTCGTATTCTTTTTGTGTAGCATTTGTTAAATTATTCTCAATTAAATAATTATATAGTTCAGTTGGTGATAATTTTGGTTTATCATCTAGTCTTGTGCTTAATGCTTCAACAAAGCCAGCTAAAACTGCTTTTTTGATGCCTTCACAATCTTCATTTACACATTTAATTGTTTTATCGCCTTCTTTTAATCCAACTAGAGATTCTGAACAAGCCGGGCATGTAGGTGTGAATTCGATACTAGTTAATAATTTTTCATCTACTTCCATATTTAAATCAAAAGCGCTTAGCCCCTCTTTAATCGTAGCGGCATCAACTTTAAATTTAGCAGCTTTTATAGGTGCTTCTGATAATATTTCTTTAATAACCGCAATTAAAATTTTATTATTAAATTTTTCACCTTTTAATTTTTGACCATGTTGAACGTATAACTCTGAAATTATAGTTGCATATTTTAATAGATATTTTTTGTTCTCAGAAGTAACTTTTGTTTGTTTTGTAAAATGTAATATTTCTAAGATATCATCAATTACTTTATAATTTTCTTCTGTTGCAATTTTTTCGAAAAAAGATATAAGCGTATCAGCTGTTTGTTTTATAAAAGGTCTAAATTTTTGATTATACATAACCTTTGGAATAACATCACCCATTCTTCCAACTAATGCTTCATCCCCGACATTAAATAGTTCTAAGAAGGTAGCTGGCGTAGAAGAATTTATACTATCTAATTTAGAATTTTCAACCATAACTCCACCAACATCTTTTGGCTCAAAGTTAAGAACTAAACTAATTCGTCCATCTTTACCAACTGTAAATGTAACGCCTAATATTTTAAGAAGTTCCGTTGTAGGTGAAAATTTAGCACCAAATGAATGCATAACTTCACCACGGTCATCCACTTCTATCGTATCTGTATCCATACTTACTATCAACCCATCCATAGCATAGTTACTTTCTTCTAAAATATCTTCTACTTCATATTGCATATAGATATCATAAAACTCTTCCCAAGAAGATACATTATAAATACGTGGTTGTTTAATATTATTAGAAACAAAGAATTTTTCTTTAATATCTTGCTTAATTCTCTCTGTTGGGATATCATCCAAAGTTCTATCGCCTATTTTATAAGCTTCAAATCCCATAAAAGTTAATTGGCTTGTGTATTTAGCATCACTGTCTCTTAGGATACCAGAACCAGCATTTCTTGTATTTGAAAATATTTCTTCACCGGCTTCTCTTTTTTCATCATTTATTTTATTAAATTTATCTTTTTCAATAAGAACTTCGCCACGTAATTCAATTTCTTCATTATCATTGAGTTCAAAAAGTGAAACATCTATATTTGCTTCTACACCTTCTATTTGCAAAACAACGTCAAGAGGAAGGGAAGTATCTTTTTCATCTGTTCCTCTTTGTTCTGCTCTAACTAAATGTCCATTATGGTCATATGTAAGATACAAAGAAGCGCCGTCTAGTTTTTCGCTAATAATTAGTTTTTTACCGGGAGCTGTTTTTAGGCGTTCTTCTAGTAAAGTTTTCATTATTGATAAGTCAGTTGCTTTCGCCATTTTATTTCCACCAATTGCACGTGTTGTAGGCGCGTCATTATTACGTGCAACATCTGCTGGTGGATTTATTAAAACATCTGAATACATAGCTTCAGGTGTAAGTGCATCCCTATTTCTTAAACGGAAAACAAAATCTAAAAAACTTTTTTTATTGTTTTCATCGCCTAATTCTTCTAATTCACCTAATGATTGGTGTCCATCATAAATAATATCTGACATAATTGTTGTATTAATTCTATACTCATAATTTCCTATAAGTATGATATTGGAAATATCATCGGTTAGTGCAGCACGGTCATTTTTTGTATTATTAGATGTATCGATAGTGTAAAGTTCTTCTTCATATAAGAAAGATAATAAATCCTCAAATGTTTTATCTAATGAAAGTTCTTTATCATATTCAAATCCGTAAAATTCTTCTATTCTTTCGAAGATAGCTGGTAAATCTTTTTTTGTTAAATGTTTCATTTTTATTCCTAAATATTTTATATGTATATATTATACACAATTAACCAAAAAATAAGATTAAACCTTTTATTGTTTTACATAAAATTAAAAGCTTTTATTAAGTAACTTTGAGTTATAATTATATTTACAAGAATACAAGGACTTTTATGAATAATTTTGAATTATTATCAGAGATAAAAAACTCAAGAGGGAACCACATAAAATAGAAGATATAAATCAAAATAATTTAGAAAGGTTAATTATTGAATTATATAATAAAGTATCAAATTTAAATTTTGAAGAGTTACCAGAATTTTTAAAATCTCCGGCTAAAACAGAATGTTCAAATATAAAAAGCATATATCAAAAAATAGTATAAATTAAGTAGTTTAAAAGAATAAAAATGCTATTATATATTTAAAAAAAACTAAAAGGGCTATAAATATGGGTTATTCATTTACAATTGGAAAAAAAGTTACAGATGAAGATTACTATAAAGATTTAGTAAAAGAATTAATAGAAGAAGAAAATTATACAAAAGAAGAAGCCGAAGTAGAGGCTTCACGTATAGCCGTTAAAGCGTTAGAAGAAGAACATAGTAAAGCGCCAGCATTTGGTGAGCCTACTGACAACATGAATGAACGTTGGCCTTCTTATTCGGCTTGGTCTTATATGATAGAAATGACAGAATTAGAACGTTTGCTTTTAAATGGTAATGAAGTAAAAGGTGGACATCCTGGTTATTTTAAAATCACAGCTGAATGGTTGGAAGAATTATTGTTTATGATTAAAAGATTTAAGAAACGTTATCCTGACTGTATTGCATCTTATGATGAAAGTTTAGAAACACATTCTGTTAAAATACAGAGTAAAAGAGATAGAGAAATAACAATTTCTGTGAATTTTCTTTTATGTAGATTGGAGTGGATGGAATATTGGTGTGTGTATGCTTTTGAAAAATATGGAGAAGAAGCTATTTTTCAAAATACAGAAATCTATTAAATAGGGTTTCCTATTTAATAACGCTATTTTTTTCTTGATTATTTAAATTTTGTTCTATATCTAATTTATTTAATAATTCTTCAAATCCGCTTACAAATATATATGCATCTTCATCTTTACATTCTCCAGTATGATTTAATATCAAGGCTTCTGTTTTATTTTTTTCTATATGTTTTTTAACATTTGAAGGTTTATCATCAACGAACACCCCGTCATGCGAATATTTATATTTTTGTCTAGCATGAATGATACTATCAACATATTTTGATAAATATGTTTCAATATGAACTTGTTTGAACATTTTTTGCTCTTCATCCATATTCGCTGTTAAAATTATTATTTCATATCCATTATTTTTTAATGTTTTAAGTAAATCAATAACACCTTTGAATAATTCCACATTGCCATAATATCCTATATTTCCTGTATAAAATTCTTTAATTTCTGTATTCATTTTTGCCATATTATCAACTGTAACTTTTTTAACTACATTATGCTTAGCAAAACTTTCATTTACGATGTTTACAAAATTATTTAGAACATCTGGGTTTTCTTTAAAAAATTTACTCATTTTTTGATGTCTTTTATTCATATTATTAATATTTATATCATTGGATTCAAGCTCAAAATATTGATTTATTTGATTAAATAAATTATTTAAAGTGATAACGTTTGCTTTGCTTTGTGCGATGAAAGTGTTAAAAATATGTTTATATAAATGAATTTTTTCATTTGGAAGTTCATTTAAAGTATTGTTATCTTTAAAACTTTTATTTATATCTATAAACATATCATTAGAAAAATTTGCTAATACACCATCATAATCTAAATAAATTTTTTTCATATTTATAACCTTTTATTTATTAGTAATTATAAATGAATATATCGAAATAATATTTAAAGAGATTTTAGGTCTTCTCTAACTTTCATAAGGGCTTTTCCTAATAAATTCAGTCCACGCCAATTTTTTTCGTTTAAGATAAGCTGATTATCAGCTGCTAACCCAACACCCCATACTTTATCATATGGTGAAGCTTCCACTAGAATACTGTTTTGTGTCGACACTAAAATATCAAATAAATTTTCATTTTGAGTAAACTTTAAAATATTACCGTTGTAGACAATATCTTCTTTTTTGTTATCCCAAATAACTTGATTATAGTTATTAACTATTCTTCCTATTTTTTGTTGTTCACTTGGTGAAGTGGAGCCCATAATTTTCACAAAAGAACCAAAATCATTAAATAACAAAGCTTTTTTAGCCATCATATATTGTTCTGCGCAATTATAAATAACGCCGTCTTCATCTATAAAACTTTGCATATTCCATTGTGCTATCTTGTCTTTCCAAAAGAAGGTATATCCATTAATTATTGTCATTAATCTTCACTTTTTAAAAGAAAATCACTATTTATAACTTTAAAGCTAATAATTTCGCCATCGATAGGTTCTACCGATTTAAAAACTATACCTTCACGAATATCATGAGTTATACTTTTACCTTTTGCAAATTCTAATAATTCTTTTATATTGTTAAATTCTTGAAAAACTTTAATTCTTTCTTTAATAATAGGAACGTGTTGGACTTCTAATAGATTTACAATAATTTCTCTTTCTGTTCTTGACATATATCGTCTCTTATCACTATCCCAAATATCAAATAAGAAAAATTCTGGTTTTAAAAGTTTTTCTCTATTTTTTTGAATTTTAGGTCCCATAAGTTCCCCTTGTATAGCAAAATTTTTACCAGTATCTAAATGGTGTTTATGCATTTTTTCTTTAATACCAGAATGAGCAATTTTCCAAGGACTAGAATCTTCATTCTCTACTTTTTCTAGGTTTCTAGAACAATATCCAAAATATGCATTATTTTGTATATCCATATCATCAGTTATTTTAACAGACATTTCATTAATATCTGCAATATAAAAAGTACAACTAGTTCCATCTAATTTCAAAGAGGCTTCAAATTCAACATCTTTATATAAGTCTGAATATTCATCAAATAAATTTTGGATACGTTCTTGGTCTGTTTGTCTTATAAAACTTGGAAATATACCACGTGTTTCACCTGCTAAACTAGCTGGAATTGGTGGGTCATATTTAATAACGTCTACTATATCTGTAATATCAGCGTCAAGTGTCCATTCATCAACTACATCTTTTTCTATAAAAAATCTTTCTAATGATTTATAACTCATAATTAATCCATAAGAAAGTTGTCCTCTTAATTTTACTATTCTTAATCTGAGACCTTCTTTCTCTCCCATTTTTCTTTTTGATGTTTTTTCTAAAAATGAAAATTCTGGAACAATAGGTAAAAAAGAATCTATTTCAAAATAAGCAATAACATCGTTTATTTTAAACTCGTCTTTTAATACTACACATTCCCAGCCGTTTACAACAGCGATTTCTATTCTATCAGCACCTTTTATAGGAAGAATATCTTTAATTTTCCTAACTGTTACTAGTTTTCTCATTATATTTCCTTTTGAATTTTTCTAAACTATTTTATAGTGTTCGAAACAATTATTTAACAAATCTTGAACTGCATCAATTTCTGATTTACCAAATCCATAAATTGGTATATGCTCTGTTTCCATAAACAAATCACTTTTATAAATATTTTCTTTTTCTGAATACCAATAAAATAAACAAATGTTATTATTATCAATAAATTCATAGGTATCTATTTTATTAAATTTTTCTCTATTTACAAAAAGGATATCATGTGTTAATTGGTTGCTAATAGTAATTTTAAATAAACTTTTGTCTATTTCTTTTAATTTTAAATCTTCCAACATAAATTGCCTTTATATATAATTATAAATATAATATCATTAAAAGGTTTAAGAATAGCTTAAAAATAAATTGAAATAGAAAGTTTTTTGATTAAAGGTGTAAGAGGAGATTCACGATAATCGCACTACGCAACTACCGAGAAAATAAGGCTTTTTGAATTTTCGAGTCGGCCACCACACCTATTGCCATGGTTAGTATGGTCCCCCGGTCTACAAAATCTTATAAATAGACCACCTTAAATAGTTATTTATATCATAATTATTTAAGCTAAACTATTGTGTATGGTGGTGAGAGAAGGAGTCGAACCTTCGAACCCATAGGGAGCAGATTTACAGTCTGCCGTCGTTGGCCACTTGACTATCTCACCATTCGTATATTTTGGCTCCGGATACTGGATTCGAACCAGTGACCAAGGCATTAACAGTGCCCTACTCTACCGCTGAGCTAATCCGGAATATTTGGTGTCCTGTGATGGATTCGAACCATCGGCCACATCATTAAAAGTGACGTGCTCTACCAGCTGAGCTAACAAGACATTTATATTCTATTTTAGGGGTTCGAACCCTGATTAAGCTGTACATGCCTAACTCCCGACCATGAAACCCGTTTGCAACCAGGTAAATAGATTTTACCCACTATATTATAGAATAAAGCGTTAGTGGGAACGTTCTTTATTCTTTATTTAACTATCTAATTTGATAACTGAATAAAAAATAAATGGTGGGTTCTGGCAGATTCGAACTGCCGACCACTCCGTTATGAGCGGAGGGCTCTAACCAACTGAGCTAAGAACCCATTTTGTTTCTTTGTAAATGTATTATATCTACACTTTGCTTAAAAAGACATTAAAAAAACCAATTTTTTTAATATTTTTAAAAGACATATTCTTGAGTTTAATGCCAAGCTTCTGAATTATAAAAGCTATGTCTGTCTTGGCTACTATATATTCATATATTTATCTAGTAATTATATAAATAATAATTCCGTAAATGTTTATCATTTAATGTAATTTTCTCAATCTTACATAACGTCAGTTAACTAGAACATAACGCATACTTAGGTTGGCGTATTACTCCTTTTAAATTATCTTTAATAATCTAAAAGCAATAATGGATATTTCCTGTTGGTGGGTTCTGGCAGATTCGAACTGCCGACCACTCCGTTATGAGCGGAGGGCTCTAACCAACTGAGCTAAGAACCCAAAATATCAAGAAAAAGACTAACCTTTTATTACATTCTTTACTAAATCGCAGATGTTAAAGACATCTTTTAAGAAAAACTAAATAATTTTCTGTATGTTCCGACAAGAAAGGCAGGAATTTATACCACGTTTATCTTTTTTTACCCATATAGGAACATATTAAAAAATTATATTAAAGTGGTGCGAATGGCCGGAATTGAACCGGCACGCTCATTACAAGCGAGGGATTTTAAGTCCCTTGTGTCTACCAATTTCACCACACTCGCATATTTGTCACCATATTGACAGAACTACTAACTTAACAAGTTATCTATATGTAGAATTTAGATTGCGAAACTATTCACTATCAAAAATGGTGTATAATTTTCAGATATAAAAATTATATCTAAAAAGACCTTAAAAACAGATTAAATAAATTTAAAAGTTTTAGTTTAAAAAAGATGCCTACTAAGGAGTTTAAACCAGGTTTAAGTCCTTAACTATAAGTAGATTAGATTTGCGAAGTCTTATATCTTTTTCTTGTATATATTATATATAAAACTACCTTAAATAAAAATAAAAAAGTGTCTTTTTTTTAATTATTAGTAGAATTTTGTAAAATTGTGTTATTTAAACTCGCGAATTGTGTGTTTAATTTATTAATAACAGAATCATAAGCAATAAATTGTTTTTTTAGTATTTCATATCTGGCTTCTAATCTTATAGTTTCTTTTTCATAATAATTTGTAGTTCTATTTTTTTCACTTTCTAAACTATTTTCAAAAATATCAAATCCCTTACCATAATGTGTATAGGTGTCTAATTTATTATTAAGTGTAGAAAAAAGTCCATTGTTATTAGTAAAAAAGTCTTTTGTTTGTGAAGGGTCATTATTTAATCTGTTATTTAAAATACTTTTATCAAAAGTCATTACGCCATCTTTGTCTATATCGATTCCATAATCAATTAAATTATTATTAACTAAATTAAAATCAAAGATAGTGGAAGTTAAATCTCTAGATATAGATTTTATATAACTTTCTCCATTTAAGGCACCAGTATCTTTATTGGTAGAATTAGAAACGCTAGTAATTACACTATTGAATAAACTAACAAACTCTTCTACACCTGTTAATATATTTTCATTGTCTTGTGTTATATCAATTTTTGATATATCGTTACTATTATTAATTAGTTTGATATCAACATTGTCTATTAAATCTGAAAAGCTATTATTATCACGTGTAATGTTTATTCCGTTAAAATCAAATGTAGCTGGTTTAGCATTTTGTAGTTCATTAAATCCTAAATTGTTTAATAAACTATTGTTAGTAGCGTTAGAATCGGTAAAAGTAATGTTTTTATTGGTATCTTTTGCGCTTATAGATAATTCGTAACTATTTTCTGACACTTTAAGGATTATACTATTTAAGCTATCACCAGCAATTATCTTAATTTTATCATTTATACTTTCTAGTGTATCAGTCGCGTCATAACTTATAGAATAATCAATATTGTCTATGTTGATATTTAATGTACCATTCCCGAGATTCGATAATGTATCACTTTTGTTATAAACGGTATTCGTATTATAAATGTCTGTTTGTGCTAATGAAATATTAGAAATTTCAAAAGATTGCACATCTACTCCATCGATATTGTTAATTTCAACGTTAGAGTTTGAAATGTTAGATGCTCTATTATCAAAGATAGTTGGACTGGCAAGACTTTCTGTTTTCGATTTAAATTCAACCATTATTGATTCTATTTGTTTAAATTGACTTTCTTTGTTATTGATATTGTTAATTTTATTTTTTATAGGGTCTAATAATATAGAGGTATCACTTTGTTTTAATTGCTCTAATAAATCAGAAGTTAAAATACCAGAACCTATTCCTACTGAACTAATTGACATAATATATCCTTTAAAATTTATATTTCTTATGTATCTATATCGGCATATATTATTTTTAATAAAACAACGCTTTTTATATTTTGACAAAATACGTCAAAATGTTAAATTATAATACGTTCAAGAAAACAAATCGTTTATTAAAAACTAAAAGGAAATAAAATGTCAAAATTTAATAAAACTACAAAAACAAAAACAGAAAATTTAGCTGGTGGTGTCGCTTATAAACAACCATTTAAAGAGGATATGGTATCTATTGTATTAAATTCAATGTTAAATAAAGATGATTATTATATGTCTGAAAAAGATAGAATAGAAATGATAATATCTAAATTAAACAATAAAGGATATGAAGATTCTTCTGAATTTTTATCTAAGTTGATAGTATATACAAGAACGAAAGCTAATTTACGTTCTATTACTCATTTTTTAATAGTTTTACTTGCTGAAAATGTTAAAGGTAAAGAATATACAAAAAAAGCCATAATTAAATCATTGATTAGACCAGATGATGCAACAGAAATAGTTTCATTGTGGAATGAAAGAAATTCAGATAAAATGATACCTAATGTTATAAGAAAATCAATTAAATATGCTTTGGAAAATAAGTGGGATACTTATCAGTTAAAAAAATATTATGGAACTAAAAATTCTGTTAAAGTATCTAATTTGATAAAATTAACACATCCAACTCCTAAAGACACTGCCCAAGAACTTATGTTTATGCAAGCTTTGGGTGGAACATTGCCTAATATAGATACTGCACAAACAGTAAATGCAGGTAATACTGGTAAAGATAGAATATTAAAATACTATAATATGTTAAAGGATAAAAAATTAGGGTATATGGGTTTATTAAAGAACTTATCTAATATTTTAGAATTATATAATAAATTATCAGAAAAAAAACAAGGTAAAATGAAAGTTTTAATGGTAGATTTGATTACTAATAAAAGAGCGTTAGATAAATCTAAAATATTACCTTTTAGATTATGGGATGCGTATAGAATGGTGAAAGATAACGATATATTTATGGATAGATTTGATAAATTAGAAATCTTAAACGCACTTGAAGAAGCTTTTGAAGTTTCTGCTAAAAATTTATCTTTAGTAAAAGAAGGTGAAAAAGTAGCACTATTATTAGATGAATCACTTTCAATGGGTGGGTCTTCTAATAAATCACCATTTACATTAGGTAAAATAATGATGGCTTCTATGTTATCTGGTTTAGATAAAACAAAAACAATAGGTTACACTTGGGCAAACACTTCAAGAGAGGTAAATATAAATAAATCTCCTTTTGATTTTGTAGAAAACACACGTGCTCAAGGTGGTGGAACTGATGTAGCTGCACCATTAAAAATGCTTTTATCTACAAAAACATATGTTGATAAAATAGTGATATTTACAGATATGCAAATGTATGATATAAACCGTTATGGTTCAAATGGTTTAAATAAATACCTACAAGAGTATAGAGATAAAGTGAATAAAAATGTGAAATTATTATTTTGGAATTTACAAGGTTATGGAACAGGAACACCTATACAGTTATCTAAAAATATATTGGAAGTTTCTGGTTATTCAAATAGTATTTTAGAGGTAATACCTAAAATATGGGAAGATAAAAATTCATTGATAAAAGAGATAGAAGATATAGCCTTATAGTATTAAATATTATAAGGTTTTAATCGTCATCTATCGTTTTTGGCAAACTTCTTAGTTTGTATTCTAATTGTTTTCGAATAGTGTCATTTAAACCAGAAGGTGAAATAATTTTCAAACCAGGTAACCATTTTATTACTAACTCTTCGACTTCTTTTAAATTACTAACTTTAAATTCTAACTCTAATCCACCATCATCTAATTCACAAGTTATTTTTTGTGATGGCAAATACTTTTTCATTTTAAAATATCTACTAATTCTTTTGTTTATTTCTACAACAACGGTAACAGAATTAGATTCGCCATGTTTATATCTAGCCCAAGGTGTTTGTAGGTTGGAAATAAACTTATCTAAATGTGGGTTAAGATAGAAAGTTCCACTTTCTATAAAAACTTCTTTAATTAAAGATATGCGAGATAATAAAAATTCTCCATTTTTAGCATTTTCACTTGCTAGATAAAAATTCTCATTTAAAAAAACTATCTTATATGGTTTTACTTTAAATTTTGTAACAGTATCATCTTTTATGTAAGTATAGTTGATATACTGTCTATAATCTATGGCTTTTTCTAGATTATGTAAAATATCTCGATTGTTTAATTCTTCGAATGGTTTTGTATCTAATTTATAAATTCTCTTGCCAT